>Ga0255129_1000170_pt1 | contig 15739 bp, 14 predicted proteins | sample Law_Yuk_RepA_8d_FD_188558 | JGI IMG/M metagenome (GOLD analysis project Ga0255129, IMG submission 188558) | Freshwater microbial communities from St. Lawrence River, New York, United States - Law_Yuk_RepA_8d | ecosystem: Environmental > Aquatic > Freshwater > River | place: USA: New York... | reverse complement strand
GGAACCAAGTTTCTAATTTCAGTCCCAGCCTTTCAGTTTCTCTGGAGCCAGCATGATATTTTTCTCGAGCATAAGCGCAGATATAGCTTAGCTCAAATTGAGCTTGTGGCAAAAAAAGCCGGTCTCAAAAATATAGAAGGCACATATTATTTTTCTCTAGTTTTTCCAATTGCAATAGCAATAAGATTGATTTCTAAAATTTTTTATGGAACCTCAAATGTACCTAAATCTCAACTTAAAAAACATAACTGGTTAGTTAATAAATTCTTGGCGTTATTGTGTAAAGCTGAGTTACTTTTAATCACGCGCAACCGTTTGGCTGGGCTAACAGCGTTTTGCATTGCGGAAAAAGTTTAAATATTTCCTATCGCTTCTTTAATATTGCTGCTTAAAGTATAAATATTTTTGATAAATAGTTATTTTAGTTTAAAGTGAATTACTCCATTGACGTAGATATAGATGTTCAAATCAACAGTTCTTATGTGCAGCTTCGTTGTTCTAATAGAGCTTTATTGAGGTTATTTCGACTTTCTGCCAACCTTCAATATGGCTAATCTTGGTTTAAAGACACTACAAATTCCGCCCTTTATAGGAAAAGTTTTATTATCAATTCATCATAAGTAAATCATGATTCTAATCACAGGCGGCGCAGGTTTTATTGGCGGTAATTTTGTGCTGGATTGGCTTACCAATCCAGATGCTGAAGGTGTGGTTAATTTAGATAAATTGACCTATGCTGGCAATTTGACAACACTTCAGTCTTTATCTACTGATGCTCTCCATGTTTTCGTCGAGGGCGATATTGGTGATTACGAATTAGTGCTCTCGCTACTTAAAAAGCACGCTATTCGTGCTGTAATCAATTTTGCCGCTGAGTCACACGTCGATCGCTCTATTCATGGCCCGGGCGACTTTATTCAGACCAATGTGGTCGGCACGTTTAATTTGCTTGAGGCTGTCCGTGCTTATTGGTCAGAGCTATCTGATTCAGCCAAAATAGATTTTCGCTTCTTACATGTATCTACTGATGAGGTGTATGGATCTTTGTCTCCAACTGATCCTCCTTTTACTGAAATCAATACTTATGAGCCAAATAGTCCTTATTCAGCATCTAAAGCAGCATCAGATCATTTAGTGAGAGCCTGGCATCATACTTATGGGCTACCAGTTTTAACAACCAATTGCTCCAATAATTATGGACCTTATCATTTTCCAGAGAAATTGATACCTTTGGTAATTTTGAATGCGCTTGCTGGTAAGCCTTTGCCTATCTATGGTGATGGTCAACAAATTAGAGATTGGCTGTATGTTAAAGATCATTGTTCAGCTATTCGTCGCGTATTAGAAGCTGGAAAGCTTGGTGAGACTTACAACGTCGGAGGTTGGAATGAGAAACCTAATCTTGAAGTAGTGAACACCATTTGTAGCATCTTGGATGAGTTGCGTCCTAAATCAGATGGCAGTTCTTATGCATCACAAATAACTTACGTTAAAGATCGTCCTGGTCATGATCGCCGGTATGCGATTGATGCTACTAAGTTAGAGCGTGAGTTGGGTTGGAAACCTGCTGAAACTTTTGATACAGGTATACGTAAAACAGTACAGTGGTACTTAGATAACCAAGAGTGGACGGATGGTGTTTTAAGTGGCTCTTACCGTGATTGGCTTAAGAAGCAATATAAGTAAATACCAATAAATCTAAGCCGATTTAAATGATTTAACTAATTAAAATTCTTTTACAGTTAGTCTAAAAATTGAATTAATTTTGAAGTTAACTTCAATTAAGTTAAGGTAACTTAAAGTAATTTTTAGATACAAGGTCATATGTCATTTTCTTCATTCGAACTTTTAGATCATAGCAAGCCCATTGTGGTGTTTGGCCGTGATGGCCAAGTGGGTCATGCTTTGCAAGTTTGTTTGAGAGATTTAAAAACCCCTGTGGTTTTTTTGGGTCGTTCTGATTGTGATTTGTCTAATGAGTTATCCATCAGAGATATGCTGAATCGTTATCAACCTCAAGTGATCATCAATGCGGCTGCCTATACGGCTGTTGATAAAGCGGAAAGCGCTGATCAGCGAGAGCTTGCCTTTGCGATTAATGCCACGGCCCCCAAGATCATGGCTCAATATGCTGCGGGCGTGGCTCATGGCATTTTGGTTCACTACTCAACAGATTATGTGTTTGCTGACACCAAGAAAACTGCTTACTTAGAAGCAGATACTGTCGGACCGGTTGATCAATTGTGTGTTTATGGTCAAAGTAAATTGGCTGGTGAGTTGGCTATTAAAGAAGCATTTGATTTGAATGCTTCTGGTGCTTCTAGTACTTCTATGGCTTCTGGTAATTTGAGTAACGGGCTTGATGATTTGGGTGTAAGTGAGGCTGATCAGCAATCGAGTGTGTCCAGATATTTCATCTTGCGTACTTCATGGGTGTACGGTGATGGCGTCAATTTTATTCGAACGATGTTGCGTTTGGCTGGTGAGCGAGATCAATTAAAAGTGGTAGCTGATCAAGTAGGTGCTCCTACATCAGCCGGGTGGTTGGCTGAAGTGGGTGTTCAGATGGCAGGATCTAGGCTTGAATCTGGTATTTACCATACCGTGCCTGATGGAGAGGTTTCTTGGCATGGCTTAGCTGTTTTTGCCATTGAGACTGCTGCAAGTTGTGGCGAGGGTATAGAGGTTAAGTCTGAGAAGATCTTGCCTATACCAGCCACTGATTACCCAGTACCTGCTGTAAGACCTTATAACTCAAGATTAAGCAATCAAAAGCTTAAAAAAGCCTTGTCAGAAATGGCTTTTACAGGACAATACCCCCATTGGCGGGATCAAGTTGAGAAATATGTCAAACAAGTCGTTGAAGAATCGCTCAAAAGTTAGATCAAAGATTGAGTAATAAAAGTTTTAGAACATTTTAAGTGTGGGTAAATAACCATGAATCGTAAAGGCATTATTTTGGCGGGTGGCTCTGGCACTCGTTTGTATCCAGTAACACAGGCTGTGTCTAAACAGTTGATGCCTGTATACGATAAGCCTATGGTTTATTACCCATTGACCACTTTGATGCTGGCAGGCATCAAGGATATTTTATTGATTTCTACACCACAAGATACGCCACGCTTTAATGAACTATTGGGTGATGGCTCTCAGTGGGGTTTGAATATCAAATACGCTGTTCAGCCATCACCTGATGGCCTAGCTCAAGCTTTTATCATTGGTAAAGAGTTTGTTGGCAACAATCCATCAGCTTTGGTGCTGGGTGACAATATTTTCTATGGCCATGAATTGGTTAATCAACTTCACGCTGCCAATGAACGCACATCAGGTGCTACCGTGTTTGCATATCATGTGAATGATCCTGAGCGCTATGGTGTGGTTGAGTTTGATGATTCTTTTAAAGCTCTATCGATTGAAGAGAAACCTTTAAAGCCAAAGAGTAACTATGCTGTCACTGGTTTGTATTTTTATGATCAGCAGGTCTGCGATATTGCTAAATCAATCAAGCCAAGTGCTCGTGGTGAGCTTGAAATTACCACTGTCAATGAAGCGTATCTTAAGATGAATCAATTAACCGTTGAAATCATGGGTCGAGGCTATGCATGGTTAGATACTGGTACACATGATTCTTTATTGGATGCAGCAGGTTTCATTGCAACATTACAGAAGCGCCAAGGTTTGATGGTGGCTTGTCCAGAGGAGATCGCTTACCGTCAAGGCTGGATCACTGCAGAGCATGTAATTAAGTTAGCTGCACCACTGAAGAAAAATGCCTATGGTCAGTATTTAGAAAAGATGCTGAGTGAAAATCTTAAATGAGAATATAAAGTGATATTTATTTGAGTTTTTTCAAGAGAACTTTTTTGAATTATTTAGACTGATCAATTAAAGAGATAGAAAAGTTATAGATGCCAATTACAGTAACTCCGACAGCAATCCCTGATGTATTGATCATTGAACCTAAAGTATTTGGCGATGATCGCGGCTGGTTCTTTGAGTCTTTCAATGAAAAAGACTTTTTTGCTGCTGTGGGTCACTCTGTGACATTTGTTCAAGATAATCATTCATCGTCTAAAAAAGGCGTGCTACGGGGTCTTCACTATCAAATGGAGCAGACTCAAGGTAAGTTGGTGAGAGTTTGTAATGGGGCTGTATTTGATGTGGCAGTTGATCTTCGGAAGTCATCTAGCACTTTTGGTAAATGGGTGGGTGTTGAACTATCAGCTGAAAACAAAAAGCAGTTATGGGTTCCCCCTGGATTTGCCCATGGATTTTTAGTGCTATCTGAAACGGCTGAGTTCTTATATAAAACAACTGATTACTGGCATGCAGCGAGCGAGAAGTGCATTGTTTGGAATGACCCTGGTTTGAATATTCAGTGGCCTGACATTGGAATCGAGCCTGTTTTGAATCCCAAGGATGCTGCTGGTTTGAGTTGGATTCAAGCACCATATTTTTAAAAATTACTTAAACAATTTTTTAAGTTTGTAGGAAATTTTTTTAAGTAGAGGTTTTTCTCTTTCAAAAGAATTATTGAGCGATTGGTAGAGCGGCATTATTTGTCTTCGAGCCAGAATATCAGCAACACGCTCATCCCAAATTTTTGACCTTCCATTTTTTAAATCACTTATTCTAAAAAAGTGCCAACTTCCAGGGTAGGTTGTTCCTCGACCGTAAGCGCAAAGTGTGCCTAGTTGCCATGACCTATCTCGGTCATCATATCCCAAGGGTAAAAGCGTTCTATAGGGAAAACCAACTTCATCTGCGCTTAGAGAAAGTTGTTGAGCGGTATCAATTAGTGAATCATCAGATTTATCTTTTGAGAAAAACAAATCAGGTTTTCCTAAAGTTATCCAGGCTTTTTTGTGAATCATCAGCATTGAAGCTGCAGCAAAAATTCTATTTTTTAAGCGAGTGTGCGAAATATTCTGCGCATTGCCAATAAATGAAACATTATTTTTAGCCCATGAGTAACATTGTTTTAAATCATCAAGTGAATATGGCAGGCAGTCAATATCTAGCATGCAAATCACTTCATTTTCTGATGCGTTTTCAAGAAGATTATTAATTAATTCACCATGAGCTTTATAGATAACGTTGAAGTCCTCGTTCGGTTTGGCTGAGTGATATTTGACCTCTATGCCAATTTTTTGGCAGCAAGCTTTATGGTCTTGAATAACAAATTCTGGAAGATCTTCTGTATAAAAAACGTGAAATATCATCTTTAAGTCTACTTTAATAAATTTAAATTTAAATTTTATTTAGAGCCATCTGAATGCATTGTTTTCTCTAACACCATGCATTGAGATTCCGTATTTTTCAACTTCCCCATCTCGCCAGGCTCGCTCTTGTCGCTTGCGCTTGATCTTGGTCATCTTACGTTCTAACCATGATTGGTTGAGAAGGCGGTAATTATATCTATAGGGTAAATTTTGATTGTCTTTGAGTCCACGCTCTAGCTTCATCGCTGTCTGAGTGATGGAGCCATAGTGGTGAAGCCATGAGGCACCAGTCATAGCCATCTTTAGATTGGCTTTCTTAGCTTCATGAAAAAACATGGTGTCTTCGTAGCCTAGAAGTTTTGGAACGGGTTGGAAGTAACCAATATCCATCCACACAGATTCATGAATGGCCAAACACACAGCATGACGAGCACCGATGCGGTGCTCGTTTTTCATTTTAGCTTGAGCTTCTTTTTCAAAGGCAACAAAATCATAATCAAGTTTGCCTTCAATCAAGGCAGGAGAAACAATCTTCAAGTTTTGACTTTCTGCAGCGCCTATGAGGTTCTCAATCCAGTTTGGTGAGACCAAGACATCATTGTTCATCACAATTGTCCATTCGGATTGAAGGTGTAAAGCACCTTGATTCCAGGCAACACCACAACCTAGGTTTTGAGTATTAAAGATTCTGCCACCCAAAGGTAGAGTGCTGAGATAGTCTCTGGTTTCATCTTTAGAGCCGTTATCAACCACCACCAAGCGGTCTAAAGGTGTGCCGTGAGCAATCATACTGTCAACACATAATTTGGTGTATTCGACAGAGTTATAGCATGCAAAGGTCAGAGAGTATTTATCTTTTTTCATGATATTCGAGGCAATCTGCAGTTCAAATTTTGCCGCTTGTCAAAGGGATTTAAATAAGCTCAAACGAGTATACTTCTTTTAGGAGTCGATAAATTTATGTCACGTATCTACGATTGTTTCTGTTACTTCAATGAGGATATGCTTTTAGAGCTACGTTTGGAGACTCTTTGGGATCACGTAGATTTTTTTGTTATTTCTGAGGCTTCTTATACGCATGCTGGTAAAGAGCGTGCCACCGAGTTTGATATTTCAAAGTTTAAAAAGTATGAGTCCAAGATAAGGTATGTTCGTTTGGACGCTAGACCGGAGGGTCCTAATGGGTTTTGGAAGAATGAAAATTTCATCAGAAATAACATTGCCAATGGTCTTTATGACGCCAAGTCAGATGATTTGATTTTGATTTCTGATTTGGATGAGATTCCTAAGCCTGAAGCTATTGAGCTTTATGATCCATCTTACAAAAGAGCCGATCTTCATCAACGTTATTACAGCTATTACTTAAATAATTATTGGCTTGGAAATGTGGATGCAAGGGGAAAGTTGATACCTAATAGCAATATTTGGCATGGCACCAAGATCACAACTTACAGTCACTTTGTTGGTTTTTTCAAGAGCAATGCCACGAGTGTGCGCATTTATAAATCGTCAGGCTTTTTAAGGGGCTTGAAGAGAGCTTGGTTCAAATTTTTCCAGAGTCAAACCATCAAGGATGGCGGGTGGCATTTCACTTGGGTTTTTTCAATTGAAAACATCATTAAGAAAATTGAGAGCACTGCTCATCAAGAGTTCAATCGTGAAAATCATAAAGATCCGACAAGAATCATTGATTTGATTCGTTCTGGTCGTGATATCAATAAACCCTTCGCTAGATACGAATTACAAGCTATGGATGATCAGTTTCCCGCTTACCTCATTAAAAATCAGGAAAAATGGTCTAACTACTTGCTCAGCAAGGTTGGGTAGTTGAGAGTTACTGCAATTTTTTTAACCAGATTATTCTTCGTAAAATTTTGATGTAAATAACTGGCTTGCTTAGAAGTTGCCCTGATATTGCCGCAATTCCTCATCCATGAATCCACCCTTTTCTCAAAGAGTTCTCCACCATATTTCGGGTAACGCTCAGAAGCATCATTGATTTCCTCGTAGATTGACGTCCTAAAATCCGCAGTTCTTACCAAATACATTTGATCTGAAAAGCCATAGCCATAATAAAATTGATCATCTTCACTGAGGGACTCATTCTTTGCTTCATGGAAGCGATGGTTCCATGTGAGATTGAATACTTTCACTTCACTGTTGGTTTCTAGCAAGTGAATTCCTTGTTGAAGCCAGTTGAAGGCAATATTTTTTTCAGGAATTGCATCACTTGAGAAATGCAATAGATATTTTGTTTTTGTTAAATAAATTGAAACCAGTTCTGCAATAGAGTAGTAATACCCTTTACCTAATTTTTCTTTACTTAATTGAAAGAAATCTAAAGCTTCTTGTGCATGTTCGTGAACATGCACAAATTGATCAATAACACCCTCATTGACAAGTCTTTGAGCATGAGCTTCAACAATGCTTGGATTTTTCACATTATTGATATAAATAACGCGATGATCAAAAGGATGATTGCAACGAAGAATCAAGTCCTTAAGACGTGATGTCTTGAGGACCAGTTCCCAGTCGTTTTCCCATACTTTGGTTTCAAAAGTGATGCTCATGCCACTAGTTTAATCTTGAATGATGCTTTGCAATGATTCTTAAAGATGTGGCGATTGAATAAGGTTATCATTTCTATAAATTAATCTAATTAACTAGCTGAAATGTAAGGGGTGTTTAATCGTGAGTCAACTTTAAAAAATTTTTAACGAAGTTAAATATTCTTCCGTTAAATACAATACTTATTTTCATGTTTATGAACATATTTTCAAGAAATATGTTGGCCAACAAATTACCTTTGTTGAGGTTGGTGTTTTAAATGGAGGCTCTCTTTTTATGTGGAGAGAGTTTTTAGGCCCTCAGGCACGAATCATTGGTATAGATCTCAATCCTGCTGCCCAAAAGTGGAATGATCATGGCTTTGAAATTTTTATTGGCAGTCAATCTGATCCTCAATTTTGGGCTGATTTCTATAGCAAAGTAGGGCCGGTTGACATTCTGCTTGATGACGGCGGTCATACAAATCGACAGCAAATTGTGACTGTCGCTGAATCAATTGCGCATATCAATGATGGAGGGGTTCTTGTTGTTGAGGATGTGCATTCAAGCTATATGCCATCTTTTGGGAATCCATCAAAGTACTCATTCATTAATTTCTCTAAAAAAATTATTGATAGTATTAATTCACGGTATCACTCGTTGGAGAAAAAGCTGCCTTTATATAAAGACAGCGTTCTTTCCATAGAATTTTTTGAATCATTTGTTATTTTTAATATTGATCGTACAAAGTGCATTGAATCTGTCATGTTAAAAAATGATGGTGAAACAATGAATGCAGCTGATTTCCGCTATGAAAATAATTACAGCGAAGTCTTATTCCGTAAGTTGAGCAGAAGAAGGTATTTGGATTGGATACCAGTGATTGGTCAGATCAAGCAAATTACTTTATGGTTTTTATTGAATCGCCACTTATCAAAGTATTTCAAATAAGACGATTGAAATAGCTTTGCGTGCTTCTACTTAAACCTTCTTCATGAACTCAGACTTGAGCAACATACTCTGACCATCCACTTTGCAATCGATGTCATGGTCTCCATCGACCAAGCGAATGTTCTTGATCTTGGTGCCACCCTTGATCACCAATGATGAGCCTTTGACTTTCAGGTCCTTGATGAGAGTGACTGTGTCACCATCATTTAAGACATTACCGTGGGCATCTTTGTGAACTCTTGTTTCTTCAGCATCTTCTTTAGACGCTATTGCTGACCATTCATGGGAGCAATCAGGGCAAATGAAGTGATCGCGATCAGGATAGGTGTTTTCCATGCCGCATAAGGGGCATGCTGGGATTGTGTTCTTAGGCATTTTGAGATTTTAACGCTTCACAGGCTGCGTTTTGGGTTATTTAATGCCGCTCATATTCTTATAAAAAGTATAATAACAACCCTTTTATTTATTTATGACCTATACTTTGTATAGTTTTATATGCCCAGAAAAATAGCTCTAGAAAAACTTATTCAATCATTAGCAAAAGACTCAAAGCGAATTAGCTTTACCTTTCATTGCCTGTCAAGGATGAAGGAGAGGCAAATTACGAGGATGTTAGTTTTTGATGTTTTACAAAGAGGTTTGATCAAGCGTGAGCCAGAGATTGACATGGTCACGGGGTATCTTAAATGCAGAATGGAAAGATTTGTGGCGGGAAGAGAGCTAGCAATTGTTGTTGCTGTTGAAAGTGATAGTGCAACAAGGGGCGTGGTGGTGACTGCCATAGATATTAGGAGAATGAAATGAAAAATATGTATCACTTTACCGATGGTGGTCTTCGAAATATCTGGTTGGCTAATGGTTTCAAGCTGGAAAAAGGTCCTTATGGGAAAGTTGTGTCGATTGAAGATCAAGCGGGGTTAACGATGACAATATGTAAGGCGCTGGCGATGAAACCGGCTCATTTAACCGGCACTGAATTCCGATACATCAGACAGTCTATGTTGTTATCTCAAAAGTCTTTGGGTATTCAGTTTGGTGTGACAGAGCAAGCGGTTGCGAAATGGGAAAAAACTGGCAAATTACCAAAATATGCAGATAGCTTGATCAGGGTATTTTTCATTGCACATTCAGATGGTCATGAAAAGGTCAGAAATCTTGTCAATGCGATGAATCACACGGAGCAAGTGATCCATTTCATCATGAAAGAAACATCTAAAGGTTGGAGTTACTCTGAGGAGATCAAAGTAAAGAAAAGAAGCTTGGAAAAGGTGATTTGACCTCATCCAAGGGATAAAATATCTCCATGAAGATTTTGATCGTTAAGTTGTCCTCTTTGGGCGATGTTTTGCACAATTTGCCGATGGTTTGGGATTTGCGAGCCAAGTACCCCGCAGCACAAATTGATTGGGTGGTGGAAGAGGGCTATGTGGGGCTTTTAGAGCCACTGAAAACCATTACTTCGCCATCCGGTGATTCTGTTGCTGGCATTAACAACATCATTCCTTTGGCGTTTAGGCGTTGGAAAAAAGCCTTAAAACGGGGTGAGTTCATCCGCAGCATTCAGGAATACATCACCTTTAAAGAACAATTTAAGTCAGGTGTCTTTGCTGGCTATGACTTGATCATAGAAACCCAGGGTTTACTCAAGTCAGCCTGGGTGACTCATTTGGCCAACCCAAACAAGACTGCTTCGGTCTTCGGTTTGGCGAATCAAACAGAGTTTTCTGGTTACGAGCCATGGGCTCGTAAGTTCTATACAGATTGTGTGCAAGTGCTGTTTCATTGTCACGCAGTGGATCGTTCGCGTTGGGTGACAGCTTCAGCTCTTGATCTGCCCGTACCTGATCGCGCAGCTTCACCCCCTCAGTTTTACCCTGCCGCATATGTTCAGTCTTTGGTAGATGCTGCCAAATTAGGGTTTGCTTCTACTCGAGTTGATCTAGGGTTTGATGTGAGCAAGCCGTATGTGATGTGCTTTCATGCAACGGCGGGTAAATCAAAGCGCTGGTCTGATGATCACTGGGTGACGGTAGGTAAAACATTGGTCGCCAAGGGTATGCAGGTGATTCTCCCTTGGGGCAATGATCAAGAGAAAGAACTGAGTACTCAAATTGCCAGGAAAATTTCTGGAACTTACTCTTTGGCAGGTTCAAAAGCGATTGTGCCGAGTGCCTTCTCGATTGCGGATGCTTTTGGTCTGGTGGCTGGCGCCAAGATGACGATTGGTGTGGATACGGGATTGACTCATTTGTCGGCTATTTTGGGTAGACCAACGATTGAGCTGTATTGCGATTCACCGCGCTGGAAAACGGAAGGGTATTGGTCGCCTAACATCCATAATCTGGGTGATAAAGGCCAGCCTCCAAGTGTTGAAGAAGTTTTAGCAGCTATTGCTGCCATTACAGCCCTTGAGGCGATTGAAGTCACTAAGTAAGTTTTATCAGTAAATTAAGTAAGTAATTAAGTAACTCATTAAGTAAATAATCTGATGGCTGATTTGTTTAAAAAATATTTAGAAAGATGATGCATGAGTAGTCAAGATTCTCACTCAATCTCTTACCGTTCCGATATTGATGGTCTTCGAGCTCTGGCTATTCTGCCGGTGGTGTTGTTTCATGCATTTCCAAATTTCTTGCCTGGTGGATTTATTGGCGTAGATATCTTTTTTGTGATTTCTGGATATTTGATTACCAGCATTCTTTTAAAAGATATTCAGGCGGGTAATTACAGTATCAAGACTTTTTACGCCAGACGTGTGCGTCGTATTTTTCCTGCATTGAGTGTTGTTCTTTTGTTCTGCTTGGCTTTGGGGTGGGTGGTATTGACCGCCGTTGAGTATCGCTCTTTAGGTAAGCATGCCGCGGGTGGCGCAGGGTTCATTGCTAACTTTATGTTTTGGAAAGAAGCTGGTTATTTTGATGCCGCTGGAGACACCAAGCCTTTATTGCATTTGTGGTCTTTGGGTATTGAAGAGCAGTTTTATATTGTTTGGCCTCTATTGCTTTATTTCTTTGCCAAGCGTTCTTGGAATGTGTTGTCATTGATCTTGGTGGTGGCTCTTTTATCCTTTGGTTTAAATGTTTGGCAAGTAGGAAGCAATCCCAGTGCAGCGTTTTACTCTCCTTTGAGTCGTTCTTGGGAATTGGCTTTAGGGGCTTTTTTAGCCTATCAAGCATTGCGTCCTGCGCAGGTGTTCACATCCATCATTGAGCGCCATAGAAGTCTTCTTTCAGGCTTGGGCTTGGTCATGGTGGCGATTGGCTTTGTGGTGATCAATGAGTCAAGAGCTTTTCCAGGTTGGTGGGCGCTGTTGCCTGCGCTGGGATCAGCTCTTTTAATAGCGTCAGGCCCTCACGGTTTGGTGAATCGTTTTGTCTTATCGCAGAGAATTTTTGTCTGGGTGGGTCTGATCAGCTTTCCTTTGTATTTATGGCATTGGCCATTATTGTCATTTGCCAGAATCATTTATTCAGAAACCCCACCTGTTGATGTTCGTGTGGTTTTGGTGGTCTTAAGTATTGTTTTGGCTGCATTGACTTATTACTTGATAGAAAAGCCTATTCGTCAATCTTCATCAAAGCGCCCCTTGATCATCGCTTTATCGGTATTGATGTTGTGCATTTGTATTGCAGGGGTTGTTGTCTATAAAACCAAAGGAGTCAAAGCAAGGCATGCTGGTTTATTGAACGCTGATCCGGCTTCATTGGACATGGGCGCTGATCGCAAGCGTTGGGCCAATGAATGCGGCATACCCTTGGAAGCAAAATTGATTCTGAATTCTTGTTACAGTCCTAAAGACCAAAAAGCAACTCATGCTGTTTGGGGGGATAGTAAGGGTGAAGCGATTTTCTACGGTTTGGCCAGAGAAGCGATGAATCAAAAAGCGCCCGCTTGGATGATGATTGGTAATGCGATACCCATGACGGGCGATATTCTTCGATTGCAGGGGCGTAATGCTAAAAAGAATCAATATGTGCTGGAAGCTTTATTAAGTAACAAAGATATCAATTTTGTTTTACTGGTGCCAGCCGCTCGATCGATTTTTGGTCTGGGTGAGGTCTATACCCGTGAATTGATGGATGCGAGCCCTCATTATGAGGTGGGTTTGGTAGGTGTGAGCAATGCCATCAAGGCCCTAGAGGGTGCTGGCAAACGAGTAGGGTTTTTAGTGGATCATCCAGGCTTCCCAGATCCTAAGAGTTGTATCAGTGGTGGATTAACCAAGAGCGATTTCTTGAATCAATTTTTATTCCGCAAAGAGAATCCATTGTGCAGCATGACTTATGAGCAGCATGTGCACACCAATGAGCGCTATCGTTTGTGGATCAAAACGCTGCAAGCAAAACATCCGAGTTTGATTGTGTATGACCCTACGAATTTGGTGTGTGATGTGGCAAATAATCACTGTGGTATTGCAAAGGATGGTCAATTTTTATATAGCTATGGCGACCATTACTCTGACTACGGTAATTCAATGGTGGCCAAAGATTTTTTAGCTAAATTTCCATCATTGTTGAAAAAGTGATGATCTCGTTCATTGCAATCACATCATTTAACTGATCACTGACTTTTATATTGAAGTTAAATCATCATCCATGCATCTTTACATAAAGTACCTCAATGTCTGAATTAATTCTCGAATCCGCTGAGCAAATTGCTCTGCGGATTAACAAGCAAATAGCCACTGAAATGAATGTTCGTCCTCAGCAGATTGCTGTGGCGATTGCCTTGATGGATGAGGGTGCAACCGTGCCTTTTATTGCCCGTTATCGTAAAGAGGTGACCGGTGGCTTAGATGACACTCAATTGCGTGGCATTGAAGAACGTTTGTTATATCTGCGTGAACTTGAAGATCGCCGCGTGGCTATTTTGAAGTCCATTCATGAGCAGGGTAAATTAACGGACGCTTTATTGAAGTCAATTGGGGCTGCTGACACCAAACAGGCTTTAGAGGATCTGTATTTGCCGTTCAAGCCGCGTCGTCGTACCAAGGCGATGATCGCCCGAGAAGCTGGTTTAGAACCCTTGGCACGCGACTTGATGGCCGACCCTAATCTAGACCCTCAAGTTGAAGCTGTCAAATACATCAATATTGATTCTGCTGCTTATGCAGTACTCAGCCCTGAAGATTTGAAGAAGTCTCAAGCGGGTGATGAGGGTGTGAATGGCGGTGTGCCATTTGTGCCGGATGTCAAAACCGCTTTGGATGGTGCCAGAGATATTTTGGCGGAAGAGTTTTCTGAAATGGCACCTCTGTTGGCCAAGTTGCGCGAGTTCTTGTGGTCACAAGGTTTGTTCACGGCCAAAGTGGTTGATGGTAAAGAAATGGCCGAGGAAGAAAAGTTCCGCGATTACTACGCTTATTCAGAGCCAATTCGTTTGGTACCTTCTCATCGCGCTTTGGCTTTGTTCAGGGGTCGTCAGTTGGGGGTATTACAGCTGAAGTTGTCTTTGGAGGAGTCTCAAGAATCTTTAATCCCTCACCCATGTGAAGTGATGATTGCCAAGCATGTGGGCATTGAGTCATTGGGTCGTGCTGCGGATAAGTGGTTAGCAGAGGTGTGCCGTTGGACATGGCGTGTAAAAACGTCATTGTCTTTAGAAATGGCACTTTTCACACAATTGCGCGAAGCTGCTGAGACGGAGGCAATCAAAGTTTTTGCACGCAACCTCCACGAACTTTTATTAGCCGCTCCCGCGGGCCCAAGAGTGGTGATGGGGGTGGACCCAGGCATCAGAACGGGTTGCAAAGTAGCGGTGGTTGATGCCACAGGCAAGTTATTAGAAACCACCACGATTTACCCGCATGAGCCGCGCAAAGATTGGGATGGTTCATTGGCCACTTTGGGAGCCTTGTGTGTCAAGCACCAAGTGTCATTGGTGGCGATTGGTAATGGCACGGCCAGCCGTGAGACTGATCGATTGATCAAAGATTTGATGAAATTGTTAAATAGTCAAAAGTCATCTTCGGGTGATTTTGGTTTACAAAAGATTGTGGTATCAGAGGCGGGCGCTTCTGTGTACTCTGCTTCAGAATTAGCCGCCCTAGAATTTCCAGAGCTGGATGTTTCTTTGCGTGGAGCAGTTTCGATTGCTCGCAGACTGCAAGATCCTTTGGCTGAGTTGGTGAAGATTGAACCTAAAGCAATTGGGGTTGGGCAGTACCAGCATGATGTGAATCAATTTCAGTTATCTAGAACCTTGGATGCAGTGGTAGAGGATTGTGTGAATGCTGTGGGTGTTGATTTAAATACTGCATCAGTTCCTTTGCTCTCTAAAGTATCGGGCCTTAATGCAGGCCTTGCCAGAAATATTGTTTCATTCAGAGACAGCAAGGGACGCTTTAACAATCGTGAATCACTCAAAGAAGTACCACGTCTGGGAGATAAAGCGTTTGAGCAAGCAGCTGGTTTCTTGCGCATCTCAGGGGGTGATAATCCTTTGGATCAATCTTCTGTGCACCCTGAGTCTTATCCTTTGGTTGAAAAAATCCTCAAGCAACTAGGGCAACCAGTCACAGCAGTTCTGGGTAATAAAGAATTGATCAGTAAAGTGGCTGCGAATGATGTGATGAGTCAGTTAGTCGATGACAAATTTGGCCTTGTGACGATCAAAGATATTTTGGCTGAATTAGAAAAGCCTGGGCGCGACCCGCGCCCTGAGTTCAAGACTGCGACCTTCGAAGAGGGGGTGGAAGACATTGGTCAGCTATTGCCAGGCATGATCTTGGAGGGCGTTGTGACCAACGTGGCAGCCTTTGGAGCATTCATTGACATTGGTGTGCATCAAGATGGTTTGGTGCACGTTTCAGCCTTGGCTGATAAATTTGTCAAAGATCCTCATGAGGTCGTTAAAGCTGGGCAAGTTGTTAAAGTCAAAGTGCTTGAAGTGGATGTGAAGCGTCGTCGCATTGGTTTAACGATGAAATTAAATGATGCTGCACCATCAAATGCTGGGGCTCGATCACAGTCTGGTGAAAGATCTAATGTCGGTAGCGCGAAAGGTTCACTTCAAACTTC
>Ga0255129_1000150_pt1 | contig 16423 bp, 12 predicted proteins | sample Law_Yuk_RepA_8d_FD_188558 | JGI IMG/M metagenome (GOLD analysis project Ga0255129, IMG submission 188558) | Freshwater microbial communities from St. Lawrence River, New York, United States - Law_Yuk_RepA_8d | ecosystem: Environmental > Aquatic > Freshwater > River | place: USA: New York... | reverse complement strand
GTGGTGGTGGTGGGAGCGGGGGAGTGTTCGCGGGTGTGCAAGCGATGAGTATGCTAGGCAGGTTTGCCGGACCCGCCGCTATTGTAGCAGGTCTAGGGGTTGCGCTAAAGGATACCGCCAAAGACGCGATGGGCTTTGAGCAGGCAATGGCAGGGGTAGCGGCTGTCGGTGAAATCGAGAAAACTTCAGTAGCTTTCCATAAGTTATCCGAGGCTGCAATGTCGGGCAGTAACGCCTTTAACTCTATCCAGAAAGCGGAAGGGCTGCGAGAGCTAGTTGCCGCGGGTATGAGTGCGGAGCAGGCGGCAGGCTCGCTATCGGCTACGCTTCGACTAGCGGCTGCGGGCGAGATCGAGATGGGACGAGCCGCGGAAATTATGGTAGCGTCCATGTCCGCTTTTCAGCTAGGGGCAAAGGACACTACGCGCATCATCGACACACTAACGGCTGCGGCTAACGCGTCTCCCGCTTCGATTGACGACATGGGCGAGTCCATGAAGTTCATTGCTCCAGTTGCTAGCGCAATGAAGATCCCGATTGAAACGGTATCCGCGGCACTTGCAGTCCTTGCAAACAACGGGGTGCGTGGCGGTATGGCAGGTCGTGGTCTAGGTGCCGTGTTTGCTAGGCTGGTTGCTCCGACGAAAGACGCTCAGGAAGCTATGGCTAACGCGGGTATAGCTGCCCACGAGTTGTCGCCCTCACTTAACTCTGTGGAAAGCGTGATGCAGAAGTTAGCGCGTCTTGACCAAGCGACCTTAGTGAAGCTGTTCGGGGCGGAGAACCTTGACATTTCTTCTATCCTAGCGGCTAACGCTAACGGGTTTGGCGCAATGGAGAAAAAGATGGAGAATGCCGCAGGAGCGGGCGCTAGGTTTGAAGCGGCTATCGGGGACACCGCGTCAGGTAGCCTCAAAAAGCTAGGCAATGCGGTGGACGATCTTCAAGTCAAGCTAGGCGCATCGCTCCCGGGGGCTATAAAATCCACCGTCGACAGCGTGACGGGAATGGTAAACCTAATAAGCTCCGCTATCTCCGAGATGGGTGACAGCGGCGACGGGGACGCGGTTGTTAATCTCAAGGCTTTGCGTGAGCAGTTTGCTGCTATCAACAAAACGATTCTCGAATCCAAGACAGAGGAAGAGATGCAAAAGAGTACAGATGCTCTTGACCAGTTCCAAAAAAGCCTAGGACGAACCCAAGCGGAAGGGATCGGCGGCGCTAGCAATAAGACTAAATCCTACTATGCGGAGCTTGCGGTGGATGCTAACCTTTTGAAGCAGGCGCTTTCGGGTATCTTCTACGAGAACAAACGCAACGCCGAGGCGGCTATGTGGGCGAAGAATGCTAGGCAGGATATTAAGCCCGGTGCAGGACTATCCTCGTTTTTCAAGTTCGATCCGGGCAAATGGAACCCTAGCGAAGCGCTTAAAAGTTCTGAGCAGATGCAGAAAGAGAAGACGCAGGCAGAAGCCAAGATGGACCTTGCGCGACAGGTTGCACTAGCCGAAGCTGAGGCGGCAGGGGACACAACCGGAGTGCAGAAGCTAGAACGCGAGATCGCGTTCCTGCGCGAAAAAAAGGCTATCATCGAAGCAACCGGAATGTCTGATACCGAGGCAGCTTCGGCAGCTAACAGATTGCTGGATGCCCGCGGATCGAAGCAAGGCCCGAGGTTTGAAGGGGTCGCGGATTCCATACAGGCTATTGGCGGCGGTGGTGGATTCTTTGCAGGCAGGCAGGACACCGCAGAATTGCAACGCATGCAACTAACAAGCCTCCAGTCCATCGCAGAGAACACGGCTAAGACTGCGGCGGTGCTAGGCACCTCTTCTTCCCCCGGCGCGGCTGGCGGGTCGCTTGACAAGGCTATCCTCGACGTGCTAAAGACCATCGCCGACCACACGGGCAAGAGCGGCGTTCTCAAAGTCACCACTACCTAACACTATGCCTGACACATCAAGAATTGTCTACCTGAGCGGCGGTGCCTTAGCCTCTCTAGTCGAAGACGTAGACCACACGATTGAGCTAGACGAGACTGGCGTCGGGAGTGCGGTGCTTCAATACTCCTGCGGCTACGAGCATGCCGTCAGGCTAGTGCGAGCGCTACGCGCACACCCGGAGTTCCCTTGGCTAACGCGAAAGAAAGCGACCATCAAGCGTGTGCCGGGCTACATCGCCGAGGTGACGATCACGTTTGAAGGGGTAGACCCTGACCCCTCCCCTAGCGGAACCGGAAGCGGCGCACAGGAAGAAGCGCTGAGCGAAGACGGAGAGAGCGTAACGTATTCGCTGGAAGGTGCGGTGGACAGCGAGCCTATCGAAACACACCCTAACTTCCCGGACTTTGCTGGCAAGCCTGGCGATCCTGCAACGTGGGTGAACGGTGCGGAGTTCGACAAAAAGTCAGGCGAGTTTCTAGGCTTTCGCCCGCTCATCGCAGGCACTCCTAACCCTCGGGCGGGGATCAAGTCCTACCTTAGCCCTGGCCTAATCTACACCCGCGTCCGCACTATCCCTGACCGCACGAAGATAACGCAGGGAGTCAACCTGTCTTCCCTCGGACGCATTAGCACCCCGCCACCGTCCTACCTTCTCCCTAACGTAGGCAACCGCAACTGGCTGAAAACAACGGCACGCCTGGAGAGCATCGGCAACGGCTTGAGGCTGCATGAGTCCTGGAAACTGTCAGGTCGCAACGGCTGGGATGCCGACATCTACTCCTAACATTATCATGGCAATACGATCCATCAAGGTTGACGGGCAACCTCAGCTAGAAGCCGCGCTCAACCAAATCCTGGCGGCAGTGCAGCAGGGCGAGCAGCCTAGCTTCGGCAACAGCCCTAGCATTCTTGTGAAGCGTGAAGGTCAGCGCTACATTTTCGAGCTAGCTCCAGCCGCGCAGAAGACTGTCAGGGCGCTCTACCCCTACGTCGTGGACCGCGGCGGAGTCTACGGGGTTAGCCTAACGCCGGGGCAGGCGCAGTGGGTTAGGCAGCGCCCGGTAGGCACTACTAGCCAGAGGTCGCACACTCTAGAGCGAAGCGTAGTGCTAGTGCATCAGGGTGATCCCTCTACTACCTACACAAAGCTAGACGCCGCGCCCGCACCGTACAAAGTCCTAACGCCTGGCACTTACATTTCCTGGCTTCACGTCTCGGCTCTGCGTGCGGAGGTCAAGTTCGTAGCAGAAGGCACCGCGCCGCAAGCTGCCGACGGCGAGTACATCGTAGCGCTTAACAAGTTCGAGCTAGTCGCTAAGGGCGCTGCCGTTGCTATCGTTAGCGTTGATGTCTACGAAGACGATCCGCAGGCAGTTCTTCTAGACTGGAAGTTAGGATACAATGGCGCGATGACTAGCGCTACTACCGCCTACATTTCCGCAGGTCGCCTAGCGTACTCAGATTGGGCAGGCGCGGACGTTACGGGAGTACCTGTTGCAGCAGTTAAGGAGCTAGTAATTAGCGGAGCAACTGTTACCGTATCTGCTAGCCACAAAGTCTACGCTCAGATCAATTACAGCAAACAGACGCGAATGCTAAGCGGCGTTACCGTTAACTACTACACCCCGTCAGGAGGGTCGATCATTGCCCTAACTACTGCGCCTGTAAATACGGAAACTACCGGGCACGTTCTGCTAGCCGAGTTCACTACCGTAAAAAATGAGGCAGGCGCAGATGTCCTGTGGCTGGAGCAGCGCCATGTAGGAGTCATAACCGCGCCTTCCCTAACGGGTGTCAAGGTAGAAGATGGTTCCTCCTCTTCCGCAGGCCCTGCTAGCAGTTCGTCAGGCTCCGACAAGTCTACAGCCATCGTCCCCGCTCCTTGGGAGCCGTCAGGGTACGCTGCTCTGTTCGCACATGAGATGCCGGAAGTGAGGTTCGATGACTTCATGCTAGTGCATGTGAAAGGCAGGGTTACCTCGGTTGAGATAGACCCGCGGTTTGTTGCAGTGTGCGAGCGGGGGAGCCTATCCGTTTGCGGTGCAGTAGGAGATACCGGACCCGTGCGGTGTGCAAGGATTGCAAAAGGGAAGCTAACAGTTGAGACTAATCTGCTAGGCCGCAGACCTTCTGTCGTGTCCGTCCGCATCACAGGCGTTCGCCGCGGGTTCGCCGGATTGCGTTTCCCTAGCAGAACTTTGCGGCAGTTTACCGCTAACGAAGAGTTTATCAACTCGGCATACCCTCGAGAATAACATGGCGTCCACATCGACATCTACCTCCGGCAGCTCTAGCAGTTCTAGCGGCTCTGCTAAGTCTAGCTATTCCGTGTCGGAGTCTAGCGCTGTCTACTCTTCTGGCAGCTCTACGTCCGGCGGAGGGGGCGAAGAAGGCGGGGGCGCTCCTTCTGAGTAAGCACATGAAAACACTAACAGACTACTTTGATAGGGTGTACGTTATTAACTGCGCCCACCGCCCCGACCGTAAAGAGCGTGTAATGGCGCATTTGTGGGATTCCGGCATAGTGTCTAATCCTAGTAAGGTGCGGCTCTTCAACGCTATTGTCGGCGACTGGACTACTAGCCCTGCGTGCTGGACTTCAGGTCAGGGTGCGTGGGGTTGCCTGCAATCGCATCGGCGCTTGATCGAAGATGTTATGCACGAAAGGGACGACCGCTACCAGCCTACGCTGGGAAACGTGTTAGTGCTGGAAGATGACGTAGTGTTTCTGGATAACGCACTTGCCGACCTTAACAAGTTCATGGACGCGGTGCCGGAAGACTGGGATCAGATATATCTCGGAGGGCAGCACCGCCAGCAGCATGAAGAGACAGACAACCCTGCGGTGATCGTAGGGCGGTCAGTCAACCGGACGCACGCCTACGCCCTAGCGGCTAAGGCGTGGCAGCCGTTCTATCGCCACATCAGCCACGCGCCTGACTACCACGGCTCTAACAAGCACATCGACCACCAGCTAGAGCTAGCGCACCAACGCCGTGACTGGAAGGTGTACTGCCCTCGCGTCTGGATTTGCGGACAGGAAGAAGGCGCGTCTAACATTAGCGGAAAAACCAACCCACGACAAACCTGGATATGAAACGATATTACCCTTTTCGCTCTGTCCCTGACTTCTCGCATTCTGGAGACTACGGCGACACAATCTTCTCTCTTGCTACGGTTAAAGCGTTAGGCGGGGCAGACCAGTTCATCCTGTCTTGTGACCCTCGCAAATCGCAGGTGCCTATGACCCTAGCACACGCTGAAGTCCTAGCGCCACTCATTGAGGCGCAGCCTTACATCGGTGAAGTGCTGTGGTCCCCAGAACAGTGTTACTCGTCGCTGGACGGCTGGCGTGACCACTTACGCGATCAGGGAAATCTAATCTCCGCACATGGCGGAACCAAAGGCGTGTCCGGCGATGCCCGTTTGCTAGAGCGCCCTTGGCTAGATGCTCCGAATCCGGTTACGCTAGCCAAGTACGTTTTCGTTCGGACAGCTAGGGCGCGGGGCGAAGATGCACACTGGCACAAGCTAGTGGCGCTATACGGGCACGACGCTATCTTCCTGGGCTTAAAGGAGGAGCATGAGGCGTTCGTAACTCAGTTCGGCGAAATTGGTTGGGTTCCTACTTCTAACTTTCTTGAAGCGGCTAACATCATCGCCGGGTGCGAGGTCTTTTTTGGCAACCAGACGGCGCTCCACGCTATCGCGGTTGGGCTAGGAAAAGCTATTGTTAGGGAAGCGCCAGATGAAGGAGGGTTAGACAATACCCGCTTTTTCAGAGAGAATGAGTTGAGCGTGTACCGCGGGGAGACGGTTAGCGAGAAAGCCGTTGAGTTCCTAAAGCATGCATCGCTAGCAACTGCGCCGTTTCGTCGGGCGGTGCCTAAGGGCTGGGAAGACTTTTGCTGGCTAGGCGATTCCTGGGATGACCGCTATAACATGCACGATCTGCTAGACCTGGACACCTACGGGTTAAAGGCTAGGCTGAAAGAGTTGGGGTTGAAGCCCCGTCGGATTGTAGACGTGGGTGGGTTCATCGGTCTGGCGTCGTGGGCTATGCACCGTCTGTGGCCTGACGCAACCCAGACGATCTACGAGCCTAACTCCGACAGGCATCACCTGATCTGGCTCAATAACCCTAACGCAAAAATTGTGCCTGCGGCGGTACACCCTAGCGAACGGTGGCTGCCGTACTCCAAAGGACAGCACGCGCCAGGCAGCGAACATTGCCTAGGGCATTTGCGCCGAACGGTCCCCGCTGTTTGGCTAGACGAAAGCTCAGGCCCTATCAACATTCTGAAGACGGATTGCGAAGGCGGCGAGTGGGCTATGCTAGATGCGCTGCACACGCTAGCGCATCTTCCTGAACTCATCTTCGGGGAGTATCATGGGCCTTGCGGCGGGGAACGGTTGGAAGCGCTGCTAGGGGCTTCGTACACGCTCGACTGTCGCCAGGACAACCATGAGCTAGGGATCTTCTGGGCGGTTCGCAAGGAGTGATGACCGTTGCCGGGTTGCACAGTTTGCAAATTTCCGAGCCCTCCGCGGCTAGCAATTAAATTTGCAAACGCTTGCAAATTTGCAGTCTGGAAAGTTTTTTGCGTTTGGCGCTTGCAAATCTTTTTGCAGGTGTAATGTGGTCCCACACCCCAACCAAACTAACAAATGAGCAAAGCAATCCAAGACTTCATTACATCGTTCAGCCGCTACGACAACTCCGCCGTCGGAGTGATCGTGGTCCGCAGCCGCGAACCCAACCGAGTTGAAACCGCCCTCCACGAGTATTGCGCCAGGGGCAACGCTCGTCCCTTCCGCTGCTGGGACTTGGCTCGCGGCTGGCGCATCCACGACCACGCCACCGGAGGCTTCGTCCGCGAGGGTGCCGTTCCCCTGGCCGCTCTGCGGTCGGTGCTGGACATCACGGGCTCACCCCCTAAGCCGATGGACCCGCGCACCGTCTGCCTCCTTTCGGACTTCCACCCGTTCCTCGGCGGCACCCCCGGCAGTCCCCCCAACCCCGAGTTTGTTAGTGTGCTTCGCCACTATGCCTACGAACTTCCCACGCAAGACAACCAACGGATCGTCCTATCTGTTCCCGAGACGTTCAACGTGCCGGAAGAGTTAGCGCACGACATCCCGGTGATCGACGTAGCGCTCCCTGACACTGTCGAACTGCAAGGGCTTATTGAGAAGGTGTTAGCGGACGACGGGGCACAACGCCAGTCCGTCCCTCAGTCCTACGACGCCGCCGATATGCGGCAGCTTGCACTTTCCGCGGGTGGCCTAACTACCCTTGAAGCGGAGATGGCAGTTTGCGCGGCTTTGATCGACTTCCGCACGCAACTCCCTAACATCCCATTCGCGGACTTCAACAAGAGGCTCATGGAAGCTAAGTCGGAGACGGTCAAGTCGTCAGGGCTGATCGAAGTGATGGAGGAGGTTTCGTTAGAGAACGTGGGCGGTCTGGACCTGCTGAAGCAGTGGGCTAACGAACGCGCCTCCGACCGCTCCCCCGCTGCCGCAGAGTTTGGGGTGAAGCGCCCTCGCGGCGTGACCCTCATTGGCCCTCCGGGAACGGGCAAGAGCCTAACGGCTTCCACCTTCGGGGCAATCTTCCGCATCCCCGCAATCAAAATCCACATCGGCGCTCTCTTCGGCGGGATCGTGGGGCAGACCGAGGCTAACGTCCGCCGCCTCATTAAGGACATTGAAGCGCTAGGCGAGGTGGTGGTCTTCGCGGACGAAATTGATAGGACGATGGGGATGAACACCACGGGCGGAGACGGTGGCATCACAAAGCGCATGATCGGCACACTGCTGGACTTCATGCAGACTAACCAAACGGGCGCGTTCTTCTGCTTCGCCGCTAACCGTGCGGAGGGGATCGACTCCGCTCTAGTTCGCAAGGGCCGGATTGATGAGGTGTTCGGGGTCAACCCGCCTAACACAGTCGAGCGGCTGGAAATCCTCCGCATCCACCTGCGGAAAGCAAAGCAAGACCCTAGCAAGGTGAAGGGGCTGAAGGCGGTGGCTGAGCAGTCTTCCGGCTACGTTGGCGCGGAGCTTGAAAGCGCTGTCCAGCGTGCGGTTAGTCAGGCGTTCCGCGAGAAAGCGGCAGTGAGCGGCGAGGTGATTTTGCAACACCTGCAAACCATCAAACCCCTTTCCCAATCCTTCGCGGAGGACTTCGCGGCGATGGCGGAGTGGGCGGAAAAGAATGCGGTCCCTGCCTCCTCCCCGGATACGATGGCACCGCCCGCGCCGCCGCCCTCCCGCAAGGTGGCTAACGTCTCCGGCCCTGCCCGCCGCCGCAACCTGGGCAATCTGGACAGCAGCAACTAACCGATTCACCCCATGCCTGAAATCACACTAGACATCGGGAGCGTAAACCTTGAGCGGTCATCTGCTAGGGTGCTGGTCTTCCACTGCCCGCTCCGCGGGGAGGGCAAGGAGAAAGCCCTAACGGCAGTCGCCGCCGACAAAGCCTTCGGTGTAGAGCGCCGCGGGTGGCAGGCTAGTCGCCCTAGCGTCGCCAAGCGGCGAGCGAGCGGAGCGCCGCGGGTGCCCATGGATATGAAAGCATACGGCAGCATGCAGACCGCCACCGTCCACGTCCCTAGCGGAACGATCATCAAGGTGTTCGCCCAGAACTCGCAGACGTGGGCAACGGACGGGCGCAAGACGGGTCTGACGGCAAACCGTTACTACCTTGTCAGGGATGGCGCGGCGGTCCTAGACGTTAGCGTCAAGATGAGTACGTCGTCGGACTGCCTAACGCCTAACGCTAAGCTCGTCGGGCCGCTGGAACCGCTCTCGCTGGAGGAGGCTGTTGCGCTAGGGGTTGCGCCTCCCGCGGAAGCCTTCCGCAAGTGCTATGACCCCGCCGACGCGAACTTCCTGATGACGGAGAAAGTCCTAGCACCTGCCCGCACCTCGGTGACGTTCGTAGCTGCCGCCCCTAGCGCTACCGCAGACCCGGAAGCGCCCGCCGCGGTTGCGGTGGTTCTCCCCGCCGCCCGCCGCAGAAAATTAGGTACAACCTAACACTTGCAAATCGAATCCCTTGTGCTAAATATACAACCTACCCAACCAACCTAACCAATGAGCCATACATCTACCGTTGACACCGTCGCTATCACTTCTGTCTCCGCCCTGCGGAAAGCGGTGCAAGCCTTGCAAAAATCCGGCATCCGCGCCGAGCTTGTCGAGAAGGCGGCACCCCGCCTCTACTACAAGGACCAACTCCGCCGCAAGGGGCTCCCTAGCGAAATCTGCGACTACGTTGTTTCCCTAGCCGACTGCTACTACGACATCGGGCTGCGGAGGAAGCCTAACGGAAACCTTGAGCCCCTGTTCGACACGCATCCCGGCTCTACCCCTTACCACACTGGCGGCTCTGCTCCGCTTAGCAAAGTAGTGGGCAACTCTGACAACGCCATCGGGCAGTTCATCCAAGAGTACTCCAAAGCGGCAACCATTGAAGCCGCGGAGTCGCAAGGCTTCTCTGTCTCGGACATTAAGATGACCTCTGACGGAAGTTGGGCAGTGGTCGCTGTCAAATACTAACACTAGCACTCTACTAACACTAGCAAATACACCTCCTATGAAAGTTCTGAATATCACCATCAAGCCTAGCGGCAAAGTTTCCATCGACGCCGAAGGCTACACCGACGCCGGATGCAAGGCAGACACTGCCCCAATCTTGGACGCTCTCACGGGCGGCGAGGCACATGCCTCTGTGGAAGACAAGCCCGAGGCGTCCATCCCCGCTTCCACTAGCGCAACCAACGTCGGAGGCTACTAACATGAACCATCCGGCACTTCCAGCACCCGCGCAGAAACAGGTGATCCGCATCAGCCCTGACGGCAGCATTCACGGACTGCACGTTGAAGGCGGCTTCGACTACAAGGCGTTAGGGCGGGTGGACTCCGTCCGCGTTAGCGAGATCAAGTGGGACGCTACCCGTCAACGGTGGTTCATCCAATTCCTCCGCGGCCCGCTTGCGGGGAGGAAGCTAACAAAGGCAAAGCTCAAGGAGTACGGCGTCGTATCCGCTAGGGCAGATCAATGCTCCTACGCGGTCGCATACTACCCGGACTATCGTCAGGCGGTAGCAGACGAGGTGGAAGTGGTTAACGCGGCAGCTTTGCGCGGGGAGGCGTGGGTAGAGTGTCCGCGCCCTGGACGGCTTGCGCGAGCCTGGCAGGCTGTCCGCCGCTACGTCATGCAGTAAGCAAAACAAAGCCCGGTCCCGCGACAAGGAAGCGCAGGACCGGGCTAGAACTGCTTCACCCAACCAAGAGCAAGAGCAATGACCGAGTCTACCACAAGCCGTCAGGCTGTCAAACCTATTTCACAGGAAGAGGACTGGGGTGACTCCACCCTCCGCAATCCGTTAGAGTTCCGCGAGTGGTGGAAGGTGCTGATGCGTGTGTGGCGACCCGCCCTAACTACTTCTCAGTTTATGGTGGCGGCGTTCGTCTTCGACCGCACCGCGGCATGGGGGAAGGAGTGGGAGGTGATAACCGTGCGGCATTTCGTGGACGGGGTAACGAGCAGGGACGGCACCTGCTACGCGCCAGGGCTGGGCCTGAGCCAGCCGACGGTGTCCGCCGCCCTCTCCAGCCTAGTCGCCATCGGACTCCTCAGAAAGCGTGCCGTGCGGCATCGCTTCGCATACGCTCTCAACTACGAATTTAACCCTCAGAACCCTATGAAAATGCCCACTCCGAAGCGGCTAGCAGAGCCGCAGAAGGTAAAAGATTCTTTTACCCCTAACAAGAAAAGGGGGCAAAATTCTTTTACCCTTAACTGTACCATAAACAATAAGAGAACTGTACCAAAAACACCCCAGGCCCTGGACGGGCCTGAGACTTCGATGGAGGAGGAAATGCACAAGTTGCAAACCCTAGCCGATGCCACTATGAAGCAGACTTCCTCCCGCCGCAAGGTTAGGCAGGACGCAATGACTCCTCTGGGGTGTGCGACTATGTGGCAGGACGCATGCAAGGAGTTCCATCCTACCGAAACACACCTCTCCCTCACGCAAGCAGACTCCGCCATCCTCCGCCGCTTTCTTGCTAGGGCATTCAGCCGAGATGCAACGCGGGCACGGGACTTCGTCCGGTGGCTATCCGAACACTGGCTTCTCCTCCGCGCAGAGCTTTTCCACTGGATGCAGAATAGTCCACCCGCCGTTCCTAGCATTCGCTTCACCGTCCGCTTCTCTGACAAGTTCGAGACGGCATTCGCGGAGCGGGACGAGTACGAACGCCTAGCCGCTCTTCCTCTACGGGATCGGGAGGTGCGGACCCTCATGCGCCGCAAGGGTATGGGGCAGGCAGCGGCAGAGGCGGAGGTGGACGCAAGGGAGGCTAAGACGGTGCAGGCACGGCAGCAGCGCAAGGACGCGAAAGCCGCCACCCTAGCCGCCACCGCCCTCTCAGCCGTGCAGACGCGGGAGCAGCAGGCAGGACCAGCCCGCAAGCGCTGGGACAAGGTAGCCGCGGCTCGCACCGTCTCCTCCACGGTAGACCTTCCCGACTTCGACTCCCTCCCAGACTAACCACCCAACCAACCTAACAAATGAGCAAAGCAATAACAAAAGAGATGTCCAGGGCACTGCACGAAAGTTTCATCCCGGCACGTTACCACACCCCTAGCATAAACATGAAAGACTGCGGGTGCCCTAACGCGGAGCAGTGGTCAACGTGGTTGCCGGAAGGTGTGGCCAAACTGAAGGAGGGCGGATTCATCCACATGGCGGGGGACGGACTCCCTAACATGGACAGGCTGTTCATCACGGCGCGAGCGCTAGTGACTAACGGAGTCTCAACCGCAGTCGTCACGCTGCCTTCTGCCTGCATGCTGATCGGCGACGGGAGGGGCGGAGACTGGCAGGAGCTAGTGGAGGATCGGCAAGTGCTAGTGATTCCCGGCTTCACCGGGCAGCAGGCAAAGTTGCCAGTGGATGAGAAAGCCGCGTACCGTCTGGAATGGTTCTTGCGGCGGTGGCTCCTCTCCGGTAAAGGGCTCATCACGCAAGGCTCCACTCCCCTAGCCGGGTCGCCGTGGTGGCCCGCCTCCCTCGTCACGACCTTGCAAGCCCTAACCATTCCTTCCCCCAAGTGAGCGCCGGACTTCTCTTTCTCCACGCATGTGCCCAGCGTCAGGCTAGCGCTGTCTTCCGCCGCGCACCTCGCAACCACTTCATTGAGGAGGAACTGCCTTACGCCGACTTTGCCAGGAGCTACCTGACTAGCTACTCCGAGTTTCCTAACCTTCAGGCGTTCGACCAGAACCGCAAGCCGCTCCACGCCTACGTTACGGAGCAACCGCCGGAAGCGCTGCTAGGGCGGATGGCAACACGCTCCGCCTACAATTCGGTTAGGGACCGGATGCCGGGGCTAACGCAGGCGATGCAGGGTCGGGACATCAATACCATTCAAGCGCTACTCCGCGAGATGTTAGCAGGTGTGAGCCACGCACAGAACGCTAACGCTTCGATCACAATGGCGGAGCATGCGCCTAACGTACTCGCGCAGATCGAAGCGGCCCGCAGCCACGAAGGGCTCTTCGGCGCTTCCCTCTGCTGGCCTACCTTGGACGCTGCCACGTTCGGGCTAGGGGGCGGGGAGCTAGCCTTTATCGTAGGACGACCCGGCACCGGGAAATCGTGGACCCTGCTGAGCGTAGCCCACGCGAACCATCTGCTAGGGAAGTCGGTGCTGTTCGTCTCGATGGAGATGGGCTTGGATCAGATTGTCAGGCGGTGGCTGGGACTTATGACCGGAGTGAACCCTAACGACATGCGGACAGGCACCACCGACATGCACGAAACGCGGCGGCTTCGGGAGACGGCAGAAGCGCTAGGAAACCACGCACCGATTCACCTTGTTAGCGGCGACTTCAACAAAGACACCGACGGCATCCTGTCCATCATCGACGACGTAGGGCCGGAGGTGGTGTGCATCGACGCTCTCTATCTGTTACGGAGCAGCGGGGCGGAGTTCGTGAAAAAGTGGGAAGCCCTATCAGACGTAGTGCGGGACATCAAGCGAATGTCCCTAGCAAGAAACATCCCTGTCATTTCCACCGTGCAGTTCAACCGGAACCAGGGCAGCGGCAAGGCAATGACTATGGACAATATCGGCGGCACCGACTCCATCCCGCAAGATGCTAGCGTAGTGATCGGCTTGCGGCCCGCACCACCACCCTTCTCCGAATCCAAGATCATCGCGGAGGTGCTGAAGAACCGGGAGGGCGACCAGCCTATCATCGGGATTGGCCGGAGCTTCAACCCTGTCCGATTCGATGAGGTGCCAGTGGACGAGGCACCGGAAGGCGGCGAAGACTCTAACGAATGGATGGTCTGACCCTAACAACTAAAAATGCAAACTGTGCAAACTATGAACCTAACCAACCTCACACTAGGCAGTCTCAACATTCAGCTAGGCAGCAACGACCCTAAGTTGCTAGTCATCTGCGATGCTCCTTCTCAGCTAGGGCACGAAAGCGGTGACTGCATGACCCCGAAGCAACGCACGCGTCTCCTCTCTATGCTAGGGGCGGCAGCAGACGAAGGCGTTGCCTTCCTCTCACCGTGTCTGCCTATCCCCGAGGCAATATCCGAGAACGAACGCCTGACTGCTGAACACATTGAAAAGTCGGCACCTGAGTTCATCGAAGCCATAGCGTATTTCCTCCCTAGCATTAAGTGCATCGTCACGTTAGGCAAGAACGCGCTACGTCAGGCGGCAGGCAAGGCTATAAAGATAACCACCGCCCGCGGCTCCTTCCACAAATTCGAGCGGACGGGAGACGTTCCCGTCATGCCAGTGCAGAGCATGGCTAACCTTTTCATCCGCCCGCAGATTGCGCCCATCGTGGAGTCCGACTTGCGGCAGGTCACGACCCTAGCCGAGAATGCGTGGGAGTACGTCGAGGGCGGGATGGCAGAGAAGCTAGACTACAAGTGGTCGCTGGACCTGTCCGAGTGGCTAGCAAATCCGCCGCCGAAGCTGGTGGTGGATACGGAAACGCTAGGCTACATATGGTTCAACCGGAAGGCAATCCTAACCGTCCAGCTTTGCCGGAAGGAAGGCGAGGCGGTGATCGTGCCGTTCAATCTGGACTACTGGAACAACGACGCCCTCCGAGGAGACACTACCCGGCACCTCCCTAAGCTGACGCCTGCAAGCCTAGCCAAACTTCAGAAGCAGGTCAAGCAACTGCTAGGGAATCCGGCGGTGGCGGTCTGCGGGCATAACTTCAAGTTCGACGCCCACCACTTCCGCCAGTACGGCATAGAAGTCGCTAACTGGAAACACGACACCCTGCAACTAGCATTCACCGTAGACGAAAACATGCGGCAGAAGAACCTGGACGAAGCCACCCGCCGATGGGTGCCCGCCCTAGCAGGTTACGCGGATGCCTTCAACGCGGACCCTATCCACGTCGGCAAATCCCGCATGGACCTTGTCCCGCATGACAAGATGATTCAGTACGGCTGCGGGGACGTAGACGCCTGCATGCGCCTAACTAAAGTCCTGCTAACGGAAGCGAAGAAAGACATGCGGAACTACACGGTGTATGAGAAGGTGAAGATGCCAGCCATCCGCCACGTCTTTTTCAACCACGCCGAGCGCTACGGATTGCCAGTGGACAAGGTGGAACTGAAGTCGCTAGGCGAATCACTTGCTAGTCGGTGCGAGGTGCTGGAGCGTGAACTGTTGCGGGAGGCAGCGGAAAAATGGCCCGCGGTCCTGAGGCGGCACGAGGCGAAGGGCTTGAAGTTCTCGCGGCCCGACTTCGTTAGGGATCTGCTCTTTGCTCCTGACGGCATGTTCCTGGAGTCCATAGTGGCGACGAAGAAAACCCGGAAGCTAGCGCTCGACGAGCAGTTAGAATCTACTAGCAAGAAAGACCACCTGCCCTACTTCTCACACATCCCATGGGTGGCGAAGTACATGGACTATGCGACCCTAGCCACCCTCATCAAGAGTTTCATGGGGCGGGAGTCTTCCGAGCAGTGGCTAGTGGTTCCGCAACTGAAAAACGGTGGGTACGGCAAGCGGGTTGTTAGCGCTTTTGAGGAGAGCGGGAAGGCGATACCGCAGGGACCGCGCCGCGTGCGAACGATTGGAACCGCAGACGCTCCAGTAGCGCTGGAGCCAGACCCTAACACTATCTTCATTCACAAAGGCGTTACCTACGGCACGTCCCGCGGAAGAGTGCTAGAGCTTAACGAGGAAGCGGCGAAAGGATTCTGGTGGTATCTGGAGAACATTGACCCTAACGCACTGCACCCCTCGTTCGGGTTAGACGTAGCCGTCACAGGACGCAGCAACTGCCGGGAGCCTAACTTACAGAATATCCCAAAGCGAGGCGAGGAGGCTATGGCGTTCCGAAAGATATTCAAGGCTCCCCCAGGCTGGACGTTCATCGAATGCGACGAAAGCCAGGCCGAGCTACGAGTTATCGCGTGCATGGCGAAAGAGACTAACATGCTTGACATCTACCGAAAAGGCGGCGATATTCACGCCATGACCGGACAGCGTGTGTCGGGCCTAACCGATGCACAATGGAAGGCGGCAGGAGACAAAAAGCGTAAGGACTTCCGGCAGCTAGCAAAGGCGGTCAACTTCGGCTTCTGCATAGCCAAAGGACAGCGAGTTCTCACCAACGAAGGGCTAGTGCCGATTGAGGAAGTTAAGGATTGCCATTTGCTATGGGATGGAGTAGAGTGGGTGCAGCATGACGGCGTTATCTACAAAGGCAAAAAGAGAGTTATCAGATGGGACGGGCTCACAGCCACCCCAGAGCATAAAGTCTGGACGGAGGGGCGGGTGCTTCCCCTCCGGGTCGCAGCATCCGAGGGCCGTGCCATTGTTAGAACGGCAACGAACGCTGGCACGCCTATCATGTGGGACGCTTACGCTGAACCTTGGCACGATCCGCAGGGAGGGGAAGTATTGGGTAGTAGACGCGGATTGCAAAGCGTGCAAAAACCGAATGACGCTGGATTGCAGCAACCTAGCCAAAGGAGCGACATCCAACTGTCGATGCCAGAGGGGAAGGAAGTACCCCGCGGATGCGAGGGCGAATGTGCTAGGGCAGAGGTACGATGCGATGGTGCAGAAATGCCGAAGGTGGACGCACATGTCGTCGAAGCACTACAAGGGCCGAGGGATCGAAGTACGGTTCGAGTCGCGGAAGAGTTTTGTGCTATGGGCACTAGCAACCTATCCGAACACCAACTTCAAGGGTCTGGTATTCGACCGGATAAACAACGACGGACACTACGAACCGAGCAACCTTCGACTAACAACTCAGAAGGAGAATGTGAGGAATGGGAGGAGGTGGAAGTCTACGACATAATGAACGCAGGCCCGCGCCACCGCTTTACTTGCGAGGGGTGTTTAGTTAGCAACTGCTTCGGAATGTGGTGGAGGAAGTTCGTAGCTTACGCGAAGAC
>Ga0255129_1000142_pt1 | contig 16693 bp, 13 predicted proteins | sample Law_Yuk_RepA_8d_FD_188558 | JGI IMG/M metagenome (GOLD analysis project Ga0255129, IMG submission 188558) | Freshwater microbial communities from St. Lawrence River, New York, United States - Law_Yuk_RepA_8d | ecosystem: Environmental > Aquatic > Freshwater > River | place: USA: New York... | reverse complement strand
CCGATTGAGACGAGGCCATGCATGCAAATGACAACCTTGTTAAGATATAAACTCCTTGATAGCTCAGCTGGTTAGAGCAATTGACTGTTAATCAATAGGTCGCTGGTTCGAGTCCAGCTCAGGGAGCCAAAAGCCTCACAGTGATGTGGGGCTTTTTTTATGCTCTTTACCAGTGTTTTCAATGGTTGTAGAAGTAGAACGGTTGGCGAGAAATAATTTTCTGCGCTGAGCGAAGTTAACTTCAAAAATTAACTTTTTAGCCTTTTCACCTCAAAAATGATACTTTTTGGCGCAGTTAGAGACGCAGTTTGTATTTGTGGTTTCATAAATATGCATTAAATCACATTAGTATAAAATGTTGAATATCATTAACTTTCATAAAAGCCGAGATGTCGGCTTTTACCGAACTTGGTAATTAACAGTGCTTTCATAAAAACGGAAATTTCCGCTTTTACCAACCTTATTTCAAATGAACTACTTTCATAAAAGCGGGTGTACCCGTTTTTATCGAACCTATTAACTATCAACAACCTTCATAAATGTGCTTTTAAGCACTTTTATCGAATGCACTAACTATCAACTACTTTCATAAATGTGCGAATACACACATTTATGGAATTCACTAACTATCAACCCTTCCATAAACTTAGGATTTCCTCAGTTTATCGAACATATTAACTATCAGTTACCTCCATAAATGTAGGAATTCCTGCTTTTATCGATATATTCAAAATAATCCCTCCCAAAATTTTCAACCCTCACCCTCATTTCCTGTACAAATGACTGTGGGGGTAGTCTAATTGACACCCCCTATCTCTCTAGGGGAAACCGACCACTCCCCTACATTATAACATTTCGAGTTAATATAGATATACAGTTAAATTGGATTTCATAACCTAACTGATTAGTCCTACTAAATTGGTTTCCTTTTTTCTTTCTGCTACAGCTAACATAAAAAATTATGAAAATCACACAAGCACAAAGAAAGAGAGCCAAAATCAAACTGGCCATTCAAGGTTGCAGTGGTAGTGGGAAGACATTCTCATCGCTACTACTTGCAAAAGGACTCACAAATCAATGGAGTGACATCTGCGTCATCGACACAGAGAATCATTCTGCTGATCTCTATGCCCATTTGGGGAACTACAATGTTCTTTCTATTGGTAAGCCGTTTACACCTGAGAGCTACATTCAAGCGATTGAACTATGCGAACAATCTGGGGTTAAGGTTATTGTTATCGATTCACTGTCTCATGAATGGGATGGCGAAGGTGGAGTTTTGGAAATCCATGCAGGGATGGTAGGCAACTCATTTACCAATTGGAGTAAAGTAACCCCAAGACACAATGCACTTGTTCAGAAGATTCTTCAGAGCGATTGTCACATCATTGTTACGTTTAGAACCAAACAAGACTATGTACTAAGCGACAAAAACGGTAAAATGACTCCCGAGAAAGTGGGTTTGAAGTCAGTCACTAAAGATGGGATGGATTACGAATTCACCATTGTTATGGATGTTGACATCAATCACAACGCCACATGCTCAAAAGACCGCACTCAACTATTCTCCGCTAGTATTCCGTTCAAAATCACCGAGCAAACGGGTGAAAAGATCATCGAATGGTGTAATGGAGTCAGAATCCAAACTACAGAGGTAGCAGAAAGGGTTGAAAGAGAACCTAGGTTTGAAGTAACCGCACCTTCAGTAGAGGAAATGGTTGCAGAAGTCAAACACCTAGAAGAGCTGGTGGTACTGTGGAGTAAAATAGAACATACCCAAGAAAACTACGATGTGTTTTTAAAGCGTAAAAACGAACTACAGAAAGAAGGGAGGTATACAAATGGACAATCATAACAATCCCTTTAGCGACTTAGCCATTGAGACCGATTTACAGACCATTTCAGCCCCCGTATTCATTGAAGCTAATACTTTGCCTGTTTCGATGAATGAGTTGCTCTACGGGTGTACAATTCCTGTTTTTGCCAAGGATAACGAAGCTGCTATCTCGCATCATGAGTTCATTGAAGCAGTTTTGGACGGTGTAAGTGCTTTCTATCATTCCAACGATCCTGTAATCCGAGTTTCACATCCAGTTAAGGGAAGGATTCCTGAAGCACGTCATAAAAAAGCCAGTGATCTAGAATCCCACGAAGAGACTTTGTACTACGAGCGAATGATGTTTGCCATCGAAATACCTTCGGTTAAAAGAATGATTGGCGATGACGAACTCACGCTTACCATTGGAGGGGTGAAAAGCTACCATCTAGAAAATCTGCATTCGAAGAAAAGCTTGGAGAAGTTCAAACTGTTCATTGGGTTCAAAAACCGAGTATGCTGTAACCTGTGTGTGTGGACAGATGGGATTGTTGACAATCTCAGAGTGTTCAGTGTGGATGAAATCACCCAAAGGACTAAGCAAATGATTCGGGAGTTTGAACCTCAGGCGACATTAGACCAATTTGAACGCTGGCAAAACATCAATCTAACCGAACAACAGTTTGCTGAGTTCATTGGACGCTGTAGGATGTACTTGTACATGCCCAAGGAGGAGAAACTACTACTACCTAAGCTCGAGTTTGGGGATTCTCAAATCAATCAAGTGGTTGAAGGGTACTACAACGATCCAAACTTCAGTAGAACTGATGGTGAAATCAATCTTTGGAGGCTTTACAACCTCTTCACGGGAGCAAACAAGAGCTCCTACATCGATCGTTTGTTGGACAGGGGTGTAAATGCGTCATCCTTGCTTCAAGCGTTTTGCTGATTCCTTAAGTGTAGAATTATCCCATGGCGTTTGCTGTGGGATAATTTCTTTCTCTTACTTGCCTACATAGACCTAATTCGGTTAAATATTCAAATGACCGCTTAGTGATTTTTTAATATTAAACCAGAAAGTTATTTCTTCAACTTATCTAAATCTAGTGGGGGGTAATACAACCAAACTTCAATCATTTCTCTACCCGTATCATAAAGCTCCTTCATCCCGATAGTTTGCATGAATCCACCGTAGTAAATTCCATCATTTAAATGATAACCTAAATATGGTGGCAGTAAGGACAAAAATAATTCGTCATTTTTTGGATCTTTAAACTGCAAATAAAAACGCCAAACAGTTTTTTTATTATATAACTTTTCAGTTAGCTCTGCAAAAACAACATAAGACCCGCCTTTTATTGTAATTACCTCATGATTGTAAAGTTCACCACGCTCGCAAACCACACGAGTATCGTCAATGCAGAAAAGGTTCAAATTATCAACATTACTATTAATAAGAGATTTTACCAATTGTAGTGGTATTATTTTATCGATTTCACGGAGTGTGTCAATTTGCCCATTAGCGCTGGACAGAAACAACATGAAAGGAATTAGTACAATAATTCTAATGCTTGGCATGATTTTTCATTTTTAAGGGTGCAACTTTTATTAAAATATACATATGCTTGACTTTTTAATTCTGATTTATAATAAACTAAACCTTTGAGATAAAAATAAAAACCATCCTCAATAGTTGTTGTTAAATCCAAAAAATATTTGGCTTTCGAATAGTCCAATAAATGATAATAGCACCTCGCTATTTGAAATTGAATTTGGTCCAATTCTTTTAGGTTTCCCTTATTCACTTCATTTGTGAGACTTAATGCAATTTTATAAGTAATTAGACTGCTATCATAAATACCCTGTCTAAAAAAAATCAACCCCAGATTATCATAAGCAATAGACAAATTATTTTTTACGCACAAATCTATTTCGAATTGTCGCCAGTATTCAAGATTCATTTCTGCAAAATTTTTGGCAACAGGATAATCTCCAAGAAGATGATACAGAACAAACGAAATGGATAAAAATTCCGTTCTCAATTCAAAGTCATTCGCATTCATAAGAGGGGAAATATTCGATTTATACCAAATTAACAACTTCTCTTTAGAAACTAAATTCGACGAAAATTGATATGTTAAATATTTACAATAATTCAATTTATCTTGTGGAGTAATTAATTGCTTATCTACTATCGACAATCTTTTGTCAAATTTAAGATCATATATATCTTTCCCCCAATTACCGTTTTTGCATAAATCCACCTTATAAAGCAATATCCTCACATTTAATGTTATACTATACAAATACTCTATTTTATTATTAAATTCCATGTCATTAATAATATTCATAGTGTATGATGTCCTAACAATAGACATGATTAGTCCGAGATAATAATCAGAATTACTTGAATTAAAAACATAGCTAATATCATTAATACAATTTTCATAGTTTGCTCTATTTGGGCTTTTTGAAAAACTATTCCAACTTCGTTGAAATGATTTCAATTTTTCAACATCTGAAACCACCGATTTACTGATATCAAAACTCCTAGTATTTAAAACACCAATAATTGACTTATCTCCCATCGCCAGCACTTCATCCACCGCCATAATCCTTCTTCTTGTGGAAGGATGACTATTATCTACCGCAGTATACAATACCTTTGGGTAAATTATTCCTAATGATTTATATGGATAATAATACTTCTGCAGCAACAACCCCCCAATCATGTCGGCGTCCAACTCAATTTGCTGACTCTGTTTATCATTAATTGGCTTAATACACATATGATTCAATAAAATATGACCTATCTCATGACCAATTACATACACATGGAACCAATCACTATTTGTGCTAAAATCATTCAACCAATTTATATCCAACACCAATAATGGATAACCATAAACACTAGTTGCATAACAATTATTTATATTATCCTGAATCAAAACACGAATATGAACATTGTCAAAATTTAATTTATTTAAACTACTATTGACAAAAGACTGGGCCGTTTCTGAGTATTTTAAATTGGGATATAAATACTTCGCATTTACATTAAAAAATTTACATTCTGAATTCGATTGCCCAAATGAAAATTTGAAACAAATAAGTGATAAAAATAAAATTATTTTATTCATATAAAAAAGGGACCATCTAATTCTTTAAATATTATTTTAGATTGATGTCAAAAACAAACATATATAATTCCTAGTTGAAATGCAATAACTACAATTAACAAATTAATTGCAATGTAATTCTATTGAATTGTATGCTTGCTCGTGACCTAACTCCCCAGCTTTACTGAGATCCATACATCCACCATCTTTATCGCCTAAAATAAGCTTAGTCATTCCTCTCATATAATATGCCTGTTTATATTTTGGATTCAATTCAATAGCTTTATTATAATCAAGCATAGAGCCGCTATAATCTTCCAATTCGTCTTTCGAGAGACCGCGAAAATAATAAGACTCTGAAGATCGTGGATTTAGTTCAATTAATTTATTATAGTCAGAAATTGCACCTCTGTAGTCTTTTAAAAACCATTTACTCAATGCTCTGACGTTGTATGCTTCTTTGTACTTAGGATTCAGCTCTATAGCCCTACTGCAGTCGGCAATTGAGCCCGCATAATCCTCTGACATTGATTTAGCAAGCCCACGAAAATAATATGCTTTCACAAATTCGGGGTTGCATTCAATTGCTTTACCATAATCGTAAATCGCACCAGCATAATCTTGTTGAAGAGAGCGCGAATAGGCTCTTTCAAAATAGGCATCACTGTAATCAACAGTAGCTTGTGCATAACTACTCAAATTATTCAGACACAACATAATTAAGAATAAAAAAAATTTCATTTCTAGTTTACATGCGAATATATATAATACTCCACAATTATTGTATCATAAACCCCAGTTGATAAACCAATAGTTTTAAACTAAACCTATAGTCCAACGATTTAGAGAGTAATTTCTTTTTCTTTCCCCTTGGATGGAGACAAACATTCAAATCAGAGAAGTACAGGTCAGCTATCAACCTCTTAAGGGTAAGCTGTTTCAAGTTAAAAGCGCAGATAATGCCTTTGAGTATTTAAGTAGAGCCTACGATGAGGGGACTATTGGATTGTGCGAAGAGTTTATGGTTTTGTTACTCAACCGAGCAAATCGCGTGATGGGTTGTTTGAGGCTTTCTAAAGGTGGATTGACTGGCACGGTAGTGGATCTTAGGATTCTCTTTGGGACTGCCTTAAAAGCGATGGCATCAAGCATCGTAATCGCTCACAACCACCCATCTAACAATCTACAACCATCAGATGCTGATCTTGAACTTACCAAGAAAATCAAAGAGGCTGGCAAACTCTTAGACATCAACCTACTCGATCATCTCATTCTCGGTACTGATGACAACTACGTGAGTTTTGCACATGAGGGTTGGTTGTAAATCTAACTCCACTCAATCATGGGTGGAGTTTACCAAATATAACTACTAAATTGAATAATACAAATCTACACAAAGTTTATTTGTATTATCATTGTAAATATGAAATATAGACTATTATCTTTAATTACTATTCTAGGGTTTTCAGTATGTGTGTCCGCCCAGATCCCTTCCTACATTCCTAAAGATTCTCTTGTTGGTTGGTGGCCATTCAATGGCAATGCGAATGATGAGAGTGGTAAAGGCAACAATGGAATAGTTCAAGGAGCAATACTTGACAATGATCGATATGGTATTTCTAACAAAAGCTATAGCTTCGATGGTATTGGTGATTTTATTGATTGCGGATCATCGAAATCATTAAATATAACAGGAAGTATATCAGTTTCAATGTGGATTTATGCAAATAATTTCTCTAGTGAACATGGTTTGATGAGTAACTACTCAAACGGAGGTGGATTTGACCTGATGACAAGTGCAGACAATACAATTCCTCCCTTAGACAAACTCCGTTGGATGGACCAAGGGGGGTTTTTGTTTACAAAATCTATTTCGAGTAAAAAATGGTATCATTTAGTTGCAGTCTTTAATGCCGTAAACGGTGAAAAAATAATTTATTTAGACGGCAAATCTTTCGCAAAAAAAACGTCTACAATCAACAAACTAAAATCATCTGATATTAATCTCTTTATAGGTTCTCATCAAGCCGCAATTGTTAATTATTGGTCCTGGGATGGCAATATTGATGACGTTGGAATATGGAATAGGGCATTAGATTCCAATGAAATAAAATCAATGTATAGCGGAAGCACAGCCAATGTGCAAAATGACAATTCAAATTCAACGATCAAAGTCTATCCTAACCCAGCGAAAGACCATTTAGTAATCGATTTAGGAAACCACTCTAATATGGCTAGATATGAAATCAATATTTTTGATGTTGCAGGAAAATCTGTATATAGCTCAACCATCAATAAATCATATGAAACTATCGACTTAAATACATTGAGTGGTAAAGGCGTTTACTTCCTTAGAATTCATGATGAACTAAATCAACAAATTGAAAATCGCAAGATTGTAATTCAATAATCAAAATGAATAGTATAATATTATTCCTCACGCTAAAATTAGGAACAATCAGCTCAGTAAATACCCAAATCCCATCGCACATCCCTAAAGATTCACTCGTTGGCTGGTGGCCTTTTGCGATTTACTACAAATAACTCAACCACCATTTGTCTGGAATTGCCCCCACCGTATCTCCGTATTATCCCACCAAGGTGGTTTTTCTTACCAAATACAAAACTCTAATTAAAGCGAAGGGACTGCAACTAAAGGTACAAAATAATTTTTTGAATCTTTGTCACATTTCGTCAGTGCACCCGTTTTAAAATTAAGGCAAAGAAGATAATTACCTTCAATTAAGGTCTCACTCCAAACAACCAAACCTCCATCGGATAAAGAGTTCCTCAATTTGGAGCTTGAACAATACAACTTTTTTAGATCGTCTATTGTGGGTAGGAATGCCTTGTTGAAATCTGGGTGATTGTCCAACCAGCTATTCAATTCTGAATAATTCATTGGACCGTTAATTCCAGAATTTAGTTGTCGCAATTTGGAAATATGCGAATGAATCAATAATTGATTTTCTGCATCAAAAAACAGGTATTCTCCTGCAGATGGAACGTTGGGCCTGATTAAGTTTCTTGAAAAATCAACCCCATATGTTTCCCATTTCACAACCGTATCATTTACAAACCAAAACTTAACATAAGTCTCCGTTGTTTTGCTATTACTTGTTTGATTACTGATGCCATGCTCCGTATTTTCTATTGATTTAAAAATATCAATCATCCATGGGTTTAGGTAGTTTTGGCGAGTTGTACCCCTAGTAAAGTTCAATGTTCTACTAACATTATTGGTTTCCTCCCCTATTTTGTAATACCAGCTCTCGATATTTTCATACGATGATGAATTTGTAGGCGTCCCAAACTTTAGGAAGACCGACTTTTTATTCGGAAATTCTTGATTCATTACTGCATTATGAGATTGCCTAATAGTGTCGTTAACAGCATAGGAAGTCGTTATAGTTTTAAAACTGATAAGTAGTAGTAATGTAATAGATTTTATCATCTTGCCCATAATGTCAAATTTAGCTCTAGCTCGTAGAAATTATTATAGTAATTGACTATTTGAGTATTCATTATTTTTGGAATTGTAGCCATTAGAATCAAATTCTAATCGCCCATCATACAACATTGGTTGGAAGCTCACAAAAGAATCTCTGATGTTTGCAATAGATCCTAATTCCTTTTTTGCATCTGCTCTTCACTTTTTTGCTTTTTTAGGTTTCTCTTTTGTAAACAAGTCTGCCGTATATTTCTCGTATAGCTCAAATAGAAACACCATTCTATTTGCTTCACTTGTAAATGGTTGCGGTCTGTAAGCCAAGTCTACAGCTTTGTCTAACTCATTATGTGCTTTTACCAGTGCTGGTGGCATTGTTAATTGGTCGTATAAGTCAGCAAGAGAACTATTTGGAAATTCTAATCTTGTATCCAATACTTTTTGTGCTGCTATTTCAATGGCTTTTACTTGTTTGTCCGTTGGAGTTTCTGGCCAAGAAAAGTTATTATAAACTATATCTTTTGAATATCTAAAATCACTTTTTAATCTTCCGCAAACAGTTTTTACCCAAGCCATATGCATTACAGAGGTAAGAATACCAAAATGATAAAGATTCGCATCTGGAATGGATTGGCAAGTGTCACTAACAATATAGTCCTTTGTAAAAAAGCCAATTGGAATATAGGTTCTATTTTCTGAAGTAGTTCTTGGGATTAACAAGAAATCGGTTTTAGGTTGAGTAACTTGCCTAAATAAGTTATGAAATTTATAATCTCTTGTAGATGCAGCAATACTTTCACTTCTGAATTTTTTGACTAATTCTATCCTATTTAAAATTGAAGGCAATTCTTTAATTTCATTTGGCGCTGCATCTACTAACCATATGCACCATCGTTTTTCATTGTTTATGTACTCCCTAGCACTTAAAAATTGTTTGATGAATTTCCCTGTGTTTGGATCGTCCTTTAAAAATTTTACTTTTTCTAAATCAGACAATATATAATAACCACCATCTGTAGGTTTACTGCCATACATCATTTTAGGAACATTGCATATTGGAGAATTCCTATTTTCAATTAAAATATCTTTTGCATCAACTAAATAAGGATTGATGTTTTTTGCTTTTATCTCATGGGCATCACCTCTAATATTTTCATACTCAAAAATACTTTTATTATTTGTGTCAAAATTAGCAAAGCCAACTATTACACAATAAACAGCTGCATTACCTTTGGCTTCGTTACTCCACCTAAAAGTACGATGAGCAAAGTGGATTTTAATTTTAAAGTTTGCCAAAAGGTAGCTCCATAAAATTCCAACTTGCTCTCCCTGTGCAATTGAATTTGTTGAGACAAAAGCTGCTTTTACTTTTGTTCCTTGGATAAACTCTGCTGATTTGTAATACCAAGCTGTCACATAATCCATGACACCTGCCGCTTTAATTCCATCTAAAACAAAATGCAAATCTTTCTTTTGATTTTCGTTTTGCATATGATGACCAAGGAATGGAGGATTACCAATGATAAATGATAGCTCATTTTTTGAAATCACATTACCCCAATCCATCCTCAATGCATTGCCATGCACTATATTCGCAGATTTATTCAAGGGCAACCGAGCAAAATAATGACCGAATTCGATACTTATTTGCATATTCATTTGGTGGTCAATTAGCCACATTGCTACTTGTGCAATTCTTGCAGGAAACTCTTCGTATTCTATACCATACATCATGTCAACGTCTAGCTTGATAATGTCTCTTATGTCAATCACAAGCTGATTTTTGTGTAGTGCCCTCAAGATGTCAAGTTCCAATAAACGAAGCTCGCGATAGGTGATTACTAGAAAGTTACCACAACCACATGCAGGATCAAGAAATTTAAGCGTACTTAATTTTTGATGAAATTCTGACAGTTTATTTTTGTTGTGTTTTACGTTATCGAATTCTCCACGTAATTCATCCAAGAAAAGTGGTTTGATTAGTTTTAGAATGTTTGTTTCGCTAGTGTAATGAGCACCAAGGTTTCGACGTTCCTGTGGGTTCATTACACTTTGGAACATTGAACCGAAAATTGCAGGTGATATTTTGCTCCAATCTATGCAACAGCAGTCAAGTAAAGCTTGACGCATTTTGGTATCGAAACTTGCCGTAGGTAAGATTTCCTCAAAAAGTTGACCATTAACATAAGGGAAGTCTGCAAGTTGCTCGTCAAGATTCTTAAAGCGATTCTCTTTAGCTGTATTTAATACTTGAAAGAGTTCCTGTAGTTTTGAAGCAAGATCGCTTCCGTCTTCCGCTGTTCTCTGTTCTAAAAATTCCTGAAATTGTTGAATTTCAAAAATCGAAGTGTCTTCAGCAAAAAGCAAGAATAATACACGTACTAAATAGACTTCAAGTGGATGTCCTGTATAACCGATTTCTTCCAACCTATCGTGCAGTTTACCCATCAACTCAGCAGCTTTAATATTTGCTGGGTCCTGTTCTTTGTATACTTTCTTCTGATATCCTATTAAATATCCAAAATGGTGCACGTTTAACACCAACTCATTCAGCTTAAATTCTATGCGTTTTCCTTCCTCTAAATCATGAAATCGAAATATTTCAAAATCAGAAACCAGAATGTATTTTGGCAACTCATGCTCTTTAAGTCCATGTGTATAATCAATTGCTTGTTGAAATGCCTTGTCAAGGTCTTTGCCTCGACTTTTCATTTCAATCAGAATTACTCCCTTCCACAGCAAGTCAATATAACCATCAGCATCCGATAGTTTTTTAACTCTATATTCAAAGCTCCCAATCTTTTTACGGCTAATACCAAATACATCAAAAAAAGCATCTAAAAAAGATTTTGCATCTGCATCTTCATTCGTAGTTCCCGCCCATTCCTTTGAGAAATTTAATGCTCTATCTTTTATTTCGTTCCAACTTAATGTCATTTTCTATTTTATTTAATTAATTTATTCAAAGTTTGAAATTATTATTTGTATGCCAATTATGTTTTGCAATTGGATTTATTAATTTCCAAGACTACTCTACGAAGATAATTTTTCCAACCTAATAATTTAAACAAAATAAAAAAAAGGAGAAGCCAATAAACTCCCCCTTTTAGTGTATAACAGTTAGACTCGGACAATCCCATCTTCATCGATTCTAATAATTTTCAAATCTTTCAATATTTCGATCATCCACTTTGCTTGATTACGATTAACAGTGTAGTAGTCTTGCAAAGTATCTGATAGATCCAATTGGGACATTTCTGATTTAGCTAAATTCAGTGGAGCAGTTTGATAAAAATCATCCATCGCACTAAAGAAATTTTCATCTCCATAGTATTCAGAAACTTCAATAGCATTGTGAATCAACCGAATATTTGGATCAATCGGATATTCAACGACTGGCTCCATTGACTTTATAGATTCAAGTTCGTCGTGCCAATCCAAGTTACCCTCACCTTCATTTCCCAGTAAATATTGAGGGTTGAGGGTAGATTGTTCTTCATTTTCAAACTCTACTGCATCTATGAATAAAGTAGGAGGAATAATTCCATCTGCTATTTCGGTATCAATTTCCTTACCGTCACCTTCAAAATAATCTAGGGTTTGAGGGTTGGGGGTAGAAATATTTAGATCTTCCACTTTACCAAGAGAAAAAACATTACCGTCACCTTCATTTTTTCCTAAGAGTTGAGGGTTGGGGGTAGTTAATTCGATATACTCTGCACGGTAATACAAATTATCAACCTTCGTGATTCTGCCTTTATTGACCAATTTGACGATTCTCCGCTCAGCAGTCGATTGAGAAACATTTAAACAATCAATGATTTTAGCACATACTTGATTAAATGATAGACCATTATTCTTGAAGATCATAAACAGATCGTCATCATTTAAATCTGACTTTTGCTTTTTTGTAGATTTTTCTAGAGGCTCCCAATCTCCATTAACCTCAAAAGTTAATGTTTCTTCATCAAAGTCAACTGGAAGTCGATTATCTTTATAAAAGCTAGAGGAATAGTTGCCTTTTGCAACATTCAGAAATTTCTGTCCGTCATCATTCCTCGACAGGAATAGTGCAAATCTAACTTTCTGGGTTAAACCGCTGCCGCCTTGAATCAACTCTTGAGAAGGATTTTTACCATACCCAGATTTATTAATGTGATGGACAAACAACACACTAATTTTGTGTTTTCGAACAATATCGTCAAAGGCTTTAATGTCTCTTCGCATTTGAATATTATTGTTAGAATCTGAGCCACTGAAGATGTCTCCAAATGCATCGATTACAACCAAGTCAACGGGCGTCAAGGTACAAAACGCATCTACCTTCTGGATTAATTCGGCAATAGATTCATCTCTTAAGAAAGCCAAACTCAGTTTGCTTTGGTCAAGATCTGAGTGTTTGATTAATTGCTTATGTAGACTACTACTGACTCCTTCTTCTTGGTCTTCAGTAAATACATAAAGAACATGATTATGGATCGGTTTTAGCTTCATCCCAAGGTGCTCTGAAGAGCCCTTTGCAATCATAATAGCCAGTTCTTTGGCTAACTGTGATTTACCTAGGTCTGGCTGCCCTACAAGCAACCCCGTTCCAACACGAGGGATTAGGTTGTCCCAAAGGAAGTCCGTTTCTTTTCCATCAAATGTGGATAGCAACTCTGAAGCCGAGTAAACTAAAAGGCCACTTTTTGATTTTGCTCTGCTTTTGTTAGAAGCTGTTTCATTTTCCGATGCAGTCAAATCATTCCGATTTTCTGCATTTTCTATATTTTTGAAATTCATTAGGGCAAATTTCATCACCCTAAAAATTTCCCAATGGAGAACCAGGAGTTCCCCATTGTTTTTCAATTAGTTAGACTTGAAAAGTACATCAAACAAGCGATTAAAATCTTCCTTCATTCGATCTCTGTCTCTCTCTTTGTTTCTGACATCACTCACTTTTTTTAAGAAGTTCGTTTTGTTGATCTCTTTATACTCACCCGTTCCTTCATCTTTGAATTTTAAATAATGTACAAATAGGTTGGCAAGGTCATCATACTGCCATGACTTACTTTTGTTACCTTCTTTTAAAGCACTTTTACCTACCATCAGCGTGAATACAAACGCTAGAGCGTTTTGATTCAACTCCGTTTTTATCAATCTATCAGGGTTCTTATCTTCAATGTCTTTTTTCAAATGATTGAGATGAAAATCAAGATTCTGGTTTAAAACCTGCTTGAATTCATTAATCACGAAAGGCTCTGTCTCTGGATTTACTTTTTGCATCCAAAAATCCAAAAGTTGCCTTTTTTTATGTTGTAATATATCAAAACTATAACCCAACGCCCTAACATCATTGACTAAGGATTCTATCCCCGTTAAAACCTCTCCAGCGGCAAAAGGCCAGCCAATGCCATAACTTACCCTGTGAATCTGGTTAGCAATCACATCATTCAAATTGTGATTCACGACAAACTCCATAAAGCCAACCTTTAATTCAGCCCCATCGTACTCGACTTCAATTGTTTGGCTTTCATTATTAAACGAGGGCTGTAGACGAAATACTTCCCACAAACCTTTCAAGTCAAAAATGTAATCAGGATTTAATTTATAGAAGTCAAATGGATTATTCATAATACAAATTTAATTGATAATCACAAACTCGGATACATCTCCGCACTAACTACAGTTAAGGTACAGTTGAGGCTTCTTAGGTAACCTATCGTGACCTCCATGCTACTGTGATGCATCATACGCTGTATCAGTGCCACATCTTTCGTTTTGCGATACATCTCTACTGCGGCGGTATGCCTTATGGAGTATAGCGTTTGATTGGGCCTTAAAGGATATTTTGTTTTGACACGCTTACCCCACCGAGTAGCGAAGTAGTCAGGATTAACTCTTCCAAAGATGTAATCTTCGGGCTTCATGTCTCTGATAAACTTGAACTCTTCTAGAACTGAATCTTGCAGTGGAATTGTTGCCTGTTTCCCATTTTTAGTAAATCGTGGTGGTAGGATTAGAAGACGATCATCAAAATGAATAAACTTTACTTGTAATAAACGTATTTCTTGATGTGGCCGCATAAAAGTAGTGTACATCAGAAGTGCAACTCTATAAAGAACTTGATCATTTAACTTCAAGTAATCCATAAGTTTCTTTAGTTCTACTTTATCAAAAGCTTCATTGATGCTCGCCACTGCCTTTTTACTCTTTACCCCTACTACAGGGTTCACCTCAACATGCCCCAGTTGCACAAGCAGATTAAATATACACTTGTAGTATCGCTTCGCTGTGTTATAAGATGTATTACTAGAGACATATCGATTCATTAAATGGGATTGAACATCCCCTTGCATAACGTCATTGATGAGCCAATCTCCAAAGGCTTCTAACAATTCTCCCCAGTACCATTTTAAAGCATACTTATGCTTCAGGCTATAATCAGCATTCAACACATACGATGTAAAGTCTTGACTGTAGTTTTTTAGAACCTTGTTCTCTCTAGTTAGAGGTTTGTTGTGAGACTTCGAAATCTCGGGATCCCAGCCTTCTATCAACTTTGTTGTAACTGTATTTAACAGGGCTCTAAAGTACAATGCAAGTTCCTCGGGATTCAGCCCTCGAGCAGAACCCATGTTGAAATCAACTCCAGAGAATACTCTGTAGCGTTTGTTGTTTAAAATGTGTTTAAACGAAATGTGCGGACGGGAAGAATTAAGTCCGACAATGGTAGGTTGAGTATAAAGTAGAATCAAATTCATGCGCAGTTTCGTGCGCAGTTTTTAATTTCTCTCACCTATAGTACTACTCCTACCGCATAATCACTGGGCTTCCTTGATAGCTCAGCTGGTTAGAGCAATTGACTGTTAATCAATAGGTCGCTGGTTCGAGTCCAGCTCAGGGAGCCCAACTAAAAAAGGCGACAGAAATGTCGCCTTTTTTTATGCTCAATTCTTGGGAATCCTTGATATCACTGAATATGGGCGGGCTTTTCAGCATAGAAGTTTGTTCGGAGAACTTAACTTTCGACTACCACAAAACTGTCAAGCGGAGCCGAAACCTCGCCTATTGCCAATGTGCTGTTGTGTGCTGTACTTATTAGCCTTCTATATCAGATTAAATTGTTTAAAGTGGTGTTCAAAATGTTTGTTATGAAATATTATCCATTCTTGTTTGTTTAGTTCGCCCATTGTCGGATTTATAGGTGTTGCATCTTTATTTTCTTCAAAATATTTGTCAAACCCATTTAGTTCTGAAAGAAGTACAGAAATTGCAAATTTCAAATTTGGGAACTTTAGTTCTAATAGTTCGTCATTTAGCATTGGAGCTTTAAAGCCAATAGGCATTTCCTTGTTGGAATAGATAATTGTTTTCTTTATAATTTCTGCTTTGTCAATTGGGAAATAAAGTTTTTGTGGCAATTTGCCGTTAGAAAACATAATTGCAAATGTCAAATGTTCAACCATATGTTGGGCTGTCATTTTACCAAAGAAAGGTAAACTGTCAGTTTGCAATAGGTTAAGTTTCTCACTTACTTTTACTATGTTATTTATATCTATCATAATATTTTTAATTAAGTTTTTTATTTGAACGCTCTGTCAAACAGTTTAGCACACAACTTGTATATACCCTAAACAAAACTTCGCTTAGCCATACTAAAATGGAGTGATATGCGAAACTTTGATTCATTTAATTCTTTTTGCAATTACAGATGTATTTTCTAATTTATTGCTTTCAAAAATAACAATTAACCTTCATTTATTTACATACACCCGTTTAAAGATTTACACACCCTATTCTGCCTTTTCCTCAATATTTCATTTTAGAAGTTTGTATCCTAATCCAATCAATTCTAAAATGAATTTACAAAACGCCACTGGAAATGAATATTACATATTGATGGATTGTTTAGGAAAACCAATATGGCAAGGGGAAAATATTGACAAACAGGACTTCTCATTTCTGCCAAATGGATTTTATTTATTGAACATCAACAACTCAATCATCAAGTTAATTAAAGACTAAAAAACTATTTTTCATGATGGATACCTCTTTAAAAGATTGGTGGATTCAACAATTGACAATTGATGTCTAATTACCTATGTCTACTATTATCAACACTAGTCAAAAAGAACTATCTATTTGATTTGTATACAATTACATATTCAATCATCGGTAAATGGTTGTATTTTTGGTCAATCAGGGGAGCAGATAAAAAAGTAAAAGGGTTATACTTGTATAGTGTAACCCTTTTTGCATTATATCTTCAATGGATAAAACCTACCGGACAAAAGCAGAAACCAAAAAGAAGTATGAATGAGTAAAATA
>Ga0255129_1000139_pt1 | contig 16890 bp, 19 predicted proteins | sample Law_Yuk_RepA_8d_FD_188558 | JGI IMG/M metagenome (GOLD analysis project Ga0255129, IMG submission 188558) | Freshwater microbial communities from St. Lawrence River, New York, United States - Law_Yuk_RepA_8d | ecosystem: Environmental > Aquatic > Freshwater > River | place: USA: New York... | reverse complement strand
TAGTAGGACAGGGCGATGCGCTGTTTATTCCTATGGGTTCAAGCAGAGCGATAAGAATTCAAGGGGCATATGTATCAGAACGTGAAATTGAAGCGGTTACAACACATGTTAAAAAGCAGTTAAAACCTAGATATCGTGAGGATGTAACAGCACCTGTTAATCAAGTGAAGATGGTTGATAAGGAAATCGGTGATGATCTTGATATTTTGTGCCAAGCTGTTGAACTTGTCGTTGGTACACAATTTGGTTCAACATCGATGCTGCAAAGAAAGTTGCGAATTGGTTTTGCTAAAGCTGGACGTTTAATGGATTTGATGGAGTCTCGCGGAATTGTTGGTCCGTCGGAAGGTTCAAAGGCACGAACCGTTATGGTTAAGCCCGATGAACTTGATTCTGTGCTTGCAACCCTTCGAGATTATTAACAAAAGGTAAACAAAGAGTGGGGGGACTGCTCTTTCACCCCTAATCCTCACTCTTGCCCCTTCTCACCCTCAGCGTTTCTGCTTTAGACTTAGTAATCACCCCACAGCTAGTTTGAGGATAAGTTCATGTCTCTTGGTTCGTTGATTACGCAAGCACGCAAAAGTGCTGGGCTGAGCATTGACGATCTCTCCGCTTCTACAAATATTCGCGCTTCACTTTTGCGCGAGATGGAATCGGATTCTTTCCATAATTGCGGTGGTGAAACTTATGCGCGTGGTCATATCCGCAATATCGCAACAAAGCTAGGTGTTGATCCGCTGATATTTATTGCAGCCTTTGAGGAAGAGCAAATGCATACGGATCGCTCCATGAAAGATTTACTTGTTGAAAATAGTGTGATGCGATTGCCAGAAAGCGCACGTAAAGTGTCCTGGAAGGTATTGGCAACAATTTCAGTTGCATCGCTATTTGTTGTGGGTCTTGCGCAGATAATTATTTCAAATACTTCTTCTGTCGATATTCCTGCACCGATTGCTTCAACAACAGAGAGTGCAACTCCTTCGGCGGAAGCAACTCCGACAGAGGAGGCAACTGTTTCAACAGGAACAGGGGTCCAACTCATTGTTTCGGCAACCCGCGCCAAGAGCTGGATCTTTGTATCGGATGCAACGGGCCGCACTCTATTTAGTGGGCAAATTGCACGAGGCAGCACCAAAACCTTTAGTACCGATGTTTCACTTAACGTAAAGATCGGCAATGCTGGTGGCGTGGATCTAACTGTTAACGGTAATAAAGTCGATTCAATTGGTGCCGATGGGGAAGTTGTTAGCGTGTCGTACGGAGTAGATTCTTAACAGCCTTAGACAGGGTAGGATCGCGCAAATGAAGCGAACAGTTGCAGTAGTCACACTTGGATGTGCGCGCAACGAGGTAGATTCCGAAGAGTTAGCAGGGCGATTAGCTGCCGATGGTTGGACTCTTGTTGATGATGTTGAATCAGCCGAGGTCGCACTAGTCAACACATGTGGTTTTATTGAGTCTGCGAAGAAAGATTCTATTGACACATTGCTTGAGGCAAATTCCCTTAAAGGCCATGGGGTTACGCGCGCAGTTGTTGCCGTTGGTTGCATGGCCGAGCGTTATGGAAATCTCTTAGCCGAGGAGCTACCTGAAACAGATGCAATTCTAGGTTTTGATGATTACAAAGATATTTCTGCGCGCCTGCAAGCCATTATTGCTGGAGAATCCCACAAGTCTCATGTTCCACGCGATCGTCGGGCGCTTTTACCTATTGCTCCAGTCGATCGCGCAGATGCGCGTGAGAGCGAAGAGTTTTCTAGAAAGCGGTTAGGTGATGCGCCGTGGGCTCCGTTGAAAATTGCATCAGGTTGTGATCGTCGCTGTTCATTCTGTGCGATTCCATATTTCCGAGGTTCCTTCATATCAAGGCGCCCTACAGACATCATCAAAGAGGCGCGTTGGCTGGCTGAAAATGGTGTTACTGAATTGTTCTTGGTTAGCGAAAACACAACCTCGTATGGAAAAGATCTAGGCGATCTGCAGTTGATGGAAAAAATCTTGCCAGATATCGCAGCGCTGCCAGGAGTTGAGCGAGTTCGTCTGTCCTACTTACAGCCAGCTGAGATGCGTCCTACATTGATTCAGGCGATGATTGCTACAGATAAAACAGCTCCCTACTTTGATTTATCCTTCCAGCACACAAGCCCAACAGTGCTTCGCAGGATGCGTCGCTTTGGCGATAGCGAGAAGTTTCTACATCTGATTAGCCAAGTTCGCGCGGTCTCACCAGAGGCTGGAATTCGCTCAAACTTTATTGTCGGTTTCCCAGGTGAAACTCAAGAAGATTTTGATGACTTAGCTGACTTTATTACGAAGGCAAAACTAGATGCTGTTGGAGTATTCGGGTATTCAGATGAGGACAACACTGAAGCCTTAAATCTTTCAGACAAGGTCGATGCAGATGTGATCGCCCAACGGGTTGAGACATTGTCATCACTAGCCGATGAGATGGTTTCGTTGCGAGCACAAGCGCGAATTGGCGAAAATGTGCGGGTTCTGATTGAAGATGAGGAGCTGCAAGAAGGTCGCGCGGCTCACCAGGGACCTGAAGTGGACGGAACAACCTCCTTTATTGGCACGCAGTACAAAGTCGGACAGTATGTTGATGCGGTGGTTATTGATTCGATGGGTGCGGATTTGGTGGCTAAGCCGCTATGAAGTTGCCTGCTTTTATAACTCCTAATTTCATTACTGTAATGCGTTTGTTGTTTGTGCCTGTCGGTGCCTATACGCTTTTTAAAAATGGCGGGGATGATCCAACCTGGCAATATATTTCTTGGTGCGTTTTCTTCGTTCTTGGATTATCAGACATTCTGGATGGAAAGTTAGCCAGAAGTCGAGGGACTATTACTAAGTTTGGTGAGTTCTTAGACCCGGTTGCCGATAAATTTATGATCGGCACGGCGATGGTTTCACTGTCAATCTTGGGAAGAATGCCATGGTGGATCACATCTGTGATTTTGTTCCGTGAAATTGGGATCACACTATTTAGACTCTCTGTCATTAAGCGGGGAGTGATCCCAGCTAACAAGGGTGGCAAGATCAAGGCAACGTTGCAGAACTTTGGCGTTGGGTTCTATGTTCTGCCCTTGAGTGCCGATCTTTATTGGTTCCGTGACGGCTTTATGTTTGTTGCCGTGGTACTCACCATCGTTACGGGTGTGTATTATGTAAAATCAGCCTTCACGCACACAGCGCGAATTGAGAAAGGTTAGGCAGATGACGTTAGCGTCCGAGATTCATGGCTTTTCTGCCGAGATCGTTGAACACCTGCGCCAACGCGGAGAAACAATTAGTACAGCTGAGTCTTTAACTGCAGGATCTGTAAGTGCTGCAATTGTCACTGTTGCAGGAGCATCTGATGTGTTTGTCGGTGGACTCACCGCCTACCGCGATGAAATTAAAATTTCCCATTTAGATATTGATCCAGCGCTCATTGAAAAACACACCGTGATAAGCGAAGAGGTCGCAGTTGCGATGGCAAAGGGTGCGAACAAATCCTTTGGAACAACGTGGGCGATTGGAACAACAGGTGTTGCTGGCCCCAACTCGCTGGATGGAAATCCGGTAGGGGTGGTGTGGGTAGCCATTGAAGGCCCAATCAGCCACACCATCGAATTAGCCCTTTCGGGGGATCGTGATTCTGTGCGAAACGCAGCTACATCAAGCGCGATCGCCACCTTTGCGCGTATCCTTAGACATCGCGTTTAAAGATCGACAATCGAAGGGAGTATGACAATGGTTCTAGTTCGTGAAGCTATTGGCCAAACCCTTCGTTCTGCACGCACCGCCCAAGGTCGCACATTGCGCGATGTTGCTCGCGATGCACGCGTCTCACTTGGATATCTCTCCGAGGTTGAGCGCGGACAAAAAGAAGCCTCCTCTGAATTACTTAATGCAATTTGCGTAGCATTGGGACTTTCACTTTCTGGCGTTTTTAGTGATGTATCTGCAGAGCTCAAGAGCCGTGAGGGCGTAACTCTCACTGTTGTCGATGCCGCTTAATAAGTACGCGCCACAAGTAGCAACTCACCGCCGTACACAAAACGCAATCCTTGAAGCAACAAAGCAGTTAATTGCAACTACTGGCTTGCGAAAAATGTCCATGATTGAAATTGCAGATGTTTCTGAAGTTTCTCGCGCAACTTTATATAACCACTACAGAGATAAAGAGAGTGTTATTCGAAGTTTGTGTGAATCAGAGATGCAACGGTTAGTTGAAATAGCACAAGCCGCCCCAGATGCAACCTCTGCTCTTGAAGAGATATCAATTGAAATTTCTTCTGATAGAGCATTAGCTGCAATGCGCAGGCAAGATCCTGATTCATTGACGATTGCTCTATCAGCTCAAACAGATATGTTATGGAAAGCTTTCTCTATTGCTATGGCTCACTTGTTGGGGAAAGAAAAGAGCGAGCTGGCAACACGCTGGTTAATTGGACAAGCCTTACATCCAATTACTCCTGCACAATCACGTGCACAAGCAGAAGCCATTACTAAAATTGCGAATCTCTGATCTGCGCGAGCGCATCACTTTGTCATTTGGTGATGCATGGGCGCCTTCATTTTCTTCAGATATCGCACTCTCTGAATTAGGCAGTAAGAGCGTTAACGAGGCTTTGGCTGCAGGTTTTGAACCAGATGTGATTTGGAAAGCGGTGTGCAAGGCACATCCAAACGAGACAGAAAAACATAAGTACTAAAATGCCAGTTAGCTCCCATCGTTATATACAAGACCAGAACAAGCCCACACTTGTGCTTGTGCATGGGCTGGGTTCTGCCGGAAGCATTTGGAAAACCCTGGTTCCAGAGTTAATTGAAAGTTTTGCGGTCTATGCAATTGACCTACCTGGTCATGGTGATGCACCACTTGAAGATGATGAAGAAATGGATCCACAATCTCTTGCTCAGGCGATAGTTGATTACATGGTTTCTGAGGTGGGTGTTGAAACCATGCACGTTGCCGGAAACTCCCTTGGAGGATGGATTGCATTAGAGATGGCAGCGGTTGCTCCAGATAAAGTTTTAAGCGTTACTGCATTAGCTCCAGCTGGTCTGTGGCATGAACAACCACCACGAAAGTTCCCACCAAGTCTTGATGCAAGAATCCTTGCGAAAATTTCGCAGCACTTCATGAAGACGGCGTATCGAATTCCAGTACTAAAAGCCATTGGGTATAAGAAGATCACACACTTGTGGCGTGAATTGAGTTTCGAGTCGTGTCGCGATTCTGTTATCGCAATGGCCAGATCAAAGGGGTACATGCCGATGTGGCATGGGGCAAATGGCCGCCGGTTTGAATCTGTCGTACCCGACAGCGTAAAACTGTCAGTGGTTTTTGGAGATGAAGATTTAACGTTACCGGAAGAGATCGCACAAGAAAAAAGCGTTGCTCCTGCCCATTCGCGGTGGATCGTTGTCGATAACTGCGCTCATGTAATTATGTGGAACTATCCTGAATTAACAGTTGAGCTGATCAAGAAGACAGCACTGATAGCTTCATAGAGACGCCTCAGCAATACACCTCTAGCACCCAAGGGTTTTTCTTATCTCCTTCATGTAATTCACATTCAAAGTTTTGAGAAACTATTGCTTCTAGTTCATTTGGATTAACTGGAACTTTTGCGCTCTTTAGGATGTGATGGGTTACTTCACCACGAGTCTTTTTGGACATGTGGGTAATTACTCTCTTCACACCGCCGACCTTGGTGAAGACCTTGATCTCAACAGTTATCGCAACGGGGGATTGCCAGACCGTTTGATAGGTCGATGAGCGGCAATCGATAATTAACTCTGATTCGATCCCATCTAATGCGCGTGCTACCTGGGCAGCAATCTTTTTATTCTTGATTTTCTCTTTATACGGCTCGATCAGATCCAATGGGCGCACCACCCCGTATTTGGCAGAGATGATGGCGATGGATGATTGGCCTAGCTTCTGCTGGGCTTTGGTAAGGGTGCTCCACCGTAGGGCGGCGTAGAGGACGCCTGTATAGAGCTCGATAGCCGGGCCTGGGGTGGCTGATTTCTTCTCAGAGGGCGGCAGCAGGATTAACACCGGCTCAGTATGGTGGGGCGACACGCCTCTAGTTGCTCGCGGCGACACGCCTAATTCCTGTCAGTGCCACCTGTTACCTTTCGAACAGATGTTCGGATAAACTTTCCGAGTACAACCAGAGCGGTTCCAACCTCCGCCTGCAGCTCTTCTCCACACTCGATGTGGTGATTCTGTAGTCCGTCGTTGGGTCTCCGTACCTTCTGGGCCAGACCAAACGAACTGCACAACGCAGGACGTTCTATCGAAAGGAATGTACGTGGCTACTGAAAAAAGTAACAAAGCAAACGATGCAGCACAAGACAAAGCCAACATTGAACGCCACAAGGCGTTGGATACAGCCCTAGCCCAGATCGAACGTCAATTTGGTAAGGGCGCAGTAATGAAGATGTCAGAGCGACAGAACACAGTAATCGAAGTTATTCCAACTGGTTCAATCGCACTAGATATCGCACTTGGTATTGGTGGACTTCCACGAGGTCGCGTTGTTGAAATTTACGGACCAGAGTCTTCAGGTAAGACGACTCTTACATTGCATGCAATCGCTAATGCTCAAAAGGCTGGCGGCATCTGTGCATTTATCGACGCAGAGCACGCATTTGATTCAGAGTATGCAAAGAAGCTTGGTGTTGATATTGATGCACTGTTGGTGTCACAACCAGATACAGGTGAGCAAGCTCTAGAAATCATGGACATGCTTATTCGTTCAGGTGCACTTGATCTTGTTGTAGTTGACTCAGTCGCAGCACTTGTTCCGCGCGCAGAAATCGAAGGCGAGATGGGTGATTCACATATGGGTCTTCAGGCTCGTTTGATGTCTCAAGCACTTCGTAAGATCACAGGAGCGCTGCACCAATCAAAGACAACAGCAATCTTTATTAACCAGTTGCGTGACAAGATCGGTGTCTTCTTTGGTTCACCAGAGACAACTACAGGTGGAAAGGCGCTGAAGTTCTACGCCTCAGTTCGCCTAGATATCCGTCGTATTGAAACGCTGAAGGATGGCCAAGAATCTGTTGGTAACCGTACCCGCGTGAAGGTAGTCAAGAACAAGATGGCTCCACCTTTCAAGCAGGCAGAGTTCGACATTATTTACGGCACAGGTATTTCACGCGAAGGATCGTTGATTGACATGGGTGTTGACATCGGTGTGGTTAAGAAGTCTGGTGCTTGGTACACATATGAGGCAGATCAGCTTGGTCAGGGTAAGGAAAATGCACGTGCCTTCCTCATTGATAACCCAGATCTTGCCAATGAGATTGAAAACAAGATCCGCGAACACTTTGTTCCAGTTGAGGTCGATCCAGCACTCGTTGCTGCCATTGATGAGGCTGCCGCAGAGGTGGATTTCTAAGCTCTAATGCTTGAATATGTAAAGGTTGACCAGGAGGCTGACCCTTACTCAATCGCACACACCATCGCACTTAATGCTTTGGTTGCTCGCGCTAAGAGTAAGGGTGAGCTTCTGGCTCACTTAAAAAAGCGTGGAGTAGAAGATGATGTTGCTCAGGCAACAATATTTCGCCTTCAAGAAAATGGTTTGATCAACGATTCAGAGTTTGCAAAGGCGTGGACACAGTCTCGTCATACCTCCAAGAAATTATCTAAGCGGATTATTGCTGGAGAACTTCGCACTAGGGGAGTAGATCAATCCAGTATTGATGAAGCCTTAGATGAGATTGATGATGAGTCTGAGTATCGAACTGCGTTTTCACTGGGTATGAAAAAGTACAACACTATGAGTCGACTAGAACCAGAGGTTCAGATTCGTAGAATTCAATCCCTATTACAACGAAAAGGTTTTTCTTTTCCTACAATTGCTCGCGTTATTCGCGAGCTAGATGTTCAGTCAGACGAGCTGCAGTAGCAACTACAGCAGCGGCATGAATGCGGCCAGGTTGACGTCCTAGACGTTCGATCGGGCCGCTTATGCTTACAGCGGCAATTACTTTGCCGTTAGGTGCGCGCACAGGTGCTGACACAGATGCAACACCAGCTTCGCGTTCTCCCACAGATTGCGCCCACCCGCGACGACGATCAGCAGATAGTTGCGCGGCGGTAAAGCGGGCGTTAGTTAAACCACGGTGAATCTTTTCTGACTCTTCCCACGCAAGTAGAATTTGCGCAGCAGAGCCTGCATGCATAGTTAGGGCTGCGCCAACAGGAACAGAGTCACGCAGGCCTGATAAGCGTTCTGCTACGGCCACACAGATGCGTAGATCTCCTTGACGGCGATATAACTGGGCACTCTCACCAGTTGCATCACGCAGAGCGGCCAGCGCAGGAGCAGCAGCGGCTAACAAGCGATCTTCACCGGCAGCAGCGCCTAATTCACCTGAACGCGGTCCTAATACAAAACGTCCCGTTAAATCACGAGCAACTAAGCGGTGGAACTCAAGTGCCACAGCTAAGCGGTGAGCCGTTGGTCGGGCGATGCCGGTTGCTGCAACAAGATCTGCAAGTGAATGCGGGCCGGCCTCTAGCGTGCTTAAAATTGCCACGGCTTTATCTAATACGCCAACTCCGCTATTCTTCTTGTTCATAGGGTGATATTAGCATCTCATTATCTGATATCACAAACTGGAAATGTAAGGAGCAGTACATCGTGGGTAAAACGCTAGCCGAGAAAATTTGGGCAGAGCATGTTGTTCGCGCCGCACAAGGCGAACCAGATCTGATTTATATCGATCTGCATTTAATCCACGAAGTAACGAGCCCACAAGCATTTGATGGTCTGCGCCTTGCCGGACGCCCAGTTCGTCGTGCTGATCTAACGATTGCAACAGAAGATCACAATGTGCCGACTCTCAATATTGATAAGCCAATTGCAGATCCAGTCTCAAAGCTCCAGGTTGATACCTTGCGCGCAAACTGTAAAGAGTTTGGCCTTCGCATTCACTCACTTGGCGATAAGGATCAGGGAGTTGTTCACGTTGTTGGACCACAACTTGGTGTTACTCAACCGGGCATGACGATTGTGTGCGGAGATTCGCACACATCTACTCATGGCGCCTTTGGCGCACTTGCTTTTGGTATTGGCACCTCTGAAGTTGAGCATGTGCTTGCCACACAAACATTGCCGTTGCAACGACCAAAGACAATGGCGATAAATGTTGAGGGTTCTCTGCAGCCAGGTGTTACATCGAAGGACATCATCCTTGCGATCATCGCAAAGATCGGCACAGGTGGTGGCCAGGGATATGTCATTGAATACCGAGGTAGCGCAATCCGCGCCCTGTCAATGGAATCACGCATGACAGTGTGTAATATGTCTATTGAGGCAGGAGCAAGAGCTGGATTAATTGCACCTGATCAAACAACATTTGATTACATCAAGGGCAAGCCTCATGCACCTGAAGACTTTGATGCAGCCCTTTCTTATTGGAAGACACTGTTTACAGATGCTGATGCCAAATTTGATGTTGAGGTGAATCTGAGCGCAGATGAGCTAGAGCCATTTGTTACATGGGGAACTAACCCGGGCCAAGGTTTGCCGCTTAATTCTGTAGTTCCAAATCCTGCAGATATTGCAGATACTGAGGCACGCACAGCAGCAGAGCGAGCACTTGTATACATGGGCCTTGAGGCTGGCACACCACTTAAAAAGATAGCCATTGACACTGTTTTCTTGGGCTCTTGTACTAATGGGCGCATTGAAGACTTACGTGCAGCTGCAGATGTTCTAAAGGGCAAAAAGATCGCTTCAACATTGCGCATGCTGGTTGTTCCAGGATCTGCGCGAGTGCGCTTGGAGGCAGAGGCTGAAGGTCTAGACAAGGTCTTTCTTGATGCCGGTGCTGAATGGCGTAATGCGGGATGCTCGATGTGTCTTGGTATGAACCCAGATCAGCTGGCAGTGGGAGAGCGCGCAGCATCAACTTCAAACCGTAACTTTGAAGGTCGCCAAGGTAAGGGCGGTCGAACACACCTTGTAAGTCCACTTGTCGCAGCTGCAACAGCGCTGCGTGGAACACTGTCTTCACCTGCGGATCTGTAAGGAGCCAAGTCCATGGAAAAATTTATCAAGCACATCGGCACCGGAGTTCCTCTACGTCGCAGCAATGTTGATACAGATCAGATAATTCCTGCAGTTTATTTAAAGCGAGTAACCCGCAGTGGTTTTGAAGATGGTCTCTTTGCCGCCTGGCGCAATGATCCTGAGTTTGTATTAAACAAGGATGCTTTCAAGAAAGGCACAGTTCTTGTTGCAGGAGCTGATTTTGGAACAGGCTCTTCACGCGAGCACGCAGTATGGGCACTGCAAAACTATGGTTTCAAGGTCGTTATTTCTAGCCGCTTTGCAGATATTTTCCGTGGTAATTCGCTCAAGGGTGGATTGCTGACAATCATTCTGGATCAAGCCGAGGTAGAAGCGATGTGGGCTGCTGTTGAGGCAGATCCATCAACGTCAATCACAGTTGATCTAGAGAGCCGCACCGTTAGCTATGGTTCGAAGAGCTTGTCATTTGAAATCGATGATTACACCCGCTGGCGCTTGATGGAAGGATTGGATGACATTGGTTTGACGCTAAAACAGACTGATTCCATTGACTCTTTCGAGAAAAATCGTCCTTTATACAAGCCAACAACGCTTCCAATTCGTTCATAAGGTTTTAAAACAAGCGTAAAACGCGTGCTTTACAAGTGGGTGAGAGAGTGAGCGCTCAACCCTCAATCTTGTATTTAGAGTTTTCTACGCATAAAAACCGCGTTTTTCTGCATTTGTATAAAAAATAAAAAGTGCGACACGCGCAATTCAATAACCACATCACCCCTTATATGCGCGTAGGTTTATGAACACGTTAAGCGGTTGCTTAACATTTACGCGTAAATAAGGGGAATTCAATGAATAAGGCCCAATTCATTGCTGCGTTAGCACCACACTTCAACGACAGCAAGAAGGAAGCAGCTCACGCTGTAGATATCGTTTTTGACACAATCATCCGTAACCTTTCAAAGGGTGAAGATGTAATGATCAACGATTTCGGTAAGTTCAAGAAGGTTGATCGCAAGGCACGTATGGGACGTAACCCATTTACTGGCGAGACAATCAAGATCAAGGCTTCAAAGAAGGCACGCTTCCTACCTGCAAAGGCACTCAAGGAAGTTATTGCTGGAGATCGCAAGCTTGCTCCAGCACCAAAGCCAGAGCCAAAGGCAGTTGCTAAGAAGGCAGCACCAAAGAAGGCAGCTAAGAAGGTTGTCAAGAAGACAGCTAAGAAGGCTGCAAAGAAGTCTCCTGCTAAGAAGCGTCCAGCAGCGAAGAAGGTTGCAAAGAAGGCTAAGAGAAAATAATTCTCTTGCTTAAAAAGCGGGGCTGGCTAACGCTAGCCCCGTTTTTGCATATACGGCACTATTATTAATGCCATGACGGAGTACAAGATTTCATATGCTCCGCCTCGAGGAACCCCCCTTGGGACCAATCTTGCTTTTAAAGTTGGAACCAAGGTAGTTATTCCACTTCTTAATCTGGTAGGTAAAAAAGTTTGGCGTGGGGGAGAAAATATCCCCAAGAGCGGCAAGGCAATTGTCGCCAGCAACCATGTTTCTTACTTGGATGTTTTGTTTCTTACCCACTTTCTCTATCGCAACGGGCGGGCTCCTCGCTATATAGGCAAAGAAGGAGTTTTTAAGGTTCCTGTTATTGGAAAAATTGTTCTAGCAGCTGGCATGGTTCCGGTAGCCCGTGAAAGCAAAGACGCCTCCAAAGCTTTAGATCACGCGCTACGACTATTGGAGATGGGTCATTGCGTTGGTGTTTATCCAGAGGGAACATTAACTAGGGATGCACAGGGATGGCCGATGGTTGCAAAAACAGGCCTTGCTCGACTTGCAATAGCTACACGCACGCCAATCGTTCCCATTGCTCAATGGGGTTCACAGATTGTGATGCCTACATATGGGAAGAAGATCAAACTTTTCCCGCGCACTCCAATCAATGTGCTGGCTGGCAAGCCTCTGGATTTGTCTCCCTGGTATGGAAAAGAGAGTGATCCAGAAGCTTTGCGCGAAGCCACAGCTTTTGTCATGCGGGAGCTGACTAATCTCCTGGAAGAGCTTCGTGGAGAAAAACGGCCTGTGGAAATATTTGATCCACACAATTCTGCTCTGCCACGTACGGGCAATTTTAAGAAGGGCAAGAAGAAGTGAGCAAGGTTGTGGTGCTAGGTGCTGGACAGTGGGGAAGTACTATGGCTCAAGTTTTATGCGATGCGGGAAATCATGTGTTGCTGTGGGGCCGTAATCAAGATGTTGTAGATGAAATCAATAACAAACACACAAATAGAAAATACTTAGACGATAACGTTCTTCCAGTTGGACTCAAAGCGACAAGTAATCTTCAAGAAGCTTTTGATTATTCAAATATTTACATTTTGGCGGTGCCAGCACAGACTTTGCGTGAGAATTTGAAGAGTTGGAAGCCTATGGTTCAGCCAGGTGCTATCTATGTCAGTACCTTAAAGGGCATTGAAGTAAGCACGATGTCTCGAATGACAGAGATTATCCATGAGGTGATGGAGACTGAAAACATTGCCATTATTACTGGTCCGAACCTTGCAAATGAGTTGATCCTGCGTCAACCAGCAGGGGCGGTTGCTGCAGCTTCAAATATGGTTTTAGCTGAGAAAGTTCAGCAACTCTTTGCAACTCCTTATTACCGCGTTTATACATCTGTCGATGTTTTGGGATGCGAGTTAGCTGGTGCTATTAAAAGCGTGATCGCACTTGCTGTTGGAATTTCTATCGGCCTTGGTTTCGGTGAAAATACACAGGCAATGCTTATTACACGTGGCCTAAACGAGGTGGCACGGTTGTGCGCTGCCAATAATGCAGATCCACTGAGTGCAGCTGGTTTGGCTGGCATGGGAGATCTTGTTGCTAGTTGTGGTTCTCCATTGTCTAGAAATCGAACTTTTGGAGAAGTGCTGGGTCGAAGCGGCTCAATGGATGTTGCACGAATAGAGGTAGCAAAGACCGTTGAAGGCGTTGCATCATCTAGTGCAATTCTTGAGATTGCGCACCGCGTTGGTGTGGAAGTGCCGGTTATTGAGGCTGTTGCAGATGTGGTGTCAGGGTCGATCACACCTACACAAGCGTTAGATCGTTTAATGGAAATAACTACCAAAGCTGAAAACTTTATTCGATGAGCAAGCAAGTAATTGCAATTATCTGCGGTGGCCCCAGCAGCGAACACGAGGTTTCTTGTGTATCTGCAGGGGGAGTGCTCAAGGGTTTAGATAGGCAGCGATTTGAGCCGTTGTTAATTGGAATTACTAAGTCAGGTATTTGGGTCGAACTTCCAATTGATTATCAGCTCCAGATTGTGAACAAGCAGATGCCTGTAATTGAAGATAACGGGCGACATATTGAATTGAGCGAGTCGGGATTTTCAATCGATGGGCAACTGCTAGATATTGACTGCGTATTCCCTGTTCTGCACGGTGAATTTGGCGAAGATGGAAAGATCCAGAACTTACTTGATGAAGCCGAGATGGCTTACGTGGGTAGTGGTGTGAGTGCATCGGCACAGGCGATGGATAAGGCTGTTGCAAAGCTTCTATTTGCGTCTAGCGGTATGAAGGTTGCAGATGGGGTCGCGGTAAATGCGCAGGATTGGCATCGCGCCACTGATTCTTTGAGTTATCCAGTGTTTGTTAAACCAGCAAGTGGTGGTTCTAGTCGTGGTACTCATAAAGTTAAGAGCTCTGCCGATTTAAAGGCAGCTATTGAGGATGCGCTGTCCTATGACACTAAAGTTTTAATAGAAACGGCAATTAAGGGTCGAGAGATTGAGTGTGCAGTACTGGAACGAGATGGCAAAGTTGAGGCATCCATTGTTGGTGAAATCATTGTGAACCCGAAATTTGAATTCTATGATTTTGAGGCAAAGTATTTAGATGATGCAACCACGGTAAGAATTCCTGCTGATATTCCAGGAACGGATGCAGACGAGATTCGACGCCTTGCTGTTGCAGCTTTTCATGTGTTGGGATGTTCTGGTCTGGCTCGTTGCGACTTTTTCTACACGAGCGATGGCGAAATAATTATTAATGAAGTCAACACGATGCCTGGATTTACGGGCACTTCGGTCTACCCAAAATTGTGGCAGGCAACCGGTGTTTCTTACACAGAGTTGATTTCAGCGCTTATAGATACTGCGCTCTCTTCTTAACTAAGGTGTGTTACAGGACAGGTCAATGTGCGAGTAATGCCTGGCACGCCCTGAACCTTTGAGAGTACAAGTCGACCAAAATCTTCCATGCTAGATGCTTCTGCGCGCATGATGACATCGTAAGGACCAGTGACACCTTCTGACAGTGTTACGCCAGGGATCTTTGCAACTGCATCTGCAACTCCTGATGCCTTGCCAACTTCAGTTTGAATCAGAATGAAAGCTTGTACTGACATGTGAGGTCCTTTCTGGTCGAGGCTCAAACGCTACCGCAGAACCTGCCTTACTCTCTAGTCGATTAGGCTAGGTGCTATGAACTTCGATGAGGCGGGCGTGATTGAGGCTTTAACGCGCATATTTGGCGCTACTCATCGTGGGGTCGAAATAGGAATTGGTGATGACGCTGCAGTTGTTACAACAACTGATCGAACTGTTATCACAACGGACATGGCGGTTGAAGGCACGCATTTTTTAACTAAGTGGAGCAGTGCCTTTGAAATTGGCCGCAAGATCACCGCGGCAAACTTGGCAGATGTGTATGCGATGGGTGGTTCTCCCAAGTACCTAGTAGCTGCAGTAACCCTTACTGGCCAAGAGAGCATGGAGTGGATCGAAGAATTGGCAGAAGGCATTGCACACGAGGCAAACAGTTGTGGTGCATTTGTCGTGGGTGGTGATTTGGCCAAGGGGCCGTGCATAGTTATATCTATGACAGCAATTGGCGAAGTTGATACTCCAATTACACGCTCTGGTGCGCAGGTCGGGGATTCAATATACATCTCATCCTTGCCTGGCTGGTCTGCTGCTGGTCTTTCAATAATTGAAAAAGAGCTAGAGGATGATCTAGCTGTTCATGCAATTTCTGAATACAGCGCACCAACTGTTGATTATGTTTCTGCTATCCAGTTTTCAAATAATCGAGCACATGCCATGTGTGATGTCAGTGACGCACTAATTACTCAAGCCAATCAATTGGCTAATTTGTCAGGGGTCGCCTTGAAGTTTGACCAAGGATTAATTGCGCAGCACCCAGAGTTTCTTACATTGAAAGAGTTAGCCGATAGCCAGGATGTTGATGTGTGGCAATGGATATTTGCAGGTGGCGAGGATCATGTCTTTCTTGCAACAGGAATTGGCTTAGATGGTTTCTGCGTTGGAACAGTTGTCGAAGGTAGTGGTGTTCTTGGAGCAGAAATGAAAAAAGCGCCAGATACCTGGCGCCATTTCAATTAACTGTTAGGTAAAACTAGCGAGTTACTTTTCCAGCCTTGAGGCATGAAGTACAAACGTTTTGACGCTTTGGTGTTCCACCAACAAGGGTGCGAACGCGCTGAATGTTCGGATTCCAACGACGACGGGTCTTGACCTGTGAGTGAGAAACATTGTTTCCGAAGCTGGGCCCTTTGGCACAGATATCGCATGTTGATGCCACAGCGGTACTCCTTTTAACTTTTCTATTGATCTCGTTCCAATGGGAACAGAGCGTAAGGGTACCCCGTGGGCGGGGTTCAATGCCAATTCACGCTTGTTGAGGGAATTTCAGGGGATTTAGAGAGAGAATGCCCGTGTGGCACAACTAGAGAACAAGGTTTCGGCGGTCGTTGGTGACCGCACCGCCAAAGTTCTTGAAACCACCTTTGGCATTAAAAGCATCGGCGATCTCATGCGCCACTACCCACGTCGCTACATGGTCCGCGGTGAGCTCTCAGATATTTCCGCCCTTCATGAAGGTGATGAGACAACAATTCTGGCGCAGGTGTATTCAGCGTCGACTAGGCCTATGCGTGGGCGCAAAGGCAGCATGCTCGAAGTTGTGGTCACGGATGGCACAGACAAGTTATCCCTAACATTTTTCAATCAAGCCTGGCGTGAAAAAGATTTAAAGGTCGGACGACAAGGCTTATTTGCAGGAAAGGTCGGCGTCTTTAACAATAAGAAACAGCTCGCCCATCCAGATTACGAAATGATTCCTGATGGCTCAGATGTTGATAGCGCAGTTGAAGGCTTTGCGGGAAAGTATTTACCTGTCTATCCCGCTTCGGCGAAAATGCCATCGTGGAAGATTTCACAATGTGCACAACTTGCTATTGGCTCACTTGAAGAGATCCAAGATTTCTTACCCTCTTCAATTCGAGACAAACACAAATATCCTTCACTCCATCAAGCACTAGTGCAGTTGCACCAGCCAGCCGATTTAGATCATGCAGAACTCTCTCGAGAACGTTTGACCTTTGATGAAGCATTCCTCCTTCAATCACTGTTGGTAATGCGCAGAATTGAACTAAAGAAGTTGAATTCAGTATCTAGAAAACGCATCAGTGGGGGCTTACTTGATGCATTCGATAAAACGTTGCCATTTGAGTTAACTGCTGGCCAGGTTGCAGTAAGTAAAGAGATTGAATCAGATCTATCTCAACCACATCCAATGCACCGCTTATTACAAGGTGAAGTTGGTTCGGGTAAAACAATTGTTGCATTAAGGGCCATGTTGGCTGTTGTTGATAGCGGGGGACAGGCGGCCCTCCTTGCACCAACTGAAGTTTTAGCTGCCCAGCATCTTCGTACTATCCAAAAACTTCTGGGTGAACTCGGTCAAGGTGGAATGCTGGGCGGTTCTGAAAAGGCCACGCAAGTAACTTTAATTACAGGTTCACAAAAC
>Ga0255129_1000088_pt1 | contig 20362 bp, 12 predicted proteins | sample Law_Yuk_RepA_8d_FD_188558 | JGI IMG/M metagenome (GOLD analysis project Ga0255129, IMG submission 188558) | Freshwater microbial communities from St. Lawrence River, New York, United States - Law_Yuk_RepA_8d | ecosystem: Environmental > Aquatic > Freshwater > River | place: USA: New York... | reverse complement strand
CGTCCGCAGACATGGACTACTGCAGAGATTGGTCCGCCGCAGACATGGACCGCTCGGAGATCGGTCCCTACCTCGGAGGTCTTCGGGCTACATTCACGGTCGTAACACAGGGTCGTACCACGGCCTGAGCCAACACGACCGATCCCACTCAAAATCGTTCCGGCTGAGACTGGCCCGGGGGAAGGCAACTTGAAAGCGACAGCAGCGAGCCCGAGGGCTATGGTATCGCCATGCGTGAGACCCTGCGGTGGATTGAAGTCCTGGCGCTGTTTCTGGCGCTCTTTTTGTCACCAAGACTCCAGGGCGACACGCCGTCCTCGACGACGCGCCTGCCGGAGTTGATCCAAGTTCTTCGAACCAACCTCGACCTAGGCTCGGCGGAGTTCGAGGCCCAAGCCTCTCAGGCGTTGATCGAGCGTTTCGGTGCACGACCGGTGCATGGAATCTCGACCGCCGAATCCACAAACAGTCTAGCCCCGGAGCTGATAGCCCGGCGGGAGCGAGTCGACGGAGGCATTTTGTACCTCCGCATGAGCCGGGTAGACTTGGGATTGCCCGCGGCACTCCGGGTCGCACTGAACGACAAGACGTGGTCCACCAACGCCTCCGGTCTGGTGCTGGACCTCCGGTTTGCTTCGGGCGACTCCCTTCCGGCTGCCGGCGAGACCGCCAGCCTTTTCTCGGATCGAACCGAGGCTCTCCTCCACTGGGGAAGCAATTCGATTCCCGGCTCGGGCGCCCAGCGCCTCTGGAGCCTCCCCATGGCCGTCTTGATCAACAATCGGACCGAAGGGGCAGCCGAAGCGTTGGCAGCCGTATTGAGGCAAGAGACCGGAAGCCCTCTGATCGGACAGGCCACCGCCGGACGGCATGGAGTTTTCCGTGAAGTCGGCCTTGGAGACGGTACCCGCCTTCAGGTGCCCGTAGGGCGCATCCGACTGGGCGACGGATCGCTCTTGGTTGCGGGGCCCATCCCGCCAGACATCCGGATCCCGGTCCTAGAAAACACCGAACGTGGATTTATCAAAAACCCCACCGCGGCCCTCAAACCCAGCGGGACCAACGGTCTGAGTGGTTCCATGGGTTCCGCACCCCTTTCACGACGGAAAGTCACTGAAGCCGACCTGGTTCGCGCGCAACGGAGCGAACCCAACGACTCAACAACCGATACCCACACCGTTGAAAAGGCCGCGGTGCCCGTCCGGCTGGCCGACCCTGTCTTGGCCCGAGCGGCGGACCTCGTCCGCGGGTTGAGCGCCTTTCAGAAGGCTCGTTGAAACAGGCTTCCGGCTTGCGGGAGCAAGGCTCGACTGGGACCCACTCTTTCAGGGCCGGGCCGGCAAAAATTTCCAGCGCCGGGCCTTCAACTCGAACCGGGGGAGAGATCCGGCAGAGACGGCGCTCACAGACATCCGCAACGACAACGCCTCATGAAGGTGGTCGGCCAGATCGCGACAAACCGACTCCGAGGCCTCGGCTTCGATGGACACCGCCGCCAGATCGCCTGTCTGGTCTACCGTCACCTGGTACTCTCCCACCGAATCTAGGGATCGTACGACCGCCTCGACGGCCGAGGGATAAAGGTTCACACCTCGGACCACCACCATGTCATCCACCCGCCCCAAAATTCCTCCCTCGAATGTCCACCGCCCCCGCCATTGTCGCGGGCAGACCCAATCTCCAGTCCGGTAGCGGATGAGGGGCGAACCCACCCGCTTCAAGGTCGTTAGCACCAACTCACCGCGCGTCCCCTCGGACACCGGAAGCAACGTCTGAGGATCCACAATTTCAGCAAAAAACTGGGAATCGAGCAGCAGCAGGCTTCCCGGCCGTTCGGCCGATTCATAAGTCACCGGGCCCGTCTCGGTCATCCCGTGGTGGTCGAACACTTGGGCACCGGGCCAGGCAGCTTGGATACGCGAACGAACAGTCGCCTGACTCCCTCCCGGCTCGCCGGCCACAATGATCCGCCGTACCCGACACTGACTTAAATCGATGCCTTCGGCGCGGGCCGTCTCAGCCAAGTGCAACGCGTAAGTCGGCGTGCAGCACATCACGGTAAAGCCTTGTTCCATCAAGACTCTCAAGCGGAGCACAGAACTCATTCCGCCCCCGGATACTGAGAGCACACCCAGGCGCTGGGCCGCCTCGAAGGCCAACCAAAAACCAAGGAAAGGCCCAAAACTGAAAGGGAAGAACGCTCGGTCGCTCGGACCCACCCCCGCTTGCCTCAATACCTCCACCCAACCATCAGTCATGACGGACCAACTCTCCGGAGTGTCCAACCACCGCATGGGAGCTCCGTGGGTCCCGCTGGTTTGGTGGCAGCGCGTGTAAGCGGTGACCGGGAAGGTGAGGTTGGACCCGTAGGGCGGAAAGGCCGCCTGATCGGCCACCAGTTCGGCCTTAGTCGTTAGCGGATAGCGCGTTCGAAAATCTTCCAACGACGAGGGCAAGGCCGAACACCCCACCGATGCGTACTTGCGCCCATAAAAGGGATTGGTGGGCACAACTGCCCCCAGCAGGGATCGAATCGCATCCAACGGGGGCATTCCTACCAAGGCGGCCCCAGTGGACGAGTGTCCGGTATCGCTCACGTGCTTGGGTTCTCAGCCACGAGGGGGCGCTGGAGGAACCGTATTCAATGAGCGTTGGTAGATCCGCCCGCGGGAATAGCGGGAGAGATAACACCGGCTGCCGGCTTGGCCGGACCCCCTGTGTTCGACGGCGCGTACTTGGCCACCATGAACGCACCGGTCGCCGCCAGAACGCAGCCCAAAAGGAACGGCAGCGGAAGGGTCTTAATGCCTCCCTGCGGCGGATGCAGCAGCATGGCGACCAGCGTATTGATGACCGGAGCCCCACCGAAGACGATGGGCATCACGGCCGCGGCTGCGGCCCCCTTGTAAATGGGCGCTGCGGCCCCCAGCGCGAGCACCAAGGTAAATGCACCCAAGGCACCGGTGACGCCCGCAATCAGGCTCCATTGGATACCCATCGGGGTCAGACTCCAATCCGAACCACGAACCTTCAGCAGGACCGCCGAGGCAACGCCAATAATAGCATAAGCGATGCAAACAAACAGGAAGGCCTTCAGACCCGCATGCGGGGTTTCGGACCCCATCGGCATATAGCCGCGACCCTTGTGCAGGATCACTCCGTAAACACCCCAAGAGAGCACCGTCAGGAGTGCGAAAATCAGCCACGTATTACCAGGACCAGCCGCCGCAGGAGCAGGATTCATTATTGGCAGATCCTACGCGCAGCTGCTGCAAACGGCAACAAGTCCGGCATCCGACAGGTGACACGAAGGGGCATCTCCCCGCACCATCTTGGCCCGATGCAAGAATTGATCTCCAAGGCAGCGGCCTTGTTGGAAGCCCTGCCCTACATCCAACGCTTCTCCGGACAGACCTTCGTGGTGAAGTACGGTGGGAGTTTCATGGACTCGCCCGATGCGTCCATTCGCAACGGCGTCGCCCGAGACATCGTATTTTTGGAAGCGGTAGAGATTAACCCAGTGGTCGTCCACGGCGGAGGCAAGGCCATCACCCGAGCCATGGAAGCCGCAGGCTTGAAGGCCCACTTCATCCAGGGACAACGCGTCACCGACGCCGCGACCGTCGAAGTGGTAGACCAGGTCTTGTCTCGGGAAATCAACCCCGAGGTGGTGAAAACCCTTCAGTCGCTGGGCGGTATGGCCCGAGGGTTTGCCGGGACAGACATCTTCACCTGCAAAAAACTCTGGCTTCAAGATGCCGCCGGAAACCCGGTGGATATTGGCTTCGTCGGAGAAGTCACCGCCGTGAACACCGAGCCCTTGATGGACTGCATCCGACAGGGAATCACCCCGGTCATTAGTCCCACCGCCCGCGGCGAAGACGGGCATGTCTACAACTGCAACGCCGACGTCGCCGCCGCCATGGCCGCCATCGCCCTCAAAGCATGCCGATTGGTCTTCATGTCGGATGTCCCGGGCTTGATGCGCGACCCGAAGGATCCCGCCACCGTCATCCCGCACCTATCGATCTCCGAAGTTCCCGCCCTCAAGGCCGCCGGCGTGGTGGATAAAGGCATGATCCCTAAGGTAGACAGCGCGGTTTCGGCGCTAAAATCCGGCATCGAAAAAGTCTCCTTCGTAGACGGCCGCGTGCCGCATTCTGTCCTGCTGGAAATTTTCACCGATGCAGGTGTGGGCACCGAAGTGGTGCTGCTGTGACCGGGCGATTTCTCAAGCACTGCACGGAGCCAGAATCGCATCGCTCATGCCGTGGATGATTTTTTTATCCGCCGGATTCAGCGTAGCCAAAACACCACCGAGTTTCGGACGGGCCTGATCTCCATCGCCAGACACGAAGTAATACGGGCACAGGCGGGCACGGACCGGCTGACGAGTGACCTCCCCCGTATCGAGGTCCAAAGCATCGGCCTCCAGCAGTCGCGGTTTGTGGTACTGCTGCAACAAGTAGGGCGACCCGGGCCAAGCACCGAGAGCCCGATCCACCGCCGAACCCCATTCAGCGGCGCTCAAATCCGACCCCAAATAAACACCCCGAGAACCCCAGGCCTCCGGACTGAACCCAGAGATCTTCAGTACCAGCGACCGATCTCGCTGGGATAGCCCCTTGAGCTGAGACCACTCGGTGATTTCTAACCCAGGATATGCGCCATGGGGCGGCAGCGGCATGGGATCAATCAACCAACTGCGCGGCACAATCTTCAGCAACCGGAGGTAAAATCCCTCCCCCAATTCCTGCCGCCAGAACTCCCTCAGGTTTCGATTCCACAACAGGGCAAAGAGCAGCTTCTCCTCGAAAATGGGCCTCGGCGGCGGCGTCAGCCGGATACGCTTTTCCAAAGCCTTCTGAATCAAAGCACCGGATCCGCGCACCTGAGGCAAATCGAACAACTCGAAGAAGCGGTACACCGCCTCACCATCGGCCGGTGCATCAAAATCTCCTCCGTGCACCTGGAAGCGGCCCGATCCCAACTGTGCAGCCAGCCAAGTCATTTCCGGGCGATAAGACGCAGCCTCCTCGGACACCACGATATGAACCTTCGAAGCCTCCCCGAAAATGGAAGCGAAGCCATCCTGCATACCGGAGTCTCCCCCGATGACCGCATCGCCCAGAGCCGCGTAGGTTTGGTTCAGCCACTGAGTCAGACCGATCCCCCCGGGCACTGAATCCAGCTCGGAGATGATGAACCCCTCCTCGGTGAGCAGCAGGTCCGGGCGAATCACCCGAGGCAGCTCATTGCGCAACGCGGCCGCCCGTTGGATCGCTACCAATTCCGGTGGCTTTCCCTGATCCAGAACCTCGGCCACCCAAGCCGGCGCACGCCCCTCGAAGCTCCGCCGGTACAACTGGTTCACCGCCTTGTAGAACTGGTGGAAAACACGCCCCAGCGACTCGATCTCCGTGGTCAGCGATTCGCCCAAGGCCAACGGCCGTGCCGCCGATTTCCAGCTCATCCCCCCGAAGAGCCCTCCCTCCGGCATGGCTTGGCGCAGCGACTGAGCCCGATCAACAGCGATCATGTGCCCTCACCCTACGAAGCCACACCGTCTCCCTCAACCTCATCTGCTCCCAGAATGGTAGCCTAGCTAAGACCACGCCCAACCCACCGACGCTCCCGGTAAGGCTTCGATCTCAGAACGGGGCGAGCGAGGCGCGGCGCTTTCGGAGAAATCGCCCTACCCCCTGAGCTGCCGCCTTACCAGGACAACCGGCTCCGTACCACTAGTCCCTGGCCCTTCTTAGAACCCCACCCAGACGCAAACTGCCAGAACTTCACCACGCACACACGGCAGCGGGACACGGCCGAAGCGAGCCTTGGAGGCGAACAAACCACCCTCCTAGCCCGAATCTCCATGAGCGGACTCCGGGCCGCTGCCCGCCCCCCGGTAGGGCTCGAGTCTCTCGGGCCATCCCCACCTCGTCCGGCAGCCCAGGGAACGGACGGTGAGACACCATCTCTACCAGATCGGCAGGCCTCCCGGCCTCGACCCTCCGCCAGCGGCCCTCCTGGGCCCTGCTGCCCGCCCTCCGGTAGGGCTCGAGTCTCTCGGGCCATCCCCACCTTGCCCGGCAGCCCAGGGAACGGACGGTGAGACACCATCCCTACCAGATCGGCCAGTCGCACGCACCCCTCACCTCAAGTGGGGAATTTTAATTGGCGCCAAAGGAAGAATAATCGTCGTTGAACACACCCCCTCGCGCACAGCACGACGAAAGCTCTCTCCTTTCAGAAGCCTCCTCAGCTCGCGTAGGCCGGATCCCGCGGAGCCTCACCGCGCCGCCAGTCCGTTCAAACCCGGCGTCTCCCCACAGAAAACGAAACAAACAATCACATCCCACCGATTGTTTGAAAAAAGAACCTCACGAAGAACGAACCCTTGGACAGCCATTGTCTGATCAAACCCCTCAACCTCATCGCATGAACAGTCCACGCAGTGCCCTCAACAAAACCAACACCACCACAACCGCCTGGCTGCCATTGGAGACCCCAGTGATGCCCGTCCGTCGAGCACCACGGCGCGTCCGAAGCTTCCGACCGTGTGGCCGCGAACGGGCCGACTGGTGGTTCGACCAAATGCGGCGGATCGTCGAAACCGGAGCCGACTTCTGCGCCTGAACCGACACCGCCCTGACCCACAACTCCAGACCTCGCTTTCCAGTTCCGCCACCTCCCGGCGATCACCAAAGCCCACGTCCATAAAAACCCGAAAAAACCGACACTGCGAAAACCCGTTCTTGCAACGTCGTCGCCAAATCGGCAGCTTCTTGCTCACTTGGGAACGGGGTCGTAGCTCAGTTGGTAGAGCGTCTCGTTCGCAATGAGAAGGTCAGGGGTTCGACTCCCCTCGGCTCCACCACCTCCCAAGTCAGTTAGTAGGCCAATTCGTTATCGGTAAATCTGTTGCCGGTCTATCTGTTGCCGGTCTATCTGTTGCCGGTCTATCTGTTGCCGGTCTATCTGTTGCCGGTCTATCTGTTGCCGGTCCATCTGTCGCCGGTCCATATCGACGCGCTCCGGGCTCCATCACGGCCCACTTGCGAATCTTCTCCTGAACCGCACACGGCGCCTTGTGTACACCGCGCCTCTTTAACGGTCCCCGTCCGATCGGTCCCCGTCTGATTCTGAGATAACCCGACAGCCCGGTGACCCACGGAGTCTGTGAGCCAACCCGAGCTTCCGTGTTTGCCCATCACACTGCGCCCAAGACTCTGGAAGAGTTCACCCAACTCTTCCACCCGCTATCAACAGCAAAACCCCGGATTCCTCATCCGTTCGGATAAAGAAAACCGGGGTCTAGCGCAGGCTAAATCAGCCGTTCAGAGATCGGACCTTCAGGCCTCTTTCTTGGCCGCCTTCACCTCGATGTGCAAATCTCGCAACTGCCGCGAAGTCACCGCACTCGGACTACTGCTCATCATGCAAGTGCCCTTGGCCGTCTTAGGGAAGGCAATGACATCTCGGATGCTCGTCGTGCCGCACAAAATCGCGCACAGGCGATCGAAGCCCAACGCGATGCCACCGTGCGGCGGGGCCCCGTACTTGAAGGCCTCCAGCATGTAGCCGAAACGCGATTCCGTCTCTTCGGGGGAAATCTGCAGCAACTCCTCGAAGATCGTCTTCTGCACATCGGCCTGATGGATCCGGATCGATCCCCCGCCCAACTCCACACCGTTCACCACGATGTCATAGTGCTGACCGCGAACCTTCTTCGGGTCGGTCTTGAGGAACGGAATATCCTCGGCCACCGGTGCCGTGAACGGATGATGGCTCGAATACCAACGGTTCATCTCCCGATCGAAGCCCAACAGCGGGAACTCGATGACCCAAAGGAAATCAAAACGGGTCGGATCAACCACCAGCTTGCCCTGGGCCTTGAGCACCTCAACGCAGTAGAGACGAATCTTGCCCAGGATCTCACACGCATTAAGCCACTGGTCGGCGGCAAAGAGAATCAGGTCGCCCTGCTCGATGCCCAACTTCTCGGTGAGGGCCGCCTTCTCAGCCTCGTTGAAGAACTTCACGATCGGAGACTTCCACTCCCCATTCTCCACTTTGATGAACGCCAACCCCTTGGCACCGAAGCTCTTGGCGTACTCCGTCATGGTCTCGATCTGCCCCTGAGTCGCGCCGGCCAGACCCTTGGCATTCATGGCCTTCACCACGCCGCCACCGGCCACACAGTTGCCGAACACACCAAACTTCGACCCGCGGAAGTCCTCCGTGAAATCCACCAACTCCATGCCGAAGCGCGTGTCGGGCTTATCGATGCCCCAGCGGTTCAGCGCCTCCTCGAAGGAAATCCGCTTGAACGGCGTGGGGATGTCCATGTTGAGGGCCGTCTTCCAGACCCGCTTCAGCAGCCCCTCGATGAGCGCGTAAATATCCTCGCGCTCGATGAACGACATCTCGATGTCCACCTGAGTGAACTCCGGCTGGCGGTCGGCGCGCAAATCTTCGTCCCGGTAGCAGCGGGCCAACTGAAAATAGCGCTCCACGCCGCTGACCATGAGGATTTGCTTAAACTGCTGCGGCGACTGCGGCAGCGCGTAGAAGGTCCCGGGCTCACGGCGGTTGGGCACCAAAAACTCCCGGGCACCCTCTGGCGTAGACTTGAAGAGCGTCGGAGTCTCGATTTCCAAGAAACCCTGATCGTCCATGTAGCTGCGCGTCGCGATAGCCACCTTAGAGCGCAACCGCAAATTGCGCATCATCTCGGGGCGACGCAGGTCGAGGTAGCGGTACTGCAGGCGCAGCTCCTCGTTCACCTTGTTGGCCACCTCGGGGTCGTCCACCTGGAAGGGCAAGATCGCCGAGGGGTTCAAGACGGTCATCGACTGAACCTGAACCTCCACCTCGCCGCTCAAAATCTTGGCGTTACGGGTGCCCTCAGGCCGGACCCGAACCTTGCCCTCGATCTCAATCACCGACTCCGCGTGAAGCTTGGAAGCCACATCGAAGAGGGCCGTCGGTAAGTCCGACGGATCGAACACGGTCTGGGTGCGTCCTTCACGGTCCCGGAGATCGATAAAGAGGACACCGCCGAGGTCGCGTCGGGAGTGGACCCAACCGGTCAGGATGACCGCGCGGCCAGCATCCGAGGCGCGGAGTTCATTGCAATGGTGCGTGCGCTTCATGCTAAAATCAGCCGCCACAGTGTCGATCTGGCGGGCATTTTCAAAGGGTGAAGTTGAGCGCAGACAACCGAAACCCCATCGGAGGCGCATCAAAACCTCAAGAAAGCGAACAAGCCTACCGATACCCCCCTGTCATGGAACTAGGGCTCTCAGGGCTGGCCTCCGGCTTCGACTGGCGGACACTCGTCAACCAATTGGCCGATGTCGAGCGGTCGCCACAAAAGCGTCTTCGCGCCGAACAGGGCACACTGTTCAACCGCAACAACGCCTTTGGCAGCATCAAGACCCAACTGTCCGTGCTGAAGAACCGAACGGAAAACCTGAGCTCCAACGACGTGCTTCAGGCCCGCAAGGCGACGGTGAGCGATTCCTCGATCTTGAGCGCCACCGCCTCGGCCGGTGCCGCCTCAGGCACTTACGCCTTCAACGTCACCCAATTGGCCACCGCCTCCAAAACGGCGGGAGCCTTGGGCGTCGGTGCCAACCTGTATTCGTCCACCAACGTCTCTTCTGGCATGTTGGCAAGCAAGGGCTTCAACCCGCCCATTAGTGCGGGCACCATCACGGTGGATGGTAAGCAAATTACCATCGACCCCACGGTCGACACGCTGAAGGACGTCTTCGATCGGATTGACACGGCCACTACCAGCAACATTAAGGGATCCTACGACGCCACGACCGACAAAATCACCCTCAAACGACTCGGCGGCGGCGGGGCTTCATTGGTCGTGGGCAGCGCCACCGACACCTCCAATTTTCTATCGGTGGCCCGACTGTCCAACAACGGCACCAACGAACTGGTCAGCGCATCCAGCCTCGGCAGTGTCACACCGGCCAATGCACTCAGTTCGGCCAATTTCCAGACGGCCATCTCGGATGGCGGTGCCGGAACCGGTGAATTCAAAATCAACGGCGTTTCCATCGCCTTCAACGCCTCAAGCGACTCGGTTCAGAACTTGATGGACCGCATCAACGCCTCGGCGGCCGGCGTGAACATGAGTTACGACCGGGTTAACGACCAGTTCACCTTGACCAACAAGGTCACCGGAAACCTCGGTGTGGCCGTCGAAGACGTCACCGGAAACTTTCTTGCGGCCGCAGGCCTGGCGTCCGGATCTACATTCATTGCTGGCAACGACGCTCTTTACACCATCAATGGCGGATCGGTCCTTAACAGCCACTCGAACACGCTGACGGAGGAAACCACTGGAATCGAAGGCCTTTCCATCGCACTTCTCAAGACCGGCACCTCGACCATTTCACTCGCCTCCGACACCAGCGCCATCAAGGGCGCCATCAAGAACTTCATCGAGGACTACAACCGTGCGCAGTCCACGATCGACTCCCTGACCTCCAGTTCCACCGACTCGGCCGGAAAGGTTACCCGCTCCACACTGGCCGGCGACACAGACGCCAACGAAATCGCCTCCAAGCTACGAGCCATCTCCTACAACCAGGCTACGGGACTGACCGGCACTCTCAATTCTCTGGCCAAGATCGGCATCGAAACCACCGGCACCACCGACCAACTGAAGCTGGAAAACGAAGCCGCGCTGGATAACGCAATCGCCAATAATCTCAGCGAACTCAAGACCCTCTTCAACGACCCGGACAAGGGCATCGCAACGAAGCTCAAGGCCTATCTCGAGAAGACAATCGGCGAGGACGGCTCGCTTATCACTCGGCAAGACGCCCTGACCAAGCAATCGAGCGCCATTGACACCCAGGTCACCGACCTCGAAAAGCGGGTCCAATCCAACCGCCAGCGCCTGATCGACAGCTTCGTCCAGATGGAAACCGCCCAGCAAACGATCAATCAGCAGCTCAAGTTTCTACAGCAGCGGTTCGGCGGGACGCAGTGATTGGCATCCAGCAATCCACCGAAGACTAAAATCCGCTCAATAAGGGGCGGGCATAACAATAAAAACTCACCTGCCCCACCTTTCTATGGAGGACTGCACTTTTCCCCTCGCTGCCACCAACCTTTTAGAGGCGGCCGTGTCCACCGTAAGCGCTCCACCTGAGCGTCCCGCGGTGCTGACTAGGCCGATTCGCGGGAATGAAATCAACCAGCCTCGCCCTACTTTCCCCTACTGCACCAGCATCCCAACTGTGACCGCCATCCATCCGAGCCCGGCCGCTGATTTGGTGCACCGAGACACCCTTCAGAGCATGAAGCGCTCGATCGTGCGGGCCGCCAGTCGCGCTGGCGAGGGCCATGTTCCCAGTGCGCTTTCCATACTGGACATCCTGAGTGTGCCGTACGGCAAAGTCATGCAGCACCACGCCTTCGCAGGCCAATCCCCGACAGACCGCGACCGATTCGTCCTGAGCAAAGGCCACGGTTCGCTAGCCCTCTATGCCGTGCTGGCGGAACTCAGCTACTTTCCCGCAGCGGAACTTGATCGGTTTTGCGCTCATGACGGCTTGCTGGGCGGACATCCCGACAGCAACAAGGTTCCCGGTGTGGAGGCGTCCACTGGCTCGCTGGGACATGGGCTCCCGATGGCACTGGGTATGGCCTTGCCTACCGAATCAAGCAGTCCCAGCACCGCATCTTCTGCCTGATTGGCGACGGCGAAGCCAATGAGGGCAGCATCTGGGAAGCCGCCCTGCTAGGCGCGCACCACCAACTGTCTCAGCTCTGCTACATCGTGGACTTCAACCATTCCACCGACCGGGCCATGTCCCATATGCGTTAACTTAAAAACACTACCAAAGCTTGCCCGGAGCCAACATTCTGAAGGCATCGTTTCCAATTCGGACTCCCTCCCTGAGGAATGGGCAATCCTCGCCTCCTGGCTCCCTGCCAATCTGGACGTTCTCGCCCGCGAGCACGGTTTCATGCGCCGTGCGCGTGGACTTCAAGATCCCAGCCTGTGGCTTCGGCTCATCCTGATGCACCATGGGTGGTTCGTGTTCCAGGGACTGGCTCTCGAGCCTGCTCTGCAGGATGGATTTGATGCTCGTGTAGAAGCAGGTGCTGAAATGCAGGGCTCGCACGCAGGCGGCCTCGACCCGTTGGGCACCGAGGGCTTTGCCCAGCCGCATGATGCCCAGACATGAGCGGTAACCTTGTTCGGGATGGGGTTTGCTTCGCAGAATCTCCTCCATCACCCGGGCGCAGTTAGGGCCCAAGGTCTGGGCCCACGCGACAAGTCGACCAGGAGTCCACTGCAGCTGCTTCTGATGGGACTTGGGCCGATGTTCATCGAGCGTGGTAAAGCGCTCCTTCTGATGGCTCCGCTGATGGGCCGCGACTCGCCTCCTGACGCAACTGAGCCCAGTCTGGCAGTGGTTTGGATGAGTCTGATGTCGGCGCTGTGGGGAGGGGGCAACCGAGTAATTGATCCTGAAGTTGCTTCTGACTGAGCCCCTCGGGCAGGGGCCAACCGAGGTTCACCGCTTCGGCACGTTTGAGATAATCGCCCACCGTGCTGGCGGGTAACCCGCAACTGCGGGCGATGTCGCGGACTGATAGTTGGCCTTGATGGCGGAGACGGAGGATTTCGTTGATTTGACGCATGTGTAGTGGTGGTCGTGCCATGCAGGTCGCTTGCCTTCGTTGCCTTCCGGCAGGCAAACCCTTACGGCGGTTTTCTACTCTGCGTCGCTTCCCTACTTTCCTGCCTTGTCGGACACCGTTCCGGACCAAACCGGACACCCTTCCGATCCCATCGGAACGCTGTCCGACTTCAAATCGGATTGGTGTCCGGTTTGCGTCGGAATACGCACGACCCAAGCACGCTCAGAGAAAAGCGCTGCCTTTCAAGGGTCGAGGAAATTTCAGCCCCATCTCGGGGCCCATTCAAGAGACAAACCCGTTGGTGCACAGCGGCGACCGGCGGGTCGGTCGCATTGGCGCACCACTTCGAGATCTTCGGCATTTTTTGCCGCAACGATTCGAAATAGAACAAGGTCCTCCGGGACTCAAGTCATTGTGCGGCAATAAAGACCTCAATCGAGGCAACAAGCTTCCGGCATAAATCGTGCTTTCAGGTCCGGAAATGAACGCACTCCACGGTTCTCGATCATCGCTTGGGCACCCTGAGATCGAGACTCGGCATATTGACGTGGGGCATCGGGAATCAAATTCAAAACTCAATTCAATGAACAAAGACACGGGGCACTCCGCGCCCTATACCATTGCGCCGAGACCGACGCTTTTTAAGCCTGGTGATTTGGTATTTGATATTGGAGCCAACATTGGAGCTAAAGCCGCCGAATTTGTCGCGAGCGGTGCTCGGGTAGTCTGTTTCGAGCCTCAACCAGACTGCGTTAAACACCTCCAACAACGCTTCGCGAACAACCCGAATGTGGTGATCGAGGGCGCTGGACTCGCTATGCAGTCCGGAGTGATGGAACTGTCAATCTGTTCGGCCGCGAATACCATCTCCACTTTTTCCCCGGAATGGAAGAAAGGGCGCTTCGCCAATTATCAATGGGACCGAAAGATTCTAGTCCCCGTTACAACACTCGATGCCGCCATCGCCCGCCATGGTCAGCCCGACTATGTGAAGATTGATGTCGAAGGTTTTGAACTGGAGGTGCTGCGGGGCCTGAATTCGCGCGTGTCATTGCTTTCATTCGAATTCACCACCGAGTTCCTCGACAACAACAGAGACTGCGCGCGCCATCTGGAGTCTATCGGTTTTTGTGAATTCAACGCCAAAATCGGCACCTTGGACCATTATGTTAGCGAACGATGGCTTTCCGCTGAAGAGCTCTTTGTTTTGCTGCGAAAGTCATCGGATCCCGAATTATGGGGCGATATTTACGCCCGGGCCGACATCCTGAATTCACCGGTGTCAGCCTCCGGATCATCGTCCGTTTTGAGCGACCTGGAGGCTCGGAAACTTTGGAGTCCAGGTAAGCCCTTGAGACTGCACCTGGGCTGCGGAGAACAGATTTTCCCGGGATACGTCAATATCGACTACCCGCCCGACGAGCACAACGTCATGCAGGTCAAGGCCGACTATACGGCCAACATCACCCAGCTGGATTTTCCGCCACAATCCGTAGATGAGATTCGGCTTCACCATGTCTTTGAGCATTTCAACCGCGTCACCGCGTTGGCAATGCTGATCAAATGGCAACAATGGCTCAAGATTGGAGGGAAACTCCATATCGAAACTCCCGATTTGATGGGAAGTGCGGATATCCTTACATCCAACCTGCCTTGGCAGGTGAAGATGGGCACCGTGCGTCACCTGGCCGGTGACCAAGCGGCCTCCTGGGCCTACCACGTGGACCATTGGTTTCCCGAACGTTATCAGCATACGTTGAAACGGTTTGGATTTAGTAATGTCAACACACAAACCAACCGCTGGCCACACTCTCCCTATCTGTGCAACGTGCAGGCTCTCGGGACCAAAACACAGAATCTGAGTCCCGATCAATTGTTGGCTGTTGCGGATGAATTGTTATGGGAAAGCACGGTAGCTCCTGCTGAAAAACCAACTCACACCGTTTGGACCCAACAGTTACGCTCAGTACTGAACAACGTTCATTGTGGGTTAAAAAATATCCATATAGCCGAATCAGCGTCGGCACCAACGGTGCCCAGCACAAATCCGGCACCGGTTGGTTTCCCGGCACCCCCCCACACAGCACCCCCTGTTCTGAACAGCGGAGTCCTGCCACTGGATGAAATTCACGATTTCAACCAGCGATGCCGGGACCGATGGCTACAAGCCAAAGCCCTTAGTGTTCCTGCAGCTTCCCGCGTATTGGACATGGGTGCAGGAACCTGCCTGTATCGGCCTCTGTTTTCCCACTGCGACTACAAAACACACGATTTCAAAAAATACGAAGGCGCAGAAAAACACGGCGGCACCAGCGCCTACGGGCACATCGATTACGTCTCGGAGATACTCGCGATTCCCGCACCGGACCATTCGTTCGATGTGATTCTTTGCACAGAGGTTCTGGAGCATGTCCCCGAGCCCATTCAGGTTCTCAAGGAAATCTCACGGTTGCTCCGACCTGGCGGGAGGGCCTTCATCACGGCTCCGCTCGGATCGGGACTGCATCAACTGCCATTTCATTTCTATGGGGGCTATACCCCGGAATGGTACAAGCGGTTCTCCAAAGAAGCTGGAATGGAAGCGATTGAAATCACACCCAACGGTGGATTCTTCAAACATCTTGCACAAGAATGTTCTCGAGCAGCCTCAATTTATGGACAAAACCCACAACTTCACGGTCCAGAAGCTGCTGATATATACAAACTGCTCATTGAAATTTTACCCCGCTTGTTCTTTTCTTTGGATGACAAGTGTTTTGATGAACGTTTCACAGTTGGCTATTTTGTGGAAGCAGTGAAGCTGAACAATTCCATCTAAAACAATGAATCGAGTCAGCACCGCTGAAAAATTAATAATATATATTTGCGCACACAAAATAGCCTCTATGAAATTAATTGTCGCTCTATGACATCGAAAATCTCCGAGAACTCAACCAGCCAAAACTCTCCAAAGGCTGATGTTGCAAGCCAGACTCGCGAAGTCACTTGGGGAACCCCATTTCCGCAAATCACCGTAATCGTATTCTCCAAAGACCGTCCCCTTCAACTGGACGGCACGCTGCGTTCCTTCTTCGCGCGCTGCCAGGACGCGGATCGTTGCCAGACAAAGGTTTTGTATCGCGCCTCGGCGGAATACCAACCCCTCTACGATGCGCTCATTCGGGAATACCCGTCGGTGGGGTTTGTGGCCGAACACGATTTTCGCAGTGACCTTCTCAAACTTCTGAGCGTTTCCGAAGCGGTCTTGTTCGTGGTGGACGACAACATGTTCATCCGCAACTTCACGGCGACTGAAATGGTCGATGCGTTGAGAGACCATCCCCAGGCGGTCGGGTTCTCCATGCGGCTGGGTCGCAACACGACTTTTTGCTATCCGCTCAACAAGACGCAGGCCTTGCCGTCATTCGAAACCGTGACCCCGCAAATCCTCAGCTACGACTGGACGAAGGCGGACTGCGATTTCAATTACCCGCTGGAGGTATCGAGTTCAGTGTATCGCACCGCGGACGTGCTGCAGTTGCTGCGCGAAATGCCGTTCAGAAACCCCAACACGCTCGAGGGTGAATTCGCTGGCCGGGCACCGCGTTTTCAAGCCAGTCATCCGCGACTGCTCTGCTTCGATCTGTCGCGAGCCTTCTGCAACCCGATCAACCTGGTACAAACGGAGTGCCAGAATCGGGTGGGGGGTGAGTCGGATCACTTGCCAGAGCGGCTTGCCCAGCAGTTCCGAGCCGGCGCGCGCTTGGACGTGGCGATCTACTTCAATTTCATACCCACGGGTTGCCATCAGGAAGTGTCGCTCCACTTCATCGAAGGCAATCAGCCGCCGGCGGGACCGGCTGTCTCGGTCATCATTCCCTGCTACAAGCAGGCGCACTATCTGCCCGAATCGGTGCAGAGCGTGCTGGACCAGACTTTCACCGACTGGGAGCTCATCATCGTCAATGACGGCAGCCCGGACGATACCAGTGTGGTCGCCGAGCAACTTAGGCAAAAGCGCCCTGCCCGTATCCGACTTCTGGAAAAGGCCAATGGCGGACTGTCCAGCGCCCGCAATGCCGGCATCCGCGCCGCCCAAGGAGAATACATCTTCCTCCTGGACGCTGACGACCGCATCCAACCGACGATGCTGGAGAAGACCAAGGCGGTGTTGGACACCCGGCCCAAGGTCGGATTCGCCTACACGCACATTCAACACTTCGGGGACCTGACCACTGTGTTTCCGCTCCCGGATTTCGACCGCGCGACGCTCATCTCGCGAGACAACATCGTGTGCGCGATGAGTCTGGTCCGGAAAGCCGCATGGCAGCAGGTCGGCGGTTACAATGAGGCGATGCGAGAAGGGTACGAAGATTGGGATTTCTGGATTGGCTGCGTGGAGCAGGGTTGGGAGGGCTTTCGCATTCCCGAACCGCTGGCCTGTTACCGCAAGAGCAGCACGAGCATGTTGAGCGATGCGAACCAGAAGCGAGAACGATTGATCGCGACCATCGTGTCCAACCATCCGGGACTCTACAATGCCCAGACACGCGCCTGGGCCGATGACGTACTGCGCAAGGCCGCCGCCCAAGCGGAATCGACAAGCCGCAATGCGCAATCGCTCGCTTCTCTCCGCGTCACCTATCTCATCAGCAGCATCCTTGGCGTCACCGGAGGCAACCAGACATTGCTCCGCCAGGCCGACGAATTGCAGCGCCGCGGCCATGACGTGACCATCGTCACCTACACGCCGAAGCCGGATTGGTTCACCTTCAAGATGCGGGTGGTGCAAGTTCCGGCGGGTCAGGCGATGGCTCTCCACGTTCCGCCCAGCGACGTAGTGATTTCCACGTACTTCATGAACGCCCACGAGCTGCTGGCGGTGAAGGCCGCGGTCAAGGTCTACTACGCTCAGGGTGACCAGTTCGTTTTCGCCGATACGACGCTCGCCGACTCGCCGGAAAACCGGAGATGGCGGGAGCTCTCCCGCGAATCGTATCTCCTGCCGCAGGTCCGCTTCGTTCCCAATTCACACAATCTGGCGCGGGCCGTGGAGAACATGACCGGGCGCAAGCCGGATGGCCTGCTGCCGGTCTGCACAGATCAGACCCTCTTCCGACCGCTGCAACGCAGTTTGCCCGGTTCCAGGGTGCGCATCCTGATCGTGGGTCCGGATATGCGTGGCTCGTCCGCAGAACCGCTCTTGTTCAAAGGCATTCAGGACATCCATGACGCGCTGCTCGTGGTGACGAAGCGACATCCCAATTTCACGGCGGTCCGCATGTCCGGAAGCCCGCCGGAGATCTTCCAGCGTTTTCCGTGCGAATTCTATGTCGCTCCGTCCGACGAGATGAAAACCGTGCTGTTCGGCACAGCGGACATCTTGATCTACGCCTCGCACTACGACTCCTGCCCGCGTCCGCCACAAGAGGCGATGGCCTCCGGTTGCGCGGTGGTCTGCACGGCGACGCCAGGCGCGATGGAATACTGCCGCGACGGTGAGAACTGCCTGTTGGTGCCGATCCAGTCGCCCCAGGCCATCGCCGACGCCACGTTGCGACTCATCGAGGATCGGGCGTTGCGCGAGCGACTCGTGCAAGGAGGGTTGGCCACCGCCCGCAAATACCCCCGCGAGCTCGAATGGAATGAACTCGAAACAATGCTTCGGCGGTTCGTAGAGGAGGCCAAAAATGCATCCACGCCCGCGACGACGAGCCAGGCGCTCCAACCCGCTCAACCGACGCAACGGCCCAAGGCCGCGGCCGGCAAGCCGATCACCTTGCCCGAGGCCGCCCTGCTCGGCGACCTGCTGGCGGCACGCACCGCACTGCGCGACAAGGACCTCGTCGGCGCCTGGCGCCTTGGCGGTGAGGCCATCGAGCAACGCCCCTTCCATCCCTCGGGATGGATTTTCCTGAGTGAGGTGGCCAACAAGGTCGGCCACCGTTCCTTGGCCCGACGCTGCGCCCAGAAGGCCGTGGCCCTGACCCCGAACTGGAAGCAGGCCAAACGAGCCCTCTCCGCCATCGGGAGCGGCCCTGACAAGCCGACGGTCGCCCTGGCTGAACCGCCCTTCCGCGAGGGGCTGCCGCCGCGCCTGTCGGTGTGCCTCATCGCCAAGAACGAGGAGCGCTTCCTCGACGGATGCCTGAAGTCGGTGCGGGGGTTGGCCAACCAGATCGTGCTGGTCGACACCGGCTCCACCGACCGGACGGTCGAAATCGCCCGATCCCACGGGGCCGAGGTCCATTTCCGGACCTGGGATGACGACTTCAGCGCGGCCCGCAATGCGGCCCTGCTGCATGCGCGAGGTGATTGGATCCTCATCCTGGACGCCGACGAAGAGGTATCCCGCGAACACCACGACGCGCTGAAAGCCCTGATCGTGGCACCCAACGCCATCGCTTACCGACTGCCCATGGTAGACGTCGGTCGCGAAGCCGACGGCGTCAGCCAGGTGCCCCGTTTGTTCCGCAATGCACCCCAGCAGTTCTACGTGAGCCGGATCCATGAACAGGTGTACGCCAGCCTCGAACTAAATCGTGAGAAGTGGTCGATGGAAAACCTCTTTGGCGACGCACAACTCATCCACCATGGCTACCAGGCCGAGGTCGTGAAGAGTCGGGACAAGATCCAGCGGAACCTCCGCCTCCTAGAACAAGCCAACGAGGAATACCCCAACGACGTCAACCTGCTCATGAACCTCGGGCTGGAACTCTGGCGATCTGGTCGACAGAACTACGGCCTCGGGTATTACCAGCAAGCCTACACGGCCATGCTGGAGCAGCCCTACGCCCAGACGCCCCCGGAGCTGAGGGAAGTATTGCTCACCCAGTACGCGTCGCACCTGCTGACCCTCCAACTCTACCAGGAAGTCATCAGCCTCTTCCACGACCGAGCCGTTGCACCCAAGGCCCGCACGGCCTCGCAGCACTTCATACTGGGTCTGGCTCATTCGGCACTGCAGCGCTGGGAACCCTGTATCACCCACTTGCAACAATGCCTGAAATTGCGAAACCAACCAGCACTCACCCCCATCCATCAGGATATCCGAAGTGCAACCCCGGCCCACTGCCTCGCTCATTCCTTGCGAAAGCTCGGGCGCAAGGCCGAGGCCAAGACTGCTTTTGAACAAGCCCTTCAAGACGACCCTCTCAATGAATCGGCGCGGGTAGAATTCGCCGCCTTCCAGGCAGACGAGGGTCAGATTATTCCAGCCCTTACCCTACTGCACGCAGGCATCGAGCAGAACCCTAAGCAGGCCAAGGTCTGGGAGGCGGGTGGATCCCTCTCGCTCCGCCAACGCGACACCCTGGAGTTTGCCCTGGACTGGAGCAGGGAGGCCCTCAAGCACCTGCCCAACCATCCCACCTTGCAGCGGCAGCGGGCGGAGACCCTCTTGCTCAACGGACATGTTCACGAGGCCCTCCCACTCTGGAGCGAAGTGTCACAGTCCAACGAGGCAGCCAACTCCTCCGGCCTCATCCTCTGCCGCCTGTTCGCAGGCGAATCCCAGTCGGCCCTGCCGCCGGAACGCGAAGTAGCCGTCAGCCAAGATCTTATCCGGCGATACAGGCAGTCGGTGGAAATGGGCCTCGACGGCTGGGTCAACGCCTTGCACCAGCGGGTTGGCACTCTTCGTCAGACGCTGCCCTCGGCTGCGCGCCTCATTGCTCAGGTGGTCGCCGAGTCCGGCCCAGAA
>Ga0255129_1000082_pt1 | contig 20741 bp, 20 predicted proteins | sample Law_Yuk_RepA_8d_FD_188558 | JGI IMG/M metagenome (GOLD analysis project Ga0255129, IMG submission 188558) | Freshwater microbial communities from St. Lawrence River, New York, United States - Law_Yuk_RepA_8d | ecosystem: Environmental > Aquatic > Freshwater > River | place: USA: New York... | reverse complement strand
CTCAGCCTGAGATTCTAGGCTTTCTTTTTACTTATAGGACACTCTATCCAATATTTTTTGTGCATAAATTTGATTTTTACCAATAGATGCAATCGAAATATTCTCTTGTTTGAAGTTTCCTAACTTATTTAATGCTTCATTCGTGGTTTTTACAGATTTCACAACGGGCCACTCATTATTACCATTAGCGAAGTATTGTTGAGCTGAATCGCTCGCCAAGTATTCAAGGAATTTAATGGCAGCAGCTTTATTCGGTGCGTAACTCGCCACAGCGCCACCCGCAATATTCATATGAACACCAGAAGTCGCTTGATTGGGCCAAATCAAACCAATTTTTTCCACAACCTGCATATCCGCTGGTTTAGTAGAGCGCATCAAGCGCGCCAAATAATAGGAATTGGTCAACGCCACCCCGCACTCACCTGAAGCAACTCCTTTGATTTGATCTGTGTCGCCACCCTTGGGCGCACGAGCCATATTCGCCACCATGCCTTTGGCCCAAGCCTCCGTTTTTGCTTCACCTTGACGCTCATACATGGCACCTATCAATGACAACATATAAGGGTGTGAACCTGAACGAGTGCAAACCTTGCCTTTATTAACTGGGTCAGCTAGTTTTTCATAGGTATCAACATCTTTTGGGTTCATGCTTGCTTTGTTGTAAACGATCACGCGAGCCCTGCTTGAAAAACCAAACCACTGACTGCCCTGACCAATATCATTCGAGCGAAAGTTTTTAGGGATTCTTGTATCCAATACTTTTGATTGAATAGGCTGAAAAAATCCTTCAATTTCAGCGCGCCAGAGTCTTGCTGCATCAACCAACAAAATCACATCGGCTAAACTATTTTTACCCTCACTGCGCAAACGCTCTAAAAGTGCATTGTCATCAGCCTCAATGCGATTGATCTTGATGCCTGTTTGCTTGGTGAATTCAGCATACAAAGCCTCATCCGTTTGATAATGACGTGCAGAATATAAGTTCAATACCTGAGAAGACTGAGATAATGCCGGTGAGGCAGCAGTTAACCCAATAGTTAGGCCAAAAGCAGAGACAATCGCCAATAGGTATTTTTTAGTTAACAACATATGAATAAGAACTCCGATCAAGACAGTGATTTAAATACAATTGAGAATAATTATCATCTAGATTACCACAATTCTCGACGAGACTTTTTGACCCTGATCAGTTTAGGTGCTCTTGGGATTGGTGGTTTGACGTCTTGCTCCAGCATTCCAAGTAAAAAACCTGTGATTGGTTTAGCTTTGGGTGGAGGTGCTGCGCGAGGCTTTGCTCATATTGGTGTCATCAAAGCCCTGGAGTCTCAAGGCATATTTCCAAACCTGGTGGTTGGCACCAGCGCCGGCAGCGTGATTGCTGCTTTATACGCAGCAGGTTACAAAGGCACCGAATTACAAAAAATTGCCTTGTCATTAGACGAAGCAGCTATCACTGATTGGGCTCTGCCCTTCTCTGGCCGATTTGGTGGAATGATCAAAGGCGATGCTCTTCAAGCCATGGTGAATCGCTTGGTAAAAAACCAAACCATTGAAAATTTAGCAATGCCGCTGGGGATTGTTGGCACAGATTTACAAACAGGTAACGGGGTTTTATTTCAGCGAGGCGATACAGGCCAGGCCGTTCGGGCATCTTGCAGCATCCCTGGAGTTTTTCAACCCACCACCATTCAAGGTAGAGAGTATGTGGATGGCGGTTTGGTATCTCCTGTTCCGGTCAGATACGCCAAACAAATGGGCGCTGATATTGTGATTGCGGTCAACATATCAACCGAACCAAGCTCCCAAGACAGCTCTGGGAGCCTGGGCATTCTTTTACACACAACGTCGATCATGAGTAAAAGCATCAATACTTTTGAATTGGATCTTGCTCATGTGGTCATTCAGCCTGAATTAAAAGGCATGAGAGGCACTGACTTTAAGTCAAGAAATGCAGCAATTTTGGCGGGTGAGGAATCTGCGATGAAACAGATATTGCAAATAAAGAGCTTATTGAAAATCTAAAAGGATCAAAGACGACCAGTTTTTTCCAAACGCTCTTGGAAATCAAGTAACAGTTGTTGACGCTGCTCTTCTGACATCACATCAAAACCCGTAGAGTTTTCAACTCGACGCGCACCGTTGTAACGCTTTTCCCAATAAACCTTGGTCATGTCATCCACACGGATTGATTTACCTCTGGATGGTGCGTGAATGAATTTATTGTCACCAACGTAGATACCTACATGAGAAAACGCATGACGCATGGTATTGAAAAACACCAAATCGCCAGGACGCAACTCTTCTTTACCAATCTCCAAACCAACTTTGCTCATTTGAGCTGATTTGCGAGGCAATAAAAAACCGAAGGTATCGTTAAACACATAACGCACGAAACCACTGCAATCCAAGCCACTTTGAGGCGTGTTGCCACCCCAGCGATAACGAACACCAATTAACTGCATGGCGTTATTGATCAATGTCTCTGTTTTATCAACAACAGCTGATGAAACTGTGGAAGCAAATGACTTTGGCAATGGCTCAGACTCAGTCGATGACTGAGCAGATACCGGCCCCGCTTGAAGGGAAGCCAGCAAAACCACGGCGGCAAGAAGGTTACGGTGCATTTTTGACATGAAGTTCAATTATAACCTGAACAATTGCTTACAAACAAATGCCTGCTTACAGCTCTTGATGCTTGATTTGTTTACCTTTTTTCAAGGTAATGACACGGTGAGACATGGCCTCAACCACCTCTAGATCATGACTGATCAAGAGGTAAGCCATGTTGTATTTGTGCTGTAAATCTGAAAGTAAGGCCAATATTTGCTTTTGAATCGTGACATCCAAAGCGGATGTTGGCTCATCCAAGACAAGAATTTGAGGTTTTAAGATCAGTGCCCTGGCAATTGCAATGCGCTGCCTTTGGCCGCCAGAAAATTCATGGGGATACCTGCTGTAAGCAGTCCGATCCAAGCCAACTTCCTTTAAAACATCAATCACTTTTGCTTTTCTGGCATCTGGCGATAAATCAGCCTGATGCAAAGACAAGCCTTCACCAACGATTTGTCCCACTGTCATGCGAGGTGACAAGGAACCAAAAGGATCCTGAAAAATCACCTGAAAAGAAGCTCTTAGACGACTGCGTTCTGATACGTTCAACTTCAACCAATCATGACCCAATACTTCAACCTGACCAGATACTTTGGCACCTGTTTGACCCAGTAAATCCAATAAGGCCATGGCCAAGGTTGATTTGCCCGAACCAGATTCGCCAATCAAACCCAAGGTTTCACCTTGGCGCAATTCAAGACTCACATCTTTAACAACTTGTTGGTATTCACGTTTCCACAAATCAGACAAATGAAAGCCTCTGATGAATTGTTGAATACCTCGACCGAAGCTTCCACCCAACGTACTCTTGCCTGCCTGAGGATAAGCAACACTGACCTGCTTTGCCTTAAGTAATACTGGAGCGATTGGCACCAAAGGTAAGACGTTGCGCACTGGCTTACTATTGACCAAACTGTTGGTGTAAGGATGATCAGGCTGACTAAAAACTTCCTCAGTGGATTTGCACTCCAGTAACTTACCTTGATACATCACTGCCACACGCTGGGCAAAATGACGGACCATATTCAAATCATGAGTGATCAAAATCACAGCCATACCGCCATGCGACTTGGCATCTTCTTGCAAATCTTTTAATAAATCCAAGATTTGAATTCGCAAGCTAGGATCTAATGCCGTGGTTGGCTCATCCGCAATCAACAATCTTGGTTTACAAGCCAAGGCCATCGCAATCATCGCGCGCTGACGTTGTCCACCTGAGAGCTGGTGTGGGTAATATGAAAAACGTTCTGCGGCCTGAGGTATCCCTGTTCTTTCAAGAAGTTCAATGGCACGCTGTTGGCAAACGTAATTACTCAAAGTTGGCTCGTGACATTGGACCGCTTCCATGATTTGATTGCCCACTGTGTAAAGTGGATTCAAAGCAGTCATGGGCTCTTGAAAAATCATGGCAATGTCTTTACCACGAATACTGCGCATTTCAACTTCACTTAATGCCAATAAGTTTTGCGACTTCTGATTAATTTGGCAATTGATTTCACCAGTAATGTTCGCGCCTTCAGGCAAAAGACCCATGATTGATAAACCGGTCAAGGTTTTACCGGAACCAGACTCTCCAACAATCGCAATTCTTTCACCGGCCTTGATTTTTAAACTGAAGTCGCTGATGACAGTTTTTCTACCAAAGCTCAAATTCAGGTGATTGATATCAATCAAGTTGAAATCCTCTTGATTCATGCTGCCACCTTCACTGCTTTCGCACGACGCGTGTCAAAGGCATCACGCATGGCATCACCCATGAATGTCAATAACATCAAAGTTCCTGCCAATACCAAAAAGGTCGATAAAGAAATCCACCACGCATCGAGATTGGCTTTGCCTTGCGCCAACAACTCACCCAAGCTGGCCTGATCTGCGGGAACACCTAAACCTAAAAAGTCCAAACTCGTCAAAGCCAAAATGGCACCACTCATGCGGAATGGCAAAAACGTGATCACGGGCGTTAAGCTGTTTGGCAGAATGTGACGCCACATGATTTGTTGACTTGATAAACCGAGTGCTTGAGCTGCTCTGACATATTCCAAAGATCTGTTTTTCAAGAACTCTGCACGCACATAGTCCGATAAACCCATCCAGCCAAAAAGAGACAATAAGATGATCAATAAACCAACGCTTGGGGCAAAGATCGACGCAAAAATGATCAGCAAATACAGCTCAGGCATGGAACTCCAAACCTCAATGATGCGCTGAGAAATCAAATCCACTTTACCGCCAAAGTAACCCATCACTGCGCCAGTCAGCACACCAATGGCAACGCCGATGATGGTGAGACACAAACCAAACAAGACTGATAAACGAAAGCCGTAAATTAGCCTCGCCACCACATCTCTGCCTCGATCATCAGTGCCCAGCAAATTATCTAGCGATGGAGAGGCTGGGTTTGGTTCCTTGGCGAAGTAATTGAGTGTGTCGTAACGATAGGTGATCAATGGATAGATCGCCCAATTCCCTTTTTGACTGAACGTTTTTTTAATGTCGGGATCTAGATAATCCGTCGGCGTTGGGAAGTCTCCACCAAAAGTAGTTTCAGGATAATCCTTCACAATCGGCGCATACAAACTACCTTGATAGCTGACCAAGATGGGTCGATCATTGGCAATCAGTTCTGCAAACAAACTCAACACAAACAAACTGGTGAAAATCCACAAACTCCAGTAGCCCAAACGATTAGCCTTAAATCTAGCCCATTGATCACTTTCTCTCAATTGGTGAAGCCATCCCTTTTTCATGATCGACCTCCAGATTGGCTGTCAAACTGAATACGAGGATCTACCAAGACGTAAGCAATGTCAGAAATTAATTTGGTGAATAAACCAATCAAAGTAAATAAATACAAAGTACCCAAAACCACTGGATAGTCTCTTTTCATGACCGCTTCGTAGGACAAGAGCCCTAAGCCATCAAGCGAGAATAAAGTTTCAATCAATAGAGAACCTGTGAAGAAGGCCCCAATAAATGCAGATGGGAAACCTGTGACCAAAGGAATCATCGCATTACGGAACACATGCTTCCAAAGCACTTTGTCTTCACTCAAACCTTTGGCTCTGGCAGTGATCACATATTGTTTGCGAATCTCTTCTATAAAAGAATTCTTGGTGAGCATGGTGATGACGGCAAAGTTACCTAACACCGATGCAGTGATGGGCAACACCAAATGCCAAAAGTAATCCATGACCTTACCAATCAAACTGAGCTCTGCCCAGTTATCTGAGGTCAAGCCTCTCAAGGGGAATAACTGGAAGAAGCTACCACCACCAAACAGCACAAGCAATAGAACACCCAATACAAATCCTGGGATGGCGTAGCCAATCAAAATCACTACACTTGTTGCTGTATCAAAACGAGTACCAGCACGCACCGCTTTTTTAATCCCGAGTGGGATTGATATCAAATAAGTGATCAAAAATGTCCAAAGCCCCAAACTGATCGAGACAGGCATTTTTGATAGAACAAGATCTCCAACACTTTTGTGTTGGTAATAACTTTGGCCTAAATCAAACATGGCAAAGCGACCCAACATATTGATGTAACGTTCCCAAAGAGGCTGATCAAATCCATACAAGGCTTTAATTTCTTTCAGACGCTCTTCATCAATGCCTTGGCGACCGCGATAAAAGTTACCACCACCTGATGATTCAACGGCGGCAACGCTGGCATCACCCCGACCTTTGAGCTCAAGCATCATTTGCTCAACAGGACCACCTGGTACAAATTGAATCACCGCAAATGTCAAAGTAATGACGCCCAACAGTGTTGGAATCATTAATAAGATTCTTCGAGCAATATATCTCCACAAAGCACTGTTCATCGCCCAGCTCCTGCTTGAGAATTTGATGGAGGATTGCGCCACCAAGTGGAAAGAATCCATGATTCAGCTGCGAAATAATTGGGCGGTATTGAAAACCCCATATCTGATTTGTATGCTACTCGATGCGTGGCACTGTACCAATGAGGCACGATGTAATAGCTGTGAGTCAATACTCTGTCCAAAGCTCTTGTTGCCGTGATCAGATCTTTTCTGGTCTGAGCCTTAACAATGGATGAGATCAAAGCATCAACCACGGGAGATTGCACCCCAAGAATATTGTCTGAGCCCTTGGTGGTGGCAGATTGACTGCCATAACGATCCCACAATTCATTGCCAGGACTTTGCGAGTCAGGGAACTTCATGCTGGTCATTTGAAAATCAAATTCTTCTAAACGTTTTTGATACAAAGCGTAATCAGTGGTTCTGATATCTACTTTCATGCCCAGCTTTTCAAGATTGCGCGCATACGCAGATACCAGGCGCGACATGGCGCCACCATCGTCCATGAACTCAAAATGGAATGCTTGTCCTTGGGCATTTCTCAAAGCACCATCTTTGTAGACCCAGCCAGCTTGTGCCAGCAACTCTCTGGCTTTTCTAAGGTTTTGGCGCAAGCTTGAGGGTTCCTCAGTGGTCACAGGCAAAAGCATTGGGCCCAATGCATTCTTTGGGAAGTGCTGAGGATAGGCTTTTTGCAAAGGCTCCAATAATTTTCGTTCTTGTGCGCTTGGCAAACTACCAGCCTCAAAAGATGCACCCAACTCACTGTTCGAGAAGTAACTATCAATGCGATGGTATTGGCCATAAAACAGTTGACGGTTCATCCACTCAAAATCTAATGCCAAGGTCAAAGCTTGGCGAACACGCTGATCTTTGAAAATCGGATGACGCGTGTTCATCACAAAGCCTTGCATCCCTGCTCCGTTGCGATGCTGGAAATGTTGTTTTTTTAAAGTGCCATCTCTGAACTTAGGTCCAACATAACTCTTGGCCCAGTTCTTGGCGCGGTATTCAACCAATGTGTCGAACTCACCTGCTTTGAAAGCTTCTATTCTTGCTGTGTCATCTTTGTATAAACGGTAAGAAACTTTTTCGAAATTAAAAAAGCCAACACGGACATTCAGTTCAGCACCCCAGTATTCTGGGTTTTTCTTGAACACGATGTTTTTACCAATGTCATAGCTCTCAATAAGGTATGGGCCACTGGCAATTGGTTTTTCAAAAGTGAATTGATTGAATGGCTTTCCCGCGCCCTGCGCATCCTTGCCCCATTTTTCAGAGAAGATGGGCATTGATCCAACCAAAAGTGGCAATTCGGTATTTTTACGATGAAAGTCAAAACGAATCACTCGCTCAGAAATGATCACCGCTTGTTTGACATCTGCATAAACCGTTCTGAATTGCGGACTGGCCAATTTACTCATCAAAGTGTCAAAAGAGTATTTGACGTCTTTGGCCAATACCGGAGAATTATCATTAAAGCGGGCCAATGGGTTTAAGCGAAAGGTCACACTTAATTCGTCTTTGGCCAAACTCACATCATCGGCCAAAAGCCCATAAGACGACGCCACTTCATCAGCGCTGCCAATCAACAAACTTTCAAACATCAATTGAGCAACGCCTGGTGCAGCAACACCCTTCATTGAAAAAGGGTTAAATTTGTCAAAACTGGTCCTGCGATCAGGATTAGGCAAAAAGATAGTTCCGCCTTTGGGTGCATTTGGATTGACGTAAGAGAAGTGTTTAAATCCCGGGGGATATTGCAGGTCGCCATACTGGGCAAAGCCGTGGGCGGCGAATGCGCCTGTTGAGACACTCCACCCCGTCAAAACTGACAAGCTTAAAATGAGGGGTAAAAGTAAGGGTCTAATCATCTGCATGTGTGACAATTGTAATTAGACATTCACAAATTCAGCAAAAAGAAAAAAGGAAGCAAAAATGGGTTTCTTAACCGGTAAAAAAATCGTCCTAACAGGTCTACTTTCTAACCGTTCAATCGCTTATGGCATTGCCAAGGCTTGCCACCGCGAAGGCGCAGAATTAGCCTTCACCTACGTGGGCGATCGTTTTAAAGACCGAATCACTGAATTTGCCGCTGAATTCAATAGCACCCTGATTTTTGACTGCGATGTGGGCAGTGATGAGCAAATTGACAAGCTTTTTGCTGATTTATCGGCCACCTGGCCTAAATTCGACGGTTTGATCCACTCCATTGGCTTTGCTCCACGTGAAGCCATCGCTGGTGACTTCTTAGATGGTCTTTCAAGAGAGTCTTTCAAGATTGCTCATGACATCTCAGCCTACAGCTTCCCTGCAATGGCCAAAGCTGCGCTCCCGATGTTGAACGACAAGTCAGCTTTATTGACTTTGACTTACCTTGGCTCACAAATGGTGGTGCCTAACTACAACACCATGGGCTTGGCAAAAGCATCCCTTGAAGCCAGCGTGCGTTACTTGGCTAATTCAGTAGGTCCTAAGGGTGTTCGTTGCAACGGCATCTCTGCAGGACCTATCAAAACTTTGGCTGCTTCAGGCATCAAAGGTTTTGGCAAGATTTTGGATTTCGTTGAAGCGAATGCTCCTTTGCGTCGCAACGTAACCATTGACGACGTTGGTAATGCTGCTGCATTTTTGATGTCTGACCTAGCAGGCGGCATCACTGGCGAAATCACCTACGTGGACGGAGGCTTTAGTCACGTTGTAGGCGGTATGGCAGAGGCTGAGTAAGCCATCCATTAAAAACACAGGGGCGTATAATGATGCTCTTGCACGGAGAGATGGATGAGTGGTTTAAGTCACACGCCTGGAAAGCGTGCGTAGGTTCATAGCCTACCGCGGGTTCGAATCCCGCTTTCTCCGCCAGTTATTTGGTGAACAAAGGGGCTGAGCCCATTCAGCCCCTGTTAAGCAAACTACTTTCCAAACCAAGTTTTAATCGCAAAAGCAAGCTCAGGATGAGTGGTCTTAGAGGGTGTGGTTTTTACCGCTGAAAGCAGGCTCGTTAATGAGTTTTTATTAGGCTCTACTGGGCCAAAGAAAAGTATATCCATCTTGTTAACAATGATCACCGTTGGAAAAGTTTCAATTTCTATTTCCTCGGTTAAGGATTCAAAATCATTGATATCTATCCATTTAATATCAAATTCTGGAAAATCATTCAAAGTAGCTCTGTAATCCCTGCATACGCTGCACCAATCAGCACAAACAACAAGTATCTTAATCGCTCCAGATTCCTCTATCTTGCCTGAGAATGTCATACAGTTAGTTTTTTTAATTTACAATAATTCATGGTTAAAAAAGCAATTATTCTGTTCAGTCATGGTGCCCGCGACCCAAGGTGGAAAGAGCCCATCATCAATGTTCAGAAATTAATTCAAGCTCAAAATCCTGAGGTGATTGTTGAGCTCGCTTTTCTAGAGCTAATGTCTCCAACACTGAGCGAATGTATTGAAGACATCATCTCAAAGGAGATTTATCAAATGACTCTTGTGCCGATATTTTTTGGACAAGGCGGTCACATTAGAGAAGACTTACCTAAACTTCTTGCAGCTTGCAGCCAGAAATACCCTCAAATGGATTTAACCGTAAAGCCTGCCGTTGGTGAGGACCTCGGAGTTTTGCAAGCGATTGCCAAATACTGCACCGACCAGTAACAAAGCTGGAGACTCTTGGTTAAACCAACTGATCGCTTGCCCTTGAGACATTTCTTCTAAAGTCAAAGATAAAGTTCGCTCTAACGAAGTACTGATCGACTCAATGATTTGAACGGGAGTATTCTTGGGCCTGCCTTGTGTGAGTAATTGCTCAGCAAGTTGGACTGAATTTGAGCGGCCCATATAGATCACTAATGTGTCAGCGTTTGGCAATGACGCTTCTTGTTCATTTTCTGCTTTAACTTGCGTATAAAAAGCAACGCTCCTTGAGATACCCCGTAAAGTCAAAGATTGTTTTAGTGATGCGGATGCCGCCAAAGCAGCTGTAATGCCCGGGACCACTTCAACATTAATTCCACAGCTTTCCAAAGCAGTGATCTCTTCATCAGCGCGCCCAAAAATCATGGGGTCTCCGCCTTTGAGTCGAACAATGTGCTTGTACTTTCTACTGGCATCAATCAAGCGCTTATTGATAAAGGATTGAGCAGCGGAATGTCTGCCACAACGTTTACCAACAGGAATCAAGATAGCTTGGCTGCAATAATCAAGCATTGCAGGATCAACCAAAGCATCATGAAAAACAATCTCAGCGGTCTGCAATAACTTCATTCCACGAACAGTGATCAAATCAGCGGCGCCAGGGCCCGCACCGACCAAATAAACCTTCCCTAATGATTGGCTCATTTACAGGGCCTCCCGAATCATTCCAGCAGCCACAGTATGGTTGGTTGCCTCATCGATCAAAACGAATGATCCTGTAGCCAAGGACTCATCAAATAAATCAGCAGCGATCGGTTTTTGCAAGGCAAGCTCTACTCGGCCAATCATATTGACACCCAATGAGTCTGCCTCAACAGCTTGTGACAAAGTTTCAATATCCAAAATCTGAATAATATTTTTTACTTTTGTAAATACTGTATTAGTCGTATGCCTTAATATGTATTTTCTTGATGTAGATAAGGCATCGTGATCTAGCCAACAAATATCAGCAATTAGTTGCTTAGTCAAAAGATCTGAAGAGTTGTCTTGCGCAATAATCATGTCGCCGCGCGACACATCCACATCTTCAGAAAAAGTCAGCGCTATGACGTCTCCTGCTTTAGCCATTTCAACACTTGTATTTTGACCAAAACTATTCAAACCATTTGAAATATAAATTTCAGCTACTGTAGCGACTGAACCTGCCGGCAAAATTGTGACTTGTTGACCCTGATGAATTTCACCTGACTCAACTCGACCCAGATAACCTCTGAAATCCTCTGCAGCACTTCCATCTTGTCTGGCCACGTATTGCACTGGGAATCTCAAATTTACCCCAGATTTCTCAGATGAAATATCAAGGCCCTCTAACCAAGCAAGTAATGTTGGCCCCTGATACCAATTGAAATTCTTTGAAGGATTGACAATGTTGTCACCAAGCAAAGCTGATACTGGAAAAACTTGAGGGGTTGGCAACTTCAAGGTATTTGCCAAATTTAGAATTTCTTCTTTAATTTTTTTGAATACTTCTTCATCAAAATTCAACAAGTCAATTTTGTTCACAGCCACCGCTATGTGCTTCAACCCCAACATTTTGACAATGGCAGCATGACGCTTGGTTTGCGCCAACAAACTGATATTAGATTTACTTGTATCCAGGCGCGTGGCGTCCACCAATAAAATTGCGACATCTGCTTGAGATGCGCCCGTGACCATGTTTCGTGTGTATTGCTCATGACCAGGGGCATCAGCAACGATGAATTTTCTTTTAACTGTTGAAAAATAACGGTATGCAACATCAATGGTGATGCCCTGTTCACGCTCAGCCTCAAGACCATCAGTTAATAGAGCTAAATCGATGGCGGCATCAGACGCTGTAACCCTGGCATGCTTTGTTTTAGTTAAAGCCTGAATCTGATCAGTCAAAACCGCTTTGGTGTCATAGAGCAGACGACCAATCAAAGTACTCTTGCCATCATCCACACTGCCACAAGTGATGAATCGAACTACGCCATGCGTATTTTTGTTGTGAAGTTGTTCCATTAGAAGTACCCCTCTTTTTTACGGCGCTCCATCGAAGCCTCACTGGTTTGATCATCCATGCGTGTAGCACCACGTTCAGTAATTTCTGAAAGCACTGTTTCAGCAATGATTTTTTCAGGCGTATTGGCCTCACTTAATACTGGGCATGTGCAACTGATATCCCCCACTGTTCGGAAACGAACGCTCAGAATTTCACTGGCTTCATCAGATGCCTTTGGTGTTATTGGCGTAACGGGAACCAATAAGCCATTTTTCTTAACAACTTCACGCTGATGTGCATAGTAAATGCTTGGAAGCGCTAAATTTTCGCGTGCGATGTACTGCCAAACATCCAGCTCTGTCCAATTTGAAATTGGAAAAACTCGCATGTTTTCGCCCTTGGCGATTCGCGCATTGTATAAATTCCAAAGCTCTGGTCTTTGTGACTTTGGATCCCATTGACCGAATTCATCGCGGAATGAAAAGATTCTCTCTTTGGCCCTGGCCTTCTCTTCGTCACGTCTTGCACCACCCATCAATGCATCAAACTCGTGCTTTTCAATGGCCTCTAAAAGAGTTGTTGCCTGCGCCGCATTCCGAGAATCAGTGCTTTTTCTTAATTTAACACTGCCTTTTTTAATCGATTCTTCAACATACTCAACAATCAGATCAGCGCCTGTTTGTTGAACAATCTGATCCCTAAATTCAATGACCTCAGAATAGTTATGGCCTGTATCTATGTGCAACAAAGGAAAAGGCAAACGAATGGGGCGAGCGCCAAACCGGAATGCTTTTCGAGCTAGGTGAAACATGACGATTGAATCTTTGCCACCTGAAAATAGCATGGCGGGACGACTTGCCTGCGCAATGAGTTCGCGAATAATATAGATTGATTCAGCCTCAAGCCAATCTAAATGTTCATTGTGTAATTGTGTTTGATCTTGTGTCATGATTTTTATTTAAGATGCAATCCGCACTCTTTACTTTCTTTGTTTAACCACCACCAACGTCCTGCCCTCAAATCCTCATCGGCACGAATAGCTCTTGTACAAGGCTCACAACCTATGCTGGGATAGCCCTTTTGATGCAATGGATGCAATGGGACTTTTTGCCAAGCCAAATAACCCCACAATTCATCATCAGTCCAATCAAAAATTGGATTGAATTTTGGAATACCTCTAACCTCATCTAACTCCTGAAACGCCAATTCATTTCTGGTCACTGATTGCGAGCGCCTTAAACCTGTGATCCAAGCATCGGCGCCATTTAAGCTCAACTCAAGTGGTTTTACTTTTCTGACATAACAACAGTTCTTCTTGGCTTCTTCGCTGTCATAAAAGCCATTTAAGCCATGCTGAGCTATGAAAGCTTGAATATCTTGATCTTGAGGCTCTACCGACTCAATTGAGAGACCATAGTGGCTTTCAACAGTCTTTTTCATCTCAACGGTCTCAGCGTGAAGACGGCCCGTAAAGAGAGTGAAAATATGAATCGACTTAGCACTTTTTGCAATTCCATCAGTCACAGCCATATCTTCAGCTGCCAAACTGGTTGCAAAACGAACATCACTGAATTGACTACTGATAATTGTTAGACGCTCTTCCAAATTGTTTTGTAACTTGGAAAGATGACTTTCAGGTAACTCTACTTTTGGAATCTGCCATAAATGACTATTGCTAGACATGGTGACCTCTACCTAATTGGTCACGGCTTGCGCGCCAGTCGTTTTGTAGTCGATGATGAATGATTTCAAATTGCTCTAGGGCAACTGCTTCATTTTGGTCTGCTCTTAATAAGAAGCCATCAAAACCAACTTTTGCCATTTGCAACAGTTGATCGATTAACACATCACCAATGGCTCGTAATTCACCCTGCCAACCCAGTCTTTCTCTAAATATGGCCGCATGACTGAACCCTCGGCCATCTCTAAATATCGGGAAATCAACCGCGATGATGGCCCAAAATTTCATTCCAGCCAGAATCACATCTCGATGAGCCGTCAGATCAGCATCACTGGCAAACCAGACACCTAATTCACCTGCCAAATACTTGGCCTGAATCTCTGCAGACCCTGAGTGATCAAGCCAATACTGAAATGGCACCAAATAGGGACCCGTACCCAAAGGTTCTTGAGTATCCACAGGAAGAATTTGCCATTGGTTTTCTGCAAGCTGGGCAACCCCACCCTTCTGATAATGTATGAGCTTAGCCATGCGCATCTTCTCCCACCGTATTTTTTTTATCTTTTTTCTCTTTATTAGCGTAGACCCTGGTTTTGAATGGCTCTACTCCCACACGACGATAGGTCTGAATAAAGCTTTCCTCTGGCTCACGCAATTCAATGTAGATCTGAATCAAGTCACTGATGACATCAGGCATATCACTGGCAAAGAATGAGGGGCCAATCACTTTACCGATGGCCGCTTGCAGTCCCTGCTCGCCACCCAAAGTGACTTGATACCACTCTTGACCATCCTTATCGACACCCAAAATGCCAATATTGCCGACGTGGTGATGACCGCAAGAATTAATGCATCCTGAGATATTGAGTGTGATATCACCAATATCAAATAGATAATCTAAGTCATCAAATCTTTTTTGAATGTCATTGGCAATTGGTATGGATTTAGCATTTGCTAATGAACAGAAATCTCCACCTGGGCAAGCAATGATGTCGGTTAACAAGCCAATATTAGGCAAAGCCAAGCCCAACGATTTGGCTTCTTTCCATAACTCATATAAACGTGTTTGCTCAACATCTGCCAAGACCAAGTTTTGCTCATGTGTTGAGCGTATCAAGCCAAAACTGTATTGATCTGCCAAATTAGAAATTTTGATCATCTGAGATGAATCAATATCTCCAGGCGCAACAGTTCCATGTGGCTTTAAAGACAATAAAACACTGGCATAGCCTGGGATTTGATGCTTTTTAACGTTTCTTTCAAGCCATCGAGAGAATGATGTTCTCTCTGATTCAGGCGCTTGTAAAACAATAGGCTCTTCATTTAAAGATGGGAGAGTTTTGTAAGCCGGCTTGACAAAATACTGAGCGACTTGATTCCACTCTTCTTGGGTGAAAGCCTGATGACCACCTCTCCAGTATTGATACTCTTCGTTGACTTGACGAGTGAATTCTTCAACCCCAAGAGCTTTTAAGAGGATCTTGATTCTGGCTTTGTATAAATTATCACGACGTCCATGCAGGTTATATACACGCAGAACAGCGGAGATATAGTTTGGTAACTCTTGCCAAGGTAAACCATATTGAATAATGGTTCCAATGATGGGTGTACGACCCATGCCGCCGCCGACCAAAACATCAGCAACCAACTCACCCTGTTCATTATTTCTCAAGAAAAGGCCTAAATCATGAGCCGCAACAATCGCACGATCTTCTTTAGAAGAACTGACTGCGATCTTGAATTTTCTTGGAAGAAAAGCAAACTCTGGATGAAGTGTTGACCATTGACGCAATAACTCACAAATCGGGCGAGGATCAACAATTTCATCGGCTGCAACACCAGCAAATGGATCGCTGGTGATATTGCGAACACAGTTACCCGAGGTTTGAATCGCATGCATTTGCACGCTGGCCAAATCTGCAAGTATTTCAGGAGTTTCTTCTAACTTAAGCCAGTTAAATTGGATGTTTTGACGGGTTGTGAAATGACCATAGCCACGATCATATTTGTCAGCAATCTTGGCAAACATGCGCATTTGTTGACTATTGAATAGGCCATACGGGATCGCAATCCGCAACATGTAGGCATGACGCTGAAGATAAAGTCCATTTTGCAGACGCAAAGGACGAAATTCTTCTTCTGGAAGAGTGCCTTGCAGGCGTCTTTCAACTTGTCCTCTGAACTGCTTGACGCGATCATCAACAATGCTTTGATCAATGGGGTTGTATTGGTACATGGTTATTTTTCCATTCAATCAAGATTCAACGAATGCTCGTTCATACACGAAGTCACCTAAGCGACCAAGACTTGGTGAAACCTTGAAGCCTTTGGCATCCAGCATTTCTGAAATTTCTTTGAGCATCGATGGGCTGCCACAAATCATGCCGCGATCATTGGATGGGTCCAGTGGTGGCAAACCGATGTCTTTAAACAACTGACCATTGTCAATCGCGGTGGTGAGACGTCCTGTGTGCTTGAATGCTTCTCTTGTGACTGTTGGGTAGTAGATTAGTTTTTCACGAACCATCTCGCCCAAGAACTCATCATTTGGTAATTCATTTTTGATGTAATCCTCATAAGCTAATTCGCTGACCAAACGCACGCCATGAATCAACACCACTTTTTCAAAACGTTCATAAGTATCAGGATCGCGGATGATGCTCATGAATGGAGCCAAACCTGTGCCTGTGCTGAACAAGTAAAGATTCTTACCAGGATTCAAATCATCAATCACCAAAGTACCCACAGACTTTTCACTCACCAAAATAGGATCCCCTACTTTGATATTTTGTAGGCGTGAAGTTAGTGGACCGTTTTCAACTTTGATACTTAAAAACTCAAGGTGCTCTTCGTAGTTGGCACTGGCCACACTGTAGGCTCGCACCAATGGCTTGCCCTCAACTTCCAAACCAATCATCAAGAAATGACCATTGCGAAAGCGCAGGCTTTTATTTCTGGTGGTGGTGAAGCTGAATAAGGTGTCGTTCCAATGCTTAACGCTCAGAACGGTTTCGGTGTTGTAACTGGCCATGGTTTTCTGCTCTAGGTTTCTTGATATTCTAGTAACCTAGTATTTTAAACGCTTCAGCGTTTCCTTCATCGTTTCTTACGTGAGTTGAGGCGCAGATTGACCAAAAGATAAGACTTTATTTGATTTGGATCAGTGCTGGGCTTGCCACGCCGCAATGCCTGCCTTGGCCACTTCGGCATCTTGATTGGATTTGACCCCAGAAACCCCAATCGCGCCAATCGTGTGGCCATCATGAACAATGTTCACACCACCTTCTAACATGCCCTGCAAAACAGGCACTGATAAATAGGCAATGCGACCACCATTGATCATGTCTTCGTAGGCTTTACTTTCTTTTCTGCCCAATGCTGAAGATCGGGCTTTTTCTTGAGCAATCGAAGCTGAGACTGCCGGACAATCATCTCTTCTGGTGAAACCTAATAGATGACCGCCGTCGTCAACAACCGCAATGGAAACAGCGAATTGATTTTTATCTGCAAAATCATTCGCTGCTTGCAACAACACATCAACGTCTGCTTTGGTGAGGTATGGTTTTTGTTTCATGTCTCCTCCATCCCCAATTTTTTAAAGCAATAAGTCTTGTGCTGCCACAACTCCGCTGCCTTTTAACTTGATGCCAAATGCTTTCATACCCATTTCGCAACCGCTCAATGCACCTAACAAGGCCAACTCATTACAGTCACCCAAGTGGCCAACACGGAACATCTTGCCTTTGACTTTGCCAAGACCTGTGCCCAATGAAAGGTTGTATCTTTCATGAATCAATTTTCTTAACTTATCAGCATCCACACCTTCAGGCGTGACCACGCCAGTCAATACTGGTGAGTAGACTGCTGGGTCTTTACATTGAACCTCTAAGCCCCATGCTTCAACGGCTGCACGACATGCTTTGGCCAAACGCTGATGGCGCGCAAACACATTGTCTAGACCTTCGGTCAAAATCATGTCCAAGGCTTCATGCAAACCGTACAACAAATTAGTAGACGGTGTGGTTGGCCAGTAGCCAGTTTTATTGGACTCTAGAATCTCATCCCATGCCCAAAATGCTTTTGGTAATTTTGCTGTTTTGTTTGCTTCTAATGCTTTAGGTGATAAAGCATTGAAACCCAAACCTGGTGGCAGCATCAAACCTTTTTGTGAGCCACTCACAGTCACATCAACGCCCCACTCATCATGACGGTAATCAGCGGACGCCAAACCTGAAATCGTATCGACCATCAACAAAGCAGGATGCTTGGCAGCATCGATGGCTTTTCTAACAGCTGCAATGTTTGAAGTCACACCTGTGGATGTTTCGTTATGAACCACGCACACGGCTTTGATTTGGTGAGATGTGTCAGCCTTTAAACGCTCTTCAATCATGGCTGCATCAACACCATAGCGCCAACCTTCTGCGCCTGGTTTACCTAAGAATTCTGTTTTGATACCCAAACGATCAGCTAATTTTTGCCACAAAGTCGCAAATTGACCAGTTTCATACATCAACACGTGATCACCAGCTGACAAAGTATTAACCAAAGCTGCTTCCCAAGCACCCGTTCCAGATGATGGGTAAATGATCACAGGATGCTTGGTTTTGAAAATCTTTTGCATGTCAGCCAATAACTTCAGGCCTAACTGACCAAACTCAGGACCACGGTGGTCGATGGTTTGGAAACTGATCGCTCTTAAAACACGTGCCGGCGCAGGACTTGGGCCTGGAATGTGCAAAAAGTGGCGTCCAGATGGATGATTATCAAGTTTTAGCATGGTTGGTCTCACTCGGTTTTATTGTTAGTCGTGTCGAAAGTGTAAGTCATTTTTTGAGAATTTTCATTTTTGTATGCAAAAAATATAGCTCATGACTTTCCCTATAGTGGTAAATACTAGGTAAATAAAGGGTTTTTTGCCCTTCTTTTTAAAATCCCTATCGGTTATATTAAATGTGTATACAAAAATAGGCTTTCTTGATGGCATCCATTATTCAGCTAAATTCGCAAAATTTGCACGAAATCACCTTCCAGAAACTGCGCAGCTTATTGGTTGAGGGTGCGATTGCCCCTGGCAGCAAATTAAATGAACGCGAACTGGCCGAACAACTCAATGTGTCCCGCACCCCCATTCGTGAAGCAATCAGACGTTTAGCAGCCGATGGCTTGGTTGAACTGATCGCCAACCGTGGCGCAATTGCCGTTCAATTGAGTAAAGAAGATGTGATCAATACATTTGATGTGATTGCCAATCTTGAAGGTTTCTCTGGAGAGTTGGCAGCTAAAAACATCAGTGATACCGCCTTATCTGAATTAGAAGCCATGCATTATGAAATGATGGCTTCTTATGCTCGCCGTGACCTATCGAGCTATTACAAAGTGAATTTAAAAATACACAACGCCATCAATACGGCAGCGGCTAATCCAGTCTTGAGTCAATTATTCACTCAAGTCAATGCTCGCATTGAAGCTTTGCGCTTTCGCTCAAATCAAGATGAAGTGAAATGGGAAAAAGCTGTGGGTGAACACCAAGAGATGATCGATGCACTCAAAGCACGAGACGGCGAACGCATGAGACGGGTCATGATGAATCATGTGATTAACAAACGTGATGTGGTGATTCAGTTGATGGATTCAGAAAACTTATCTCACTCAGCAAAAGCATGAACAAACCACTCGCACTCCAAGAAGTCATGATTGACACAAAGTTTTTAGCCAAGCGGCTTGAATCTGAAACGTCTGGCGAGGTGATGACTGATGTGGCCAGTCGTGGGCGCTATGCCACCGATGCTTCTATCTACCAAACCATGCCAGTGGCAATCTTTGTGCCAAAAACTGCAGAAGACATTGTTGCTGCCATACAAATTGCTGCAGATCTTGGCGTTCCAGTTTTGCCTCGCGGTGGTGGCACAAGTCAATGTGGTCAAACAACAGGCCCTGCTTTGGTGATTGATAACACCAAATATTTCAGAAACATTTTAGACATCAATCTTGAGCAAGGGTATGTGGATGTTCAGCCAGGCATTGTGTTGGATCACCTGAACGCTGCACTCAAAAAACACCAGCTTTGGTATCCAGTTGATGTCTCAACCGCAGCACAGGCAACGATTGGCGGTATGGCCGGCAACAACTCTTGCGGCAGTCGATCAATTGCCTACGGCAACATGGTTCACAACGTCTTGGGCGTTGATGCTTGGTTGGCGGATGGTCAAGAAGCTTCATTTGGCTTGATGAAAAACGCCACAGGCAAAGCCTTAGAGCTTGGTCAATTTGTGCAATCCTTGGCTCATCAGCATCAAGCAGAAATTGAAGCAAAGTGGCCCAAAGTGATGCGCCGAGTGGCAGGTTACAACTTAGACATATTCAACAATCAAAGTGAGCGCCCTTACACGCAAGACGCTCAGGTGAATTTAGCGCATCTATTGGTCGGCAGCGAAGGCAGTTTGGCTTATTACAAACAATTACGCCTAGCTCTTTCTCCATTACCAAAGCACAAGACTTTGGGCGTGGTTAACTTCACCAGCTTCTATGAAGCGATGGACAGCGCACAGCACATTGTTAAGTTAAAGCCATCCGCTGTTGAACTTGTCGATCGCACCATGATTGATTTATCACGCAGTAATCCTGCTTTTAAATCAGTGATTGAAACTGCGTTGATTGATGTGGCAGGTAAAACTCCTGAAGCTATTTTGTTGGTGGAGTTCTCCGGTGAAGAACTTGCCCCTCTTGAGAAAAAAGTCAAAGACTTGGTCAGCTTGATGGCTGACTTAGGCCACCCTGGTTGCGTGGTAGAAATGCTTCATGCGGAGTCTCAAAAGAATTTATGGGAAGTTCGCAAAGCGGGTTTGAACATCATGATGAGCTTAAAAGGTGATGGTAAGCCAGTGAGCTTCATTGAAGACTGCGCCGTTCCTTTAGAGAGCTTGGCTGAGTACACCCAAGATCTCACCGAAGTGTTCTCAAAGTATG
>Ga0255129_1000077_pt1 | contig 21010 bp, 22 predicted proteins | sample Law_Yuk_RepA_8d_FD_188558 | JGI IMG/M metagenome (GOLD analysis project Ga0255129, IMG submission 188558) | Freshwater microbial communities from St. Lawrence River, New York, United States - Law_Yuk_RepA_8d | ecosystem: Environmental > Aquatic > Freshwater > River | place: USA: New York... | reverse complement strand
CTACATAAATGGCTATTGATTTAATAACCAAATCAATTGATTTATTTCTATTTATTATTAATGTAGCAAATATAGATAGTAAGCATACCAGGGCAATATTTTGTTTAGTTAATACTATAAGTCCGGTTATAAAACCTATTATTAAACTATTAAAAACATATTTTTTAGGATTTAAAACCAAGTTATAAAGAAGAATTACAAATACCGTAACTAATAAAGATACTAAGGTATGGTAGTCTTTTGATAGCCATACTGGATTATTGTTTATTATTAATATTTGCGATACAAATACTCCAATAATTGCATAGCTACTATTAGATATTTTTTTACATAAAAAATAAAGTAAATATACATTAATGAAATAAGTCGCTAAGATTATCCATCTTATATCAATAATACTTGTTGTATATTCTAAAATAATACCTATTAAATTTGTATATAGTGGGGGTAAAGCTAAGTGAAAATCATCATATATATTTTCAGTCTTAGATAGCCAAGCATAAGTTTCCCACCACCCTTCAGTTATAGGAAAAACTTTTAAATTCAGTATTATGCTCATTAACCCCAATACAATTATTGGAAGGATCCAACAAAGAGTGGGATTAATTTTTGGATTAATTCTCAAAGTTAATTCTTTCTTTTTCAACAACAATTGGGTGTCTCTGAATATGATTATGAATCACCCCCACATACTCACCCACCATTCCGATAAAAAATAGAAGGACCCCAAATATCACAAGAATCCCAATACCTAAGGGGGCATAACCTACTGGAAAACTCTCCCAGAAAATTAATTTCGCTATCAAAAGAATACATGCCGATAAGATACTTAAGAAAGCGATCAGAAATCCCAGCATTGATGCGATTCTGATTGGTACCATGGAATGGCTAACTATTCCAAGCAATGCAATATCAAAAAGGCTATAAAAATTATTTTTTGAAACGCCTCTTAATCTTCTAGGCTGATTAAAAGTGATCGTCTTAATTTTGTAACCTAATTCACATATCAATCCTCTTAAAAATGGATATGGGTCATTGATTGCGCGGATATGATCGAGAACCACTTTATCGTATAAACCAAATCCAGTGGCATCTTTTGTAATTGAGACTTCAGAAATTTTATCAAGTAGACTGTAGTAAGTTCTTCGTAAAAAGTGCATCATTGGATTGGCAGATGTCACCGGCTTCACAGCTAAAATAATCTTATAACCATCTTTCCACTGCTGTATAAATTGAGGTATTAATTCTGGAGGGTCCTGTAGATCAGAGGCTAAATAAATTGTTGCTGCCCCCATGGTATTGATAATCCCCCAATATGGCGAACGTATATGTCCAAAATTTCGAGTATTGATAATAACTTTTACCCGCGAATCCTTGCTTGCTAATTCTCGTAAAATTTCTACCGTATTATCAGTAGAGGCGTTATCTATGAAAACATATTCAAAATCATATTCGGGCAAGGCTTCCATAACTTTTGTAACGCGCTTATAGAGTTCCCCAACATTTTCTTCTTCATTGAAGCATGGTGATGTAATGCTTATTAAAATTCTTTGCTTCATAAATTTTTCAATCCTCAAATATCTCTACGGCTAAATGTGAAACGGGAATGCCCTAGATAGGAAATGATCACAGTCACTACTATAACTAAAGCTTGTGAAAGCCAAATAGATATATTCATTTTTTCTACAAAAAACCATAAAAAAAAGATACTAATAACTGCAGTTCCACCATAGATTAAATAAGACTTCACATACTCCAATACCCACATACCCTTAGTTCTAAACACAAAAATCTTATAGGTTAAAAAAGATACTGTAATAGAAATAATATTTGAAAGAATACCTACCCAGATGATTCCTAAATTACTAGCTAAAGCTTTATATATGGCAATACCAATAGAATAGCCAACTATGGTATTAATGCCTCCTACCAATAAGTAGCGAATATTTTTCTGATTAAGCATCTGGATTTTTTTTGAGAATAGCATCAATAGTTTTATTGATTGCATTATCTATATCAATCGAGAGCTTAAGGCCGAGTTCTTTTTTAGCTTTATCAATTGATGGAATATATCGATCTACACTTTCCTGGCTAAACTTTTCTTTATGAATATCGACATTAAATCTTTTCGCCACTAATTCAGCAAGATCTTCGATAGCCAAAGCATTGTTTGAGCCAACATTATAAATTGGGCAAAGAGAACTGGCAGAGTGACATATTGTCATAAGCCAATTAACAAGGTCATCAGCGTGCATATAGCTTCTAAATACAGGGCGATTAGCTTTGACAATAATTGGGCGATTTTTTAATCCGTCCTCAATAAAGTTACCAATAGCAAAATGTTGATCTCTCGGCAAGAACGTCCCCACAAAAGCAAAACATCTAGCTATAGAAACTTGAAGGCCAGCATGCCCTAAATCAATGAAAGCATTCTCAGCATCTCTTTTTGCAGCCGCATAATCCTTTTTATTTTCCGCAAGAGTTGCTATAGGTTCAAGCGCAGAATTTTCTGATATCAACTCTATTCCTTCAGGCTGTCGGCCATACACAGCGCCCGAACTACAAAAAACAATCCTACTATGTTGGTGATAGTCTAGAGCCAGCTTGCAGTAGTTATAAGTACCAGCCTGAATATTTATTTTTTCTTCTTCTGGCTGGATCAAATAGTTGACAGCATTCGTAGATGCTGCTGCATGAATCACATAGTCAGCTTTTGGCAAAGCATTACACTTTGCTATATCTAAGGTATGAAACTTAACTTTATCATTTATTAGATTGGCATGCGTACCTTTAAATTCTTTCGTATGTCTAGCCATGACATCGATAGTTTCTATCCCCCAAGCGTCAAGCAGACCTCTTTGAAATCCATCCAATATTGATTTCCCAAAGAAGCCTGTGCCGCCAATGACTAACAAATTAGCCATTAATGCTTATTGCCCAGAAAGAATTTTCCAACGGGTTTCTAACATATCTATACGCTTATCATCTTCGGATGTAATAAGTGCATAATAGTCTCTCTTATTAAGCAGCCATAAAAGTTCAAAATGTACTGCATCTAATAAACCCTTTTCCATTTGATATTTTTTTAATGACTCAGATGCAAAAATCAATTTTCTTGTTTCATAGCGCGTCAAGTGGTTACTATGAATACGATTCAATAAATCAATTGCATCCATTGAAACAGCACCCCCCACAACCAAATCGAGATTATATTGCTTACAAACAGTACCCGCCTTTACGCAGTAATCCGTTACCTTATCAGTATTGATGTCATCACGAGTCCACCCTAATGAACCTGCAAAATCAACGCGGCCAAAAACAAGACCATTAATACCATTTCCTGCAGAGGCCATCTTAGCCATCTCATCAATATTATTAAATCCCGTAATAGTTTCAATATTAACTAAGAAATCTGTGTCTGATTGCTCCTCTTTTGTGTATATCTTATTTTTAGCTTCAATAAATTTTGATAATGCATAAGGAGTTTCAACCATTGGGGCAATGATGAATTCAACGCCAATTTGCTTACTTTCAATTAAATCTCGCACCGCTTCACAACCGCCAATTTTCAATGCTACCTTGACATCAGCTTTACGTGCAATCTCAATCAAACGAAGTAATTCATCAGTACGAGTACCCTCAGCTTCAAACTCTGCTTTTACTGATAAACATCCATATTCATTCTTTAACTTTTTCAGAATGTCTAGCATTTTTCTTTCATGTAAATTCATTTCAGCCCTCTTATTAAATATCTAAAAATTGAATCAAATCCGAATGATGTTTTAATTCATATTCAATTGAATCTTTACTAATACCATCATCATACCCATGCCGATAGAAGACAAAAGGTATGCCAATTGCTTTTGCCAATTGTTGATCTACCGAACTATCCCCCACCATTAGTGCTGTCTGCGCTGTTGCGCCAAAATAATCTAAACAAACTTGTGCATTTTCCTTGCTTGGTTTTTTTGAAGGCAAATCCCCTCCAGCATTTATAAAATCAAAAAATATATTCAAGCCGGTCTCTCTCAATACTTTTTCCGCGAGTCTTCTTGGCTTATTGGTACAAATTGCCAATCGATATTTATGGTCACGCAAATACTTTAAACAATCAAACACCCCATCAAAAATCGTTTCTTGGGGAGTTGGTAAGTCGAAGTATCTAGATCTAAACATATTTAAAAAATGTAAAACATCTTTATGTTCATATAACTCCAATGAATTCTTTATTAGATCTTCCCCACCCAAACTAATCCATGGAAAAAAATCTACCCTCTTGAGTGGAAGCTTCCCTAACTCCTCACGCAAACCATTCAAAATTAACTGAACAACCTCAACACTATCCACCAAGGTTCCATCTAAATCATAAATGATAAGAGACTTTGAAGACCGATCTACCCTCATAGATCATCATCTTTAATAAACATATTTTTTGCAAACTCTTCGCGAGGTAAAAAAGGCGCCATATCCTCCAACGAAGGCGACACCATCGTTCCATCTGACAACTTTCTAGAGGCTAATTTAGGCGAAAATGGCAACTCTGGATCAACAAATAATTCAATTAATGCACATTGATCATTGTTGAGTAACTCCTGAACCAATGACGTATTCCACTCATCCATAGAACGTACCGCAACTGACGAAATCTTAAAAGCTTTAGCTAGCTCAACAAAATCAGGCAGCGTAACTCCATCCTTGGGGCCAATACCAAACATATTGTCGGAGAAATATGCTTGTTGAGTTTGACGAATTGAATGGTAACCATTGTTATTTATAACAACCACTTTAATTGGTAAGTTATAGCCAACTACTGTTTGCAACTCCTGTAAATTCATCATCAAACTTCCGTCGCCGGCAAGACAAATCACTCTTTTTCTATCGATTGCAATCGACGCTCCAATGGCTGCAGGTAAATCGTAGCCCATGGATGCATTGCCAGAATTAGTATAAAGACGTTGTCCTTCTTTTAATTCAGCTGCCTGGAAACTCACAACACATGCAGATCCATTTCCAGTAATCACAACATCATTTTTATTCAAGCGATCAAACAAATCTTTCACCCAAACATAAAGATTGATTGGATTTTTCTTCTCGTAATACTCAGGCAATACAGTTGGATAGCGCTTTACTCTCTCTCGACACCACTCTAAGTACTCCAAATGAGCCTTAGATGGCTCATAGGTGTTTAAAGCACTCCTTAATGCTGGAATAAAACTTTGCAAATTTGCACAAATTTTTAAATCTATATTTAATGTAGGCTTATCTAATTCTGCTTGATCAATATCTACCATTGCTTTCCAAGCATTAGCTGCAAAGCTTTTCCAGTTATAACTGACCTGTCGAATATTTAAGCGACTGCCCAATACTAATAAAAAATCTGCGTTTTGTACCGTAAAGTTTCCAGCTCTATCGCCAACGGTACCAGGCCTGCCAGCATAGTAGGGACTATCATTTGTTAATACATCATGCGCGTTCCAGCCAGTTACGACTGGTACTTTAAGAACCTCCAGTAATCGCAGAAACTCTTCGTGCATTCCTGATATTCTTGTGCCCATTCCAGCAAAAACTACAGGGCGCTTCGCATGCAATAGTTGTTCAATGATTTCATCAATTTGCAATTTTAAGTGAGTGCCTTGATGTTTAGATAATTCAAGACGTGTATTTTCAGAAACATCAGGATCTGCAATTAAACCAACATCGCCCCCCGCATAGGGCATTAACTGATCTGGATCAATTAGCGCCCCTTGCACGTCAACTGGTACATCAACCCAAACAGGTCCAGGGCGCCCATGATTTGCAAGATAAATTGCCTTATCCATTACTTGGCGAACCATCAGAGGATCCTGTAAAACTGTGCCATATTTCACTACTGGTCTGGCCATAGAAATAATATCGACCTCTTGATCACCCAATTGACGCAATGGAATTTGATAATTACGCAAATAGGTTTCTCGCTTTACTTGGCCAGAAATCACCAACATTCCAAGCGAATCAACATAAGCTCCGTAAACACCATTTAAAGCATTAATGCCCCCGGGGCCAGTAGTTACATTTAATACAGCGAACCGATTTGTTAAGCGGTAGTAACTTTCGGCAGCAATAGCCGCTGCTTGTTCATGATGGAAACACACGGGCTCAATATTTTTATTGCGGCCAAAAGCATCATTCAAATGCATAGCGCCGCCGCCTGTTACCAGAAAGACGTGTTTAGCACCTGCCTCAACACATCGTGAGGCTATGTAATCAGCAACCCGAACCTTGTTAGTCATCAAAAATTGACGCCCAAGAATGTTTCAATTTGAGTGACTGCATATTCCAGCATCTCTTTAGTTAAAGCAGGCTGGACTCCAATCCAAAATGTGTTGTTCATCACAATATCAGTATTTATAAGCTCGCCACTAATGCGGTACTGCGCATCCTTCATATAAGGCTGGCGTGTGAGATTGCCCGCAAACAGTAATCTTGTACCAATCTTGTGCTGATCAAGGTAGGTTGTCAGATCTACTCGTGTAACTGGGCACCCCTCCTTCAAAGTAATCGGAAAGCCAAACCATGATGGATCTGAACCGTCTATTGCTTCTGGTAGCTGTAGAAATTCTTCGCAAGTTGCAAGACGCTCTTTTAAAAACTTGAAGTTATCCTTACGAGCCTGAATAAAAGCAGGTGCTTTTTCTAGCTGAGCTAGGGCGCAAGCTGCCTGCATATCAGTAATTTTGAGGTTATACCCTAAGTGGCTATATGTGTATTTATGATCGTAGCCACATGGCAAATCACCTAACTGCCAAGCAAATCGCTTACCACATGTGTTGTCTTTGCCCGGAGGACAATAGCAATCACGCCCCCAATCCCTGAAGCTTTCAGCGATTTGCTTTAGCTCATAGTTATTAGTGAATACTGCACCGCCCTCACCCATGGTGATGTGGTGTGCTGGATAAAAACTCAGCGTTGCAATATCACCAAAGGTACCAACCATTTGGCCTTTGTAAGTAGTACCCAAAGCATCACAACAATCCTCAACCAGCCAAAGATTGTATTTTTTACAAATAGCTGTAATTACATCTAAGTTAAATGGGTTGCCTAAGGAATGAGCCAACATAATTGCTTTTGTTTTTGGGCTAATTGCCGCTTCAATTTTAGATGCATCAATATTGTGCGTGATACGATCAACATCCACAAACACAGGGACGGCACCAAACTGCAAAATCGGATTTACTGTAGTTGGAAATCCTGCAGCAACCCCAATAACTTCATCACCTTTTTTAATGGCACGCTCACCCAACTTTTCAGACGTCAATGTTGAGAAGGCAACTAAATTAGCTGAAGATCCAGAGTTGACAGTAATAAGATGCTTAACGCCAATGAACTCTGCAAGCTTCTTTTCAAATAAGTCATTAAATCGGCCTGTTGTGAGCCATCCATCTAAAGATGCCTCTACCATATTTTCAATTTCTCTTGAATCAATCAACTTACCAGATGGTGGCACTGCAGTTTGCCCAGGAATAAATGGCTTAGATGAAAATTCCAGAGCAGAATATTCTTTTACCAATTCTAAAATTTGCTTACGAATTTTTTCTTTAGCGAATTGATCAACTGAGATAGAAGTTTCGGTCATATTATTTATCTATTAAAAATTTAAGAATTCTGATATGCGGCAATTTGCTTTAAGCTAATCTCATGCATATTGCCTTGCTGTTGATGCGCTTGTTGCCACTGCGTAATATTTTCAATTGCTTGCCCTAGACTCCAACGGGGTACCCAATTAAGGTATTGACGCGCTTTTGAGCAGTCAAGCTTTAGTGAATGGGCTTCATGAGGCTGCTCACTTTGGTCCTGAATCCAGGTGGCGGCAGATCCCCAGCCTTTAATGAGTAAATTGATCACTTCTTGGACGGATCTGGCATCGTCATCGCGCGGACCAAAATTCCAGCCACCATTAAAGTTGACACCCTTTTCATATAAGGCCTGAGCCAATATCAAATAACCTGATAAAGGCTCTAAAACATGTTGCCAAGGCCGAGTCGCCAAAGGATTGCGAATCATTAAAGCTTCTTTTGCTTCAAATGCCTTTATGGCATCTGGAATTAAACGATCCTCTGACCAATCACCGCCACCAATCACATTCCCGGCTCGCGCTGAAGCAATTGCCACTTTATGTTTTGAATATTTTTCAGGGGAGAAAAAAGACTGTCGGTAGCCACTGGTGACTAACTCAGCACAACCTTTACTATTACTGTAGGGGTCATGACCACCCATAGGCTCATTTTCGCGATATCCCCAAGCCCACTCATTGTTCTCATAACATTTATCTGTAGTGACGACCACCACGGCTCGAACACACTCCATAACACGAATAGATTCGAGTAAATTAACTGTACCCATGACATTAGTTGCATAGGTTTCAACTGGATTGGCATAGGAGTATCGAACCAAGGGCTGTGCAGCCATGTGAATCACAATATCAGGCTTAGCATCCGCCATCGCTTTTTGCACTTTTTCTAAATCTCGAATATCAGCGATATGGGATTGCTCAAGATCACTTGAAACCCGAGCCACCTCAAAAAAGTTCGGAGTAGTATTTGGAGCCAACCCGTAGCCAGTTACTTTTGCACCCATGGAGGATAGCCAAAGTACTAGCCAGCCACCCTTAAAACCAGTATGCCCAGTTAAGAAAACACGCTTACCATTCCAAAAGCTTGGATTAACTGATGCAAACTTGGTAGCTTTTGAAATTAACATATCTAAGCCCAAGTCTTCCATGGTGCTTTACCGCTCGACCATAACTCCTCAAGATGCTGCTTATCGCGCAGTGTATCCATCGGCTGCCAAAAACCATTGTGTGTGAAGGCTTCTAATTGGCCGGAGGTTGCAAGCACTTCTAATGGCTTACGCTCCCAAATCGTATTGTCATCTTCTATAAGGTCGATCACCTTGGGCGAAAGCACAAAAAAACCTCCATTGATATACATGCCGTCTCCATGGGGTTTTTCAACAAAACTTTTCACTGAAGTACCGTGCATGTCAAGAGCACCAAAGCGTCCCGGAGGCTGAACAGCCGTCACAGTTGCTTGCTTGCCATGTGCTTTATGAAAGGCTATCAACTTGGTGAGATTGACGTCACCCACACCATCTCCATAGGTAAAACAAAAATCTTCATCCCCTAAATACTGGCTGACCTGCTTTAATCGGCCGCCAGTAAGGGTATTTTCACCAGTATCAATCAGAGTAATTTTCCAGGGCTCAGCATTATGCTGATGAATTTTCATGGCATTACTATTTGCCATATCAAATGTGACGTCAGACATGTGCAAAAAGTAGTTTGCGAAATACTCTTTGATAATGTAACCCTTATATCCACAGCAAATCACAAAATCATTAATTCCGTGGGCAGAGTACATTTTCATAATGTGCCATAAAATCGGCTTTCCGCCAATTTCAACCATAGGCTTAGGACGAGTAGATGTCTCTTCAGCAATACGAGTGCCAAGACCACCAGCTAAAATAACTGCTTTCATAGAATTCTGCTTTATTTAATTGGAAATATTATAACCTTTATAAAGGTCAGAGACAAATTAAAAAAAGTGCTTTCAAGGGACATTTACTAATGTTCATTCACTTGAATGAATTGCTAAATTTCTTTCAACCAAAGGTATTTTCACAATACTCATAAAAATTTCTTACTGTTGCCAAATTTTCATGATTTTGGCGCTGAAAATCACCTCTAAGCATATTAATGGTGCTACTTGCCCATTCTTCATCGTCGAATCCGTAGGCCACGCCAAAAATAGGATTACTCTTTTTTAAACTTTCCTTACTTCTATCTCCATGCCCAGGAATAATAACAACCTGACAACCACATAATGCTGCTTGGACGGTTATAAATGTCATATCGTCATAAGAGATGAACTTTTCTATGGAGTTGAAGAATTTTGAAGCCTCCTCATCAGTCATCTTTGATAAAAGATTATCTGCTTTAACAAAATCATCCGGATGTTGATTGTGCTTTTTAAATTGGCCCTTACGAATTAAGTAAGCGCCACCTTTTCTGGTGGGCAATTTTTCATCCACAAAAGTTTTCAATTGATGATCTAAATCAATAGCTGTGAGAACCCCTTTTACATCATAAGTTTTATTTACATTGAACCAAGTGTGATAAAGAAAAATATGCTCATTGGCACCAAATACACCATCGCCACCACAGACTCCAGGAGTATTCATAACCCAACGAACCACATTTTTTGCCTGGAGGGGAGTACCTTTAAGAATTTCAGGACAAATTACGACTGTTTTCTCTTTATCAAAATGTCTCCACAACAACTTTGCAAATAACTTGTTCTGAAATCTATTTATCTTGCGCTTAAATGTATTGAAGAACACATATTTTTTCAGAATATTTAAACTCAAATAAAAATGGTCAAGCAAGTCATTGCCCAAGAAAAATGGGGTCTCTTTACTAATTGTTTTAGATTTCCAGCGAGAATTTACTTTATCAGCTGTCAAATAAACATCTACAGCACCCAAATTCAAGAGGCAATCAGCTAAATAGTGAAGTGCACAAATTCCACCTATATTTTTATCATAATCTGGTGTGTCAATAATGTATGTTAAAGCCATAGAATCACTGAAGTTTTTAGATCTAGCAAGTATACGTTCGAAATCGCAGGAATGATTGCCATCAACTAACTCAAATGCTTAGCAGTGCGAGTTATTTACTATCCAAAAATAGAGCAAATCTCCACCAATAGAATTTTAATCTTTAAATCGTAAGACTTTTGTTGAAATTGGTGCCTCTCCAGTCCTACCCATAGGTTTAAAGACTTTTCCATGTAGGATACTTCCTACAACAAAATCAGAATTAGCTGATTTGCAAGATAAAAAGAACTTGTTACGCTTTATTTTCTATTTAATTTGAAAAAAGAGGTGTATCAATGGGTATTCGCATGAAGTATTTTCCACATCAATCAGGAACTAATAGTGAGCAAGCAGCAGCCATGAATGCCGCTCTTGTAACTGAATTAGAAATGGATGCAAAGCCAGCAGCCATGATCACCACCAAGAATCGTGCCTGTGAATTTTTCATTCAAAAAGCCAAACTCAAGAACCTTAACCCCATCACTTGCATGGGCAGTCTTGGTCTTAATTCAAGCAAGTCGATTCAGTTCTTTAATGGAGATCACAAACATGTTGAATTATTGCGCTTACTACATGCCATCACCATGATTGGCTATGACGTTAAGATTTCTTTAACACCCTCTGACTTTCCATTTGGCATCATCAAAGTTGATCCTTGCTGATGAAATGAAAATGGCCAAGGAATTTGATCTGACCCATAAAAGTTGGACAGTTTGATTAGGTTAACAGAAGGGATTGAGTTCGATAATTAACCGGACTTAATCCCTTTAGCTTTTGTTTGATTCGATCGTGGTTGTAATAGTGGATGTAAGCCTTAAGTCCCTCCTTAAAAGATGCCACGGTTTCAAACTTCTTCCCATAAAAGAACTCGGTTTTCATGATCCCGAACCAGTTCTCCATGACCGCGTTATCTAAGCAGTTACCTTTCCTGGACATGCTCTGAGTAAGACCTCTCTTTTTCAGCTCATGCTGATAGATGGCCATCTGATACTGCCATCCCTGGTCTGAGTGCAAGATGGGTTTCTCTCCGTGCTTGAGTCGCTTAAAAGCGCTCTGAAGCATCTGCGTCACCGAACTGATCTTGGGGCGATCAGAGATCTCATAAGAGATGATCTCTTGATTGAAGAGATCTAAGATCGGCGAGAGGTACACCTTCTCGCCTTTGATATTGAACTCAGTCACATCTGTCACCCACTTCTGGTTTGGTGCTTGGGTAACAAAGTTCCGGTCTAAGGTATTGGGGGTTATTTTTCCTAAGGAGCCTTTATAGGACTGATAGCGCTTAGGACGCACAGTGGACTTCAGGTTCATCTGACCCATGAGCTTTTGAACCGTCTTAGGATTAAGGAAGCGCTCCTGATTGCGTAGCTCTAAATGAACACGGCGATAGCCATAACGACCCTGATGTTGATGGAAGATCGATTTGATCTGAGCCTTTACCTCAAGGTAAGGCTCAGCCTGACGACTGGCATCCAGGTGATAGTAATAAACACTTCTGGCCATCTTGGCGATAGCCAAGATGATCGATAAGGGGTAATGCTGCCTTAGCTCCGTAATTACTTGGGCTTGTTCTTGTTTGCCAAGCTCTTTTGTTGGGCTAAGGCTTCTAGCTTTTTTAGATAAGCGTTCTCCGCTTCCGCATACTCTAAGCGCTTCAAAAGCTCTTCGTGACTAAGCTCAGCAATAGGCTTATTCAGTAACGCTTGGTAATCCGTTCGTTTAGACATCGGTGGTCGCCCCTTCGGTTTGGGTTTTAAGGCAGTCAGTCCGCCCCGATTGTAGAGCCTCAACCATACCCCAATCGTCGATGGAGATGGAATATTAAAGTGCGTTGCCGTCTCTTGTGTCGACCAGGATTTTTGAAGCATTCGCTTTAATACTTGAAGCTTAAAAGTAGTGCTGTACTGAACGCGAACTCTTCGAAGACCCTGAATGCCATGGTTTTGATAAAGACCAACCCATGTGGGAATGTATTTACGAGACACCTCATACTTTTGCGCTAAAGCGTTGTAACCGCCTGTACCTTTGATGTATTCACGAACAATTTGTAGCTTAAATTTGACACTGTATTTCGCCATAAAACTAAACCCCCAAAAGTTAGACTTGGTGTCCAACTTTTGGGGGTCAGTTCAATTTTCCTTGGCCATCTCTATTTATTTGATTTCTTTATTTCTATTTAACTTAACTTGTTTTTTCTTTTAATTCCCCGCCACAATCGACATCACGGCCATGCGAACCGCAATTCCGAAGGTCACTTGCTTGAGAATGACTGACTGTGGGCCATCGGCCACATCGCTGGCAATCTCTACTTCACGGTTCATCGGGCCTGGGTGCATCACAATCGCATCAGGCTTAGCTAATTTAAGTCTAGCTTGAGTAAGGCCCCATTGTTTGAAGAAAGCATCTCCTTCAGGTACCTGTCCTGCTTCCATGCGTTCTTTTTGGATTCTGAGGGTCATCACCACATCCACATCTTTTAAACCTTCTTCAATGTCGTTGAAGATTTTGACGCCCATCATGTTGATGTCTTTAGGCAGCAAGCTCTCTGGGCCAATGGCACGGATTTCTTTACAGCCCAAGGTGGTCAGTGCATGTATGTTTGATTTGGCCACACGACTATGAACAATGTCTCCAATGATGGCTACTTTGATCTTGGAGAAGTCTTGTTTGTAATGACGCATGGTGTACATATCAAGTAGACCTTGCGTAGGATGTTGATTAGTACCATCACCCGCATTGATCACGTGAACATGTGGCGGCAAGTGTTGCGCCACTTCAACCGCTGCACCTGTTGTTTTATGTCTGACCACAAAAATATCAGCTTGCATCGCCACCAAGTTATCAATGGTGTCGAGCAAAGTCTCACCCTTGGCAGTCGATGATGTTTGTATGTCCAAATTGACCACATCAGCCGACAAACGCTTAGCAGCTAATTCAAAGGTGGTTCTGGTACGGGTGGAGTTTTCAAAGAAAAGGTTAAAAACATTGGTGCCTCTTAACAAAGGCACTTTTTTAACTTCTCTGTCTGAATCACTGACCGCCACAAACTGCTGGGCAGTATCTAGGATATGAAGGATGTGCTCTTTAGACAAACCTTCTAAAGTCAATAAATGGGTGAGTTCACCTTGGTCATTGAGCTGAAGTTGGCTTGGAGTTTTAGTCATCTTGGATTAGTATTTTAATCTGTTTTAAAGTGTTTTAATTAACTTTATGAACTAACCTTACTTGGTTAACTTTGCTTAGTTTCAGTTGTAAATCCAAAGCGCCCATCTTCAGCTTGCTCTAAGACCAAAATCTGGTCATCAGCCACTTTAACTTTGGCCCCTTTGAAAGTCGCATCAACTGGCAACTGCCTTCTGTGACGATCAGCCAAAACGGCTAAATCAACTTTGGCTGGACGGCCATAATCAAATAATTCATTCAAAGCAGCCCGGACTGTTCTACCGGTATCCAAAACATCATCGACCAAGATGATGTGAGCACCTTCAACTTCAAAAGGAAGTTTGGTAGACATCCCCTCTGAACTATTCAGGGCTTTAATGCCCTTCTCTGAGTAATCATCACGGTGAAATGAAACATTGATAACCCCATGGCTTGGCAACTGAAGATCTTTGGCCAAACGCTCAGCAATCCATGCACCACCACTGGCCAAACCAGCCAATTGAAAATCAGGATTGATGGCCTGCTGTTCTTTTAATTGTTTTAAAAGAATTTGGTAAAGGTCTTCTGCGTTAGGAATGGATGGCATGACTATCTCACTGAATGCGTATTGTTTTGATATTACTCTTTTGTTGCTGGAGGTGACTGAAACAAATCTTGCCAAGCTTGAAAGTGAATACCTGAACGAGTTAAGGATTCATCACCACCATAAATCAACATAGGCTCCATGGCTTCTAAACCTGCAAATTGACTTGATTTTTTACCTTGTTTAACAAAGTCAGTCGTGATCGTTGAGCCAGATTTAATTTCAATGGTTTGTAACTTTTGTGCTATTTGACCATTTTCTTGAGTCTGCACCTCATAGATCAAGTCTGCTTCAACACCATTGCTGTCTCGCCAAAAAAAGACATCGGCTGGCAAGCCTTGGTTATAGCGATACTTGATATGCTCCATGACAACATAAGTCTCAAAAAGAGCTCCACGCATAGGATGCAGATTCAGCATTGCTTCATCCCGAATACCCAATAACCAAGCAGCTAAACCTGTATCCACAAAATAGAGCTTGGGAGACTTCACCAAACGTTTGCCGAAGTTGCGGTGATAAGGTCTGAGTAAATACACCAGATCACTGCTCTCCAACACAGATAGCCATGACCTTGTAGTTTTTTCATTGATACCAGCTTCATTGGCCAATGAAGCCACATTCAGAAGTTGGCCAGTTCTGGCCGCACATAACTGAATAAAACGTTGGAATACTCCCAACTCCTGAACATTGATTAGTTGCCTGACATCTCTCTCGATGTATGTGAGCACATAATTGGCGAACCAGTCTTGTGATGCATGCGGTAACTCAGGAGAATTTTTATGCGTGGTATGAATAGCTGGATATGAACCAACATAAAGACGTTGATCCAATGTACTTTGATGATTTTGAGATAGCTCTAATCCTTGTAAAGGTAATAAACGTGTAATACCAATACGTCCAGCCAAAGACTGAGTAATGCCCGCTAATAAACTAAATTGCTGAGATCCTGTGACAATGAATCGACCAGGCACACGATCATCATCCACCATACCTTGCAAATGAGAAAATAAATCTGGCCATCTTTGTGCCTCATCAAAGATGGCGCCCTTTTCAAATCTCTTTAAAAATCCCTTGGGATCTTCCTTTGCAAACTCTCGTTCTTGTGGGTCTTCAAGAGAGACATAAGGCTTATCTTTAAAAAGTTCTCTAACCAAAGTGGTCTTGCCAGATTGGCGCGGCCCAGTCACACCTAAAACCGGAAAAGTCTTAGATAGTCTTAATAGGGTAGAGGCCATTAAACGAGGAATCATGGCTCATTATAAGCTGATTTTTATGTAAATCTTATTTTAAAAATAGGATTTACATAAAAACGACTAAAAATACCCTTATAAATCAATAAAACTCAAAAATGTATAGCTGATCTATCTTGGGCCTGTCAGCTCATGCTTGGTCTAAATACTGTTGCAAGATAAGTTGGGCTGCCAAGGCATCATTACCACCATCTACAGATACAGAGGTATAGCGTTCATCAACCCAAATCACTTCCTTCTGAAATCTACCTTTGAGTTGATTGCCAAAGCGTTTGGCTTTTTGAGTCATCTCATGCTCGGCACCATCTGGATGAGTGGGCAAACCCACCACCAATGATTGAGGCTGCCATTCTGCTATGAGTTTCTCTATTGCTTGAAATTTATCTTGTTGGTTTTTTTCTTGAATAACTTTTAGGGGTTCTGCTGTTTTGGTGATGGCATTACCCACAGCCACACCAATGCGCTTTTCACCAAAGTCAAACGCCAGGATTGTTTGTGACATCAAGCATGCCCAGCCGTGGTTGATAAGAAGCTTTGCTCAATGCCTAAAAGCGCTAAAACATTTTGATACTTGTATTCATCAGGCGTATCAAAAATGATGTGTGCCATCTCTTCAGTAGGCGCTGGCACATTGAGCCAACCATTGCGCGCGATTTCATCTTCGAGCTGTCCAGCACTCCAACCGGCATAACCCAAAGTCATTAAAAATCGTGAAGGTCCATGACCCGCAGCTACCTCTTCTAAAACATCTTTGGACGTGGTCATGGCCAAGCCACCAGGTATGCGAAGAGAAGAGTTGTAATGCGTGGTGTGCTCTCCCTGCTTTTGTTCGTGCAAAACAAAGCCACGATCAGTTTGTACCGGACCACCAAAGTAAACAGGTTCTTGGGCTTTGGTTTGGATTTCTAGTTTTAGATCCACCTTATCAAAGACTGTGGCCAAATCAACATCTGTGGGGCGGTTGATCACCAAGCCCATGGCACCACTGGCAGTGTGATCACAGAGGTACACCACTGCACCAGCAAAGTTGTCATCCACCATACCAGGCATGGCAATTAAGAATTGGTTGGCTAGGTGACTGACATCACCAGATTTTTGAGTCATGGATAGATTTTATCTGATTCAAATATCAATCGATTGCTAGCAATTAATCCACAAAATGTCCTTAAAACTTATATAAATTAAAGTATAATATATAATCTTTAATAAGATTAAATTAATTACAATAGACTATATGTTATCTTTTAAAACGATTCCAGATATAGCCCTTTCAATTGCAAAAAAAGCACAAGAGGCACGCCTGTCTCAAAATTTATCGCGCAAAACGCTCAGCAAGATGTCCGGAGTCACTGAGTCTTCCATCAAGCGCTTTGAGATGAGCGGGGAAATATCAATCATTTCTTTGCTAAAAATAGCCAAGGCACTGGGTCACATTAATCAATTTGAGGACACTTTTACACCAAGCCAACCAGTCAGCATTGAACAGGTCATTGCGAAAAAAAGAGCGAGAGGTCGATCATGACCGCACTCGGGCTGATCAAACACGCCAGACTATTGGATGTATACATTTCATCTGATCGCGTTGGGCAGTTAGCTCAGAATGAGCGGGGTGAGATTTGGTTTGAATATGATTCTCTATGGATAAAAACTGGCTTCCCACTGACGCCACTTGATCAATTCTCACTAAAAGCTGCTCCATTTACGACAGATCGTCAAAATCCATTCAATGGTCTGCACGGTGTTTTCAATGATGCCCTTCCAGATGGCTGGGGCCTTTTATTAATGGATAGAATATTTAAAAAGTATTTCAACTGGGATCCACACGAAATTACTGCACTGGATAGATTGGCATATATTGGCAATAGAGCAATGGGTGCACTTGAATTCAGAGAAGCCATCACCATTATTGAGGATGTCGACTTACCTTCTATTAATGATTTGGCAACAGAATCAATCTTGATACAAAAGAGTAGCCAAGAGGAAGTTCTGAATTCATTGGCTATCTATGGAGGCTCTCCCGGTGGAGCGAGACCCAAAGTCACGGTAGCTCTAGAAAGAAATGGCAATTCTTGTATTTCAGGTTTTTCTTTGATTCCTGAAAACTATGATCATTGGATTGTTAAATTTAGAACCCAACTTTCAGATCCACTGTGCATGGGCAGAATTGAATTGGCTTATTCCAAAATGGCTAGATTAGCCAAAATTGATATGCCCAAAACAAAATTAATCAACGCTGAAGTACAAGGTAAAAAAGAAGAATTCTTCGCTGTTCAACGATTTGATAGGGTTGGCAATGATAAAAAACATGTCGTCTCTTTAGCAGGAATGTTGGAAATCTCTCATCGCAGCCCAAGCATCGACTATTTAGATCTTTTAAAAGCTGTTCAATTCGTAACCAATAATGACTTAGAACTTGAAAAAGCCTTCAGGCTCATGGTTTTTAATGTGCTTGCTCATAACAAAGATGATCACTCTAAAAACTTTTCTTTTATTTACAGTGATGGCCTTTGGAAAATGACCCCCGCCTATGATTTAACTTTTAGCTCCGGTATGAACAACCAGCATTCAACAGCTGTTATGGGTTTAGGTCTACCCACGGCTGAATCGATTAAAAGGGCAGCAAAAAAAATGGGTATTAAAAAATCAAATGAAATAATTCGTGAAGTATACGAAGCAGTTCAACAGTGGGAAACAATTGCCTCGGAAGAAAATATAAGTAAAAAAATCATCAGTCAATATAAAAAAGCGATTATTGAGGGGCCTTGTTTTAGAGAATTACAAGCTACCTTTTAAGATGCCCACTTACATTTAAAGTAAAAAATTCAACTTCTCTGATGAAATCAGAAATAGTTGATAAAACATTATTTGCAATAGTCAAATCAAAGCTATACAAAGTTCGAGATCTTTGATCTCTGTATTTCTGCCACATAGACCAATCATTCAGAATGATTCCACTTTCATGGGCTAATGTGATCCAATTCTGAAAAGCCATTTGATTAATCTGTTTAGGATTCTCGGAAATTACCCCAAGATAGGTTTTGAGTATTTTGTGAGATAAATCATAAGTTACTTTGAATCTATGAATCACGCCATCCATCAGAAGGTCATCAAATGGATTGTTGTTATATCTAATTTGACCCTTTACAAGGGATAAGGTTGCTTTATTCAGCAGATTCAGATCAATAGTATTCATGTGCTTATATTTATTTGTATTAATTTTTAATTCTTACACAAGACAAATACTTAAATACGTCTTTTTCTAAAGATGGCTATCATTCAAAGAATGAACCAAACATTGATTATTTCCAACTAATTTTATGAAACCTAACTCAGGCTTAGTTTGGCTCCGACGTGATTTACGCATTCACGACCATCATGCTCTGCGCATGGCGCTTCAGTCATGCCAGCAGGTATGGGTAGCTTTTGTTTTTGACACAGACATCCTGACTCACTTGCTGGAGCGCGGCCTTCAAAAAGATAGACGCATTGATTTTATTTGGCAATCTCTTCAAGAAATTGACACCGAACTACGTGCTAAAGGCGGCGGTTTAATTGTTCGTCATGGCAAAGCCACTGAGATCATTCCTGAGTTAGCTTCTCAATTAGGTGTTGGTGCTGTTTTTACCAACAAAGACTATGAGCCAGCCGCCATCGAGCGTGACCGCATCGTTTCCCTTGCACTTGAATCCAAAGACATTGCGTTTCATGGCTACAAAGATCAAGTGATTTTTGAAAACAAAGAAGTCCTCACTGGCCAAGGTGGTGTCTTTTCAGTATTCACGCCCTTTAAAAACGCATGGCTCAAAAAGTTACAAGCTACGGACCTAGATGCGCATGCAGTAAATTTGGATAGTAAGAAATTTGCTGCCATTCCTAAATCATTAGATTTGGCATTTCCTTCATTAAAGTCTATGGGCTTTGAAGCAAGCGGTATTGAATCATATCTACCCACGGGCATGTCTGGCGCCTCACAGCTTTTTGAAGAATTTTTAGATCGCATGGATCACTATCACGCCACGCGTGATTTCCCGGCAGTAAAAGGTCCCAGCTATTTATCAGTGCACTCTCGCTTTGGCACAATCTCTATCAGAGCCCTAGTGCGCGAAGCGCATCAACGCATGTTGGCCGGCAGCATGGGGGCCACGATTTGGCTATCAGAACTCATCTGGCGTGACTTTTACTTCATGATTTTGAGTAATCATCCCCGTTTAGCTCCTTCATTGAAAAAACAAGTATTGACTCATGGCACATCTGGTCATGAATCATTCAAACCAGACTACGACAAGATTGTTTGGGAAAGTGGCGCCAAAGCACAAAAACTATTCAAAGCATGGTGTGAAGGTAAAACAGGCTATCCACTGGTTGATGCAGCAATGCATCAACTCAATCAAAGTGGTTATATGCATAATCGCTTGCGCATGGTCGTGGCTTGCTTCCTGATCAAAGACTTGGGTATTGACTGGCGTTGGGGTGAGCAATACTTTGCTGATCATCTGAATGATTTTGACTTTGCCGCCAACAATGGTGGTTGGCAATGGGCATCATCGAGCGGTTGTGATGCACAACCTTATTTCCGGATATTCAATCCAATCACCCAATCTGAAAAATTTGATGCAGAGGGTAAATTCATTAAAAAGTATTTACCGCAACTCTCCAAGCTTTCTAAAAAAGCAATCCATGCACCATGGCTAGCAGGAGATATTGAATTAGATCTTGCCGGTTTGCGTTTGGGCAGAGACTACCCACCACCGATTGTGCAACACGATGAAGCTAGAAAAAATACCTTGATCAGGTATGCGGTGGTGAAGAAAACCGAATAGCCCTCTTGGCTTTTTAGATAATTTAATGTATTGTATATGTACATACGTTTCATTAAAATAGCGTGTGGATATTGAATACAAATTTCGTGGAATTAAATTTAAGTGGAACTCTGAAAAAGAAAGAGCAAATGTTCGAAAACATGATGGCATTGACTTCAAAAGAGCCTGCTAAATATTTTTCGATCCTTTTATCGTACCGGGTAAAACAGAAGAGCAAGATGAATCTAGGGGTGTAGCAATAGGCGCAGATTTCGATTTGAAAATTTTATTTGTTGTGCATTTAATTGTTGAAGATGACCATATTAGGATTATTTCAGCACGAAAAGCAGATACCAAAGAAAGAAAAATTTATGAAAATTGAAACAATAAAAAAACGCTTAACTAAAGACCGTCCGATGGTTTCCGTAACCTTGCGAATGCCCGAGGATATTGTGAATGATCTTAAAAAGATTGCTCCAACCAAAGGGTTCAGTGGATATCAAGCACTTATGCGATCCTACGTCGGAGTCGGCATCCGCGAAGATTTAGAAAAATACGAAAACTCTGCGATTGCCAAGCTAATTGAT
>Ga0255129_1000055_pt1 | contig 25265 bp, 29 predicted proteins | sample Law_Yuk_RepA_8d_FD_188558 | JGI IMG/M metagenome (GOLD analysis project Ga0255129, IMG submission 188558) | Freshwater microbial communities from St. Lawrence River, New York, United States - Law_Yuk_RepA_8d | ecosystem: Environmental > Aquatic > Freshwater > River | place: USA: New York... | reverse complement strand
TCAAACTGCTTTTCACCAAGGATTGCGAACTTGAAGTTTTTTGGTGTTGGTTGATTTGATCCAAACCAAGAATAGGACGTCATGAACCGAGCGGTCTTGCCGTTCACAGTCAAATCAACATCTGAAGCGGTGCCATCCTTTCCTGGATTGACTTGGCGATATTCAATGACAGTTTTGCCGCGGCAATACACAACGCCTTCTGGCTTTTCGATGCCATAGGCTGAACTTACTAAAATTGCTGAAAGTAGGGGCAACCAAAGTTTCATACTATTTCCTAAGCAGTAAATTGAAGCTGGGTTTAATACTCTCCAAGCAACTTTTAGCATCGGCATCATTCATGACTGCAGCCCTATAGCCAACATAGTAAAGAGACCATATTCCAAGGCACCTAGCTTGCACATCCTCATAGCCATCATGTAGTAGTGCATCAGCAATAGGCTTGATGATTTGCATTAGCTGTTCAATGATTAATGCCTCATATTTCCCGGACCATTTCCAGCCGAATGCAGCGCCTTCCTTTCTAATGCTTTTGATGGCTATGTCTTGTTCGTATAGTTTTAAAAGATAGCCTTCAATAAATTTGCTTGCGCTAACCTTTTTGTTAGGAGCAAAGGGTTTGATGTTCTTAATTTGCTCGGCATTTACCCTAATAATCACTTCAGCTAACAAGTCCCTCTTATCAAGGCCCAAGCGATAAAGCTGCATTGGGCTTTTCTGTGATGCGGCACTGATTTCGCGCATTCCCACGTTTTCATACCCTTTTTTTTCAAATAGCCGTTGAGCTATTTTGACAATAGCATCTATTTGCGCCTCAGCCTTTTGGCGCTTGAGCTCAAGTATTTCAACATGGTTATTCACAATAGTCGGCTTACACGTGTAATAATTTGAGGGATGACAGTTAACATGTTAACAAATTTTGTCTCCCTTTTACTATGAACTTTAAAACCTATCCAACGCCACTAAAGGCAGCTTGTATTTTCATTTGCGCCGTGGCGATGCCAGTCGCTGCAAATGCCGTCAATTTAAGTGAGCCGTTACCTCTTCGTGGGGCCATTTTTAAATACGATATTTTTTATAAGGGCGATAAGGTAGGTGAGCATCAAATGAAGGCAATTCCTGATGGGGATTTAATCCGATTAGAACACCGCCGAAACATAGAGGTAAGAATTGCGTTCATCACAGCCTTTTCTGAAAGTCATCAATCAACAGAGTGGTGGAGCAAAGAAGTAGTACTGCAAAGACTTGATGCTAAAACTCGTATTAATAGCAAAGAAGTCGATATCTCTGGGACCAATACACCAAAGGGCTTTTCATTCACGGTAGATGGGAATCAGCAATTGGCACCAGCCAATGTCGTAACGCTTGATAGCTACTGGGTTGGTAATGCTCCCAAGCGTTCTTCTGTAATTGATGTAGCGGGAGGAACGCTATTTCAAACAAACACTAAAACAAACCCTGATGGCTCAGTTCAATTAATGGGCGAGAAATTTAATGCCAAATTTACCTACCAGGGTGACTTTTTATCGATTGGTGAGCTAACTCAGAATGGCAATACTGTGGTTTATAAGAAAATTTCTGGAAACTAATCTGTGAAATTTAACGTATTCATTCTTCATCTTGCCACTATATTAAGTTTGGCAGCTTGTACAACATACCGATATGAATATATTGCCCCAGCAACGGAGTCTGGCAAAACTTGCGCCACTCAGTGCATGACAACAAAACAGGTCTGTTACAACGCTATGGGGCAGCAGGCGCAGAATAACACCAATAGCTGTCATCAACAAAATAACTTAAGCTATCAAGCATGTGTAAATCGAGCGCAAAGCCGCGATGATATTAAGAAATGTAACCCCAATCCACAGTATTGCCCAGCCAATCCAAATTATTGGCAATGCGATGAATCCTATAGACAATGTTTTGCTACTTGTGGCGGAACGGTTAATGTATACAAAAACGAGTAAAGCATATGAAAACCAAAAATAAATTACTAGCCTTAGTTCAATTTTCACTTATCGTAGGTTTAATTGGCTTTTCAAGTCTCGGCCACGCAACAGCGTGTACTGACAATACAAGCCCAACAGCTGACTGTAGTAATTTAGAAGTGAACGCCTCAACAAATTCAATTACTAATAACTATTCACTTAGCAATATAGCGGGTAACCCTGGCAGTACGTTTAAGGTAACGGGTAGTGGCGTAGTTTTAAGCAATTTTACAAATAATGGAACAATCAATACGGGCGGAACTGACGCCAATACTGCTATCGTTACTGCAGGCGCAATCGTTTCCAGCTTTAATAATGCTGGGAGTATTCTTGCGGATGCTGGAAGTGTAAACCCTCTTCGAGTATCATCAACGGGTGAGATTACAGTTCTAAATAATAGTGGCACGATTCAAAGTACAACAACAAACGCGCTTGCGAATGCTGGGATTATCGGGACATTTATCAATAGCGGCTCAATTGTGTCTAGTGCCACTGGCAGATACGGTTTTTTAAACCAGGGATCCGTAGGAACTATTACCAACCTTGCCTTGGGCGCAGTAGCAGGCTTAGCTGATACCGGTTTTAACGGCGGTCGTGATGGGATAGACAATGCGGGCACTATTACTACATTGAATTCTGCGCAGAATAATTTGAAATATCGCCTCCACCTTCCAACTAATTACAATGTTATTATTTTTGGTGGCGCCACAAGTTATGGTCAAACTGAATTCTTCGATACCCCGACAATTCCAAGAACTGGCTCTGGTCCAATGCATTTTGGCATATATGCTGGTTCAGCTATAAGTACACAGTCATACGCAAATGTGTTGAAAAATTTACCAGAAGACTATATTGGTGCTACTAGAACTGGTACTTATCAAGGATTAACTTGGACGCTTGGCGCAGTTGCTGGCTCTAATAATTGGGATTTAACTTTTAGCGGCACGAATACATCGGCAATGTCTGCTTTGAATCAAATTACAACCGCACTGCAAAACGCCTTCACACTACAAAATACAGTTCTCGTAAACGGCTTTACTTATGACTGCCCAGTATTTGACAAGAACAATGTTTGCGTGTCTGTTGGTGCTCGTGGGACTTCGGTCAATACAGATTCAGTCAATAGCACTGGCGGATTATTAATTGGAGCTTATCGCATCAATAATCAGATTCGTTTGGGGGCATATATTGATCAAAACATATCAACCAACTCAACTGGCATTGTGAAAGTTGCCAATGCGAGTCCAATGGTTGGTTTGTTTGGTGTGTGGAATGAGCGCCAAGATGGAACTGGCACAGAAGTAAAAGTTTCTGTTGGCTATGGTCAAAAGAACACCACCATGACTCGTCCCATAGTGGATGGAACCGAGGCGGGTAGCGGCTCATCTGCATTGACTTCTCAAGGCGTTCAGGCAATGGGTAAATACGGTTTTGCTGTCGCCAGTAAAACCATCGTTTCACCTTATGCCGGCTTGCGTTATACACAAAACAATATGGGCGGCTATACCGAGGGAAGCTCCGCCTCTGTAACAGCACCTTTGACTTATAGCGCCGTCAATACCAACGCTACAACGGTTGTGGCGGGTTTGGGCGCTAACTATAAAGTCATGCCAAGTATCACGCTATTAGCAAGCGCTGGCTTAGAGAATGATCTCAATACAAGCAATGGCACTTATTCGGCAACGGGTTTATATGGAATAAATTCAATTAACTTTAATTCCAATCCGGTCAGAACTAGAGCAACGGCCTCTGCCGGCGCTTATTACGACTTAGCCAAGAATCAGCGGGTTTCATTGAGCTATATCTTCAGACAAGAGCAGTTTCAGGGCGTAAACACGAACGCGGCTTTCTTGACTTATGCGATTGGCTTGTAACGTCGTTTAAAACGACAGTTTAGAGTCAGACATCCTAGCCCTGGTTCGATTCCGCCCCGGGCCACCAAGAACTTCTAAAACCACCTTCGGGTGGTTTTTTACCGTCCGCAGCGGGTCGGGTAGTGCCCTTTGGAGGTTAGTAAGTAAAGGTCTCCTTAAAGCCTCATAACAGTCATATAAAGCACTTAATCAATAAGCTCCTTCTGCTTTCTCATCAAACCATTAAGGTATTTGATTAACTCTCGCACCTCAAGACTATTGCCAGTTTTATAGGCGTTCTGCCCTGACCTTTTCTTGCCTTCCGGTGTTTTTGCGCCCGTTGATTTTTCCCAAGGCTTCCAGCGTTGTATCAATTCCCGTTGGCGTTGTCGTTGTTCCGGTGTCCAATTCCGCATAGCTACCCTTTAATAGTTTGTTTTGTGGCGTTATGTTTTTTTCTGCCAAATTATTTACTTGTTGATGACCTTGGGCAATATTGGCTTGCTTTACAAAGGTTGTATTGCTTGGTTGCTTTAATTGCACCAATGCTTGCAAGGTAGCCCGGCATTGATTTTGGGCTTTTAAAGCAAATCGCATATGGGTTTCGTATTGCAATAACTTTTCTTGTGCCTTGGCTCGCCTTGCTAGGCTTGTAAACATTACCTCTAATGCAACTGCTTGGCTTATATACATTTCCTCTATTTTGGATAAGTCACCTGATTGGATTTGTGCGATTGTCTGTTCCAATACTTGCATGGTGGATTGAAAACTAAAGTCATCACCTAAACCAATATTGAATGATTCCTTTACTGCGGTGCTTAAAAATTCAGATTTGGAATTAAATTCAGCCAAGGCCTCCTCTTTCGTTTGGTCTTTGCGTTGCTTTAATTCAATAATTTGTTTTTTTGTCATAGTTCAACTTCCTTAATTGATTGGTTAAAGCCATTACATCGCTGGAATAAATTCACCATATCGCCCAATCCAGCACCGGCTTCCCTAATAGCTATTCCAGCCTTGCGCCAATTGCCACATCGCCATAAGCCAACATATCCCTTTAGGTGGTGGCATTCATAGCAAAGAATTCGGTCATCGCCTTGGGTTCTCAAATCAAGCCATTGGGCTACTTGTTTGGCTTCATCAAGGCTTAATCCTTTGTTAGTCAATCCAACCAACCTTAATTGCTTTGGGTCTTCAATTGGGCGCGGTGCTATGACCGGTGACTGTTCAATTGTTTTTAATCGTTCAAGCCAAGTCATATAAACCCTTTAATTCAGAAAATAGGCTATATGCACACCCTACAAAACCTACATTACCTAGTTTTGTTGGTTTCGTAGGGTCATCAACTAGGGCTTTATTCATTTAATCCACCATCAAGTAACTTTGGATTGATTGAATACTTCTCGCTAGGTCTGCCACCCTTGGGACTTGTTGGGCTAGTTTGTGGATTGATATATTCATAATCAGTAAGTAATGCCAACGCCTTCTTAACGGCTTCAACATCGCTTAATCCAGCCCATTGTCTTTGGGCTACTTCCCTAGCCGTAAAGCCATCAATCAAAACCTTGGCTTTAATCTTTTTGAGTATTGTTTTCGCGCCCGTTGTTTCCGGTTGGATTGCCGATTGATAAATTCTTATGGCGTGGGTTCGCAAATATTCACCCCATGCCAATGCCCTAGCTAACTCTTTTTCACCTACTAAATTGCCACTATTAGGCGTATCAATATGGGCAAAGATTAGTGCCAATGCCGGTATATGCTTGGTGTATTTTTGAAAATGCGATTCCAATGCCGGGTGCAACTCGCCACTTTGTAATTCTTTATTTAAGTCAATAAACCATTCATTAAATAATTCTTGGGCTTGTGGCGTGAATCGCCATATTGTTGTGTTATCGCCTTCCGGTTGTAAATCTGCCAATCGGTTAAATACTTGCTTCGCTTTGTCTTTGGCTTCAATGTCAGGGTATCGGTCAATAAAAATAAAGTCTTTGCCGGTGTCCGGATATACGGCTAAACCAAACCTTTGCAATAAGCCATCGTCTGCACTTCCGCCACTTACTGCACCCCGAATATATTCCTGTAACTTACCCGGTTGAATTCCACCTAGTAGCGCTATGCAAACCCTTGGTATATGAATCCTACCCCTACCAATGCGGTCAAAGGTATAGGGTTGATTGCCGTTATAGCCTTGCAAGTAAAACGCCCTAGCGCCTTCTTGACCGGTCTTATCCATGCCTTTTAATAAACCAATCAATTCATCTTGATAACAAAGAATTCCCCAAGGATTAACGGCTAATATTTCGCCTAATTTTTCGACTGTCGAATCATTGACTACAAAACGCCTTCTTATAGGTTCGGGCGGTGTAGTGATACCTTCAAGCAAAGTTCTAGCTTGGGAATTGTTGCCGTTAGCAATTTCAGCCTTTGCCTTCTTTTCCTTATCCTGTTTATCTAATTCAGCTACTTGGCAATCAAGTGCCCATTGTTCGTATTCGGTCTTAACCCTTTCATTTTCTTTAGCTTCCAACTTAAACAATGGCTCTAGCACTTCATCAAGCGATGGACTTTTTTTAGAACTAGCGCGCCCAATCAAGCCACCCCAAAGATTTGGGCGTATTTGCCAATCGGTTTTTTGTTTTGGTTGAATAACGGCTTTAGCACCAATCAAACTAGATAACGCCACAATTGCGCTAATTGCTGGAAAGTCAGTCGGTGACTGCATGAGTTCGGCAATATCCTTAATCCATGCCCTTAATGAATCAGGCATCAGGGCTAAATCAAAGGTTTGCACCGGTGGCATATCGGGCAAAGGTATTGGGTCATGCCATTGGGTTTGGATTGGTTGCAAAGCATTTTGAATAACCTCTTTAACTGCTTGCAAACCAGCTTCTTGCGCCATGTCGTTAAAGTCGGTTGCCTTTTCTTTGCGGTGAATTCCAAAGCTAGGAATTGCCACCAATCCATTAACGGCTTGTGCGGTTTCGGTTGCTTTAGTAACTCCAGGATTGCCTTCGGTCTTATAGTCATCATCGCCACAAACAATCAATTTCAATTGTGGATATTTAGCTTTGATATTTTTAGCTACTGCTTGAAGGTTGCCAGCATTAAAGGCGATTGCTACCGGATAGCCTGTGGCTTCGTGAATAGTCGCGCCCGTTGCAAAGCCTTCGCATATACAAAGCGCCTTGGCATTTTCTATCTTGCCAATGGCGTAGTAACACCCGGCTACCTTTCCACCCGTTAGAAAGCGTTTTAAGCCGTCTGCTTGGATTATTTGTAGTGATTGGATTTCGCCACCTTCATAAACCGGTATCAATAACGAATCTGCAAATTGTTTAGCGGTGTAAGGCTTGATTTGTTTAGCCATCAAGTAAGGGTGGTCTATTGCTGGTATTGCTTTAGTCCATAAACCAATTGCCTTTTCTTTAGCTTCGGCTTGTAGGCTTAACTTTTCGACTTCCCTTTGCTCTTTAACGGCTTCCATTTTGATTTGGTGGGCGCGAATCTCGTTAGGCGTTAATGCCCGACCTATATTTGCTTTCCAGCTTTGGCTAATATCTTTTGACCAATCCCCAAACGCACCAGCCGGAATACCTTCGTTATGGAATACATACCAGCCACTTTTGTCATTCTTTTTATCGCCACTAGCAAAGCGCCTTAATTTGCCGTCTGCTTCGATAAAGTCAGGCGGTGTCATGCCAGCCGAATACATAGCTTCCTTAAATTGTTGGGTAGGGTCACTCATGCGCTAATCCCCCTACTCTTAATAACCAATCGGCTAGGGCTATTGGGATAACTCCATAACAAGCTAGGCAAACTACAACTTTTTTGGCTTTTGCTTTAAAATTTGGTTTATCAGGATTTACTAAAGCGACTTTGCCGGTCGCTTTTTTTATTGTTTTATTCATCAGTTAAGACCTTTCCGAAGGCTTCGTAAACTGCGCTATAGTTGCCATCCTTACTGGCGTTGCCCATCGTGGTAAAAAAGGCTTTCTCTTGGTTGCTCAATAAGGGATATTTGGACTCAATCTCCTCAATCAACCTACTTACCGATAGCGCTACATCAATCTCAAAATGCCGTTTGACTTCATCCGGTATTGATTCGTAAATAGTTTGGGCGTGGGTCATAACGCACCCTTTAATCGTTGGGCTATTTTTTCAACACTCCACAAAAGGCGATTGCCAATTTTGGTTGGTCTAATTCCATAGGCTTCACCAGTCAATGAGTAGTTTTTTCTGACTGTTTGGCTAGCCACATTAAAAACTTGGGCGAATTCGGAAGTGTTTACTAAATCCCTATTACCAGCGATTGCTGATAGTCCGGGTGGAAGGGTTATTACTTCATTATTGGGTTGATTCATATCTACTTACTCCTTTGTTGAGTTAAGTAGATTGTTGCGGTAGGGGAACGCCTACACAAATAATTAAATCGCCCTATAAGCCTTATTTTTATTGGGTAGGCAGTAGGGGAACGCCTATTTTTTTATAGCTTTTTTAATACCCAGTTGTTTGAGGTTAAATCCCCAGTCAGATAAATGTCTTTTTATCGTGCTGGCTTTTAAATCACCACTGATACCTGTTATCCCTTCATCAATAAATTTATTAAAAATCATATCGGCAACTTTGGTTAAGGTTCTTTTAGGGTCATCTTTTAAAAATTCAATTGCATACTGCTCGGCTATTGGATTCCAATCGTTAGGCTTTAGTATTTCCTTGTTAGATTTCGTAGGTTTTTGCTTTCCTTCAATAGGCGCTACATCACCGACCTTGGCAATTGCCTTGAATTCAGCCGGAATGCCATTCCATTCAACATCTTGACAAGCCCATCTTGCAAACTTTTTTAAATCTACAAAATCATCTTCTTGTATGTCCGCTTCTGCCAAATACTCAATTACCCAACCACTTCCGGAAGCCCAATCATGGGCATCTTCTAAATAAAGTCGATATAGACTCCAAATAGTTATGTTAGATAAAAACTTATCTTTATCATCTCTTGCCTCATACCACCTTGGGCAAACATTCATACATAGTAAAAGCGCTTGATTTAGCGTTACAGTTCGCTTGTTTTTCCAACTTGCCCAAATTGGCGTTGGAATAGTGTCTCTGAGTTTTTCAACATCAAGCATGGCATACCTCTATGCACCTTCAATAAAGCGCTTTGCCGGTCAGGGAAGGTAATCCTGATTTTCACTTCGTCAAGCTAGGCAAAGGCTATCCCTATTATTTCGTATTTACGACCCTTAGGCGTTTTGCACCTTCTTTTGGTTGTGGAATGCCAGCTTCATCAAGAATGAATTTTTCAATCTTGATATGCCATTGGCGTAATAAATCAATCGGGCGCTTCCTATAATGCTTTTCTACCAATGCGGAAGGCTTGTGTCCCATTATTTGGGCGCTAATACCAGCCGGGCATTCTGTCCACTCTGCCAATGTTCCGAATGACCTTCTTAACCCTTGTAAGGTTAGCGGTGGCAATCCCTTGGTTTCCATAGCTTGCTTATGGGCTATGCGTGGTTCGGTTATATGTTTACTTTTAGCCGTTGGACTTGGGAATACATACTTATTAACTCTTTTTAGGTTGTTAAGTAACAACTCAACATATGGCGTAAGCGGTATTTTGCGATTGCCTTCGACCTTATCCCTGATTAAAGCGGTATGCCATTGGGTATCAACATCTACCCACTTTAGGGTGGATAATTCATTACGCCTTGCACCGGTCAATAACAAGATTTGAAGGTAATAACTAATTACCGGGTTATTGATTTGCCTAACACCATCAAACCAAAGGCTTAATTGCTCTTTCTGCAAACAATCGTCTTTGGCTTGCTTGCTTGGCAATTCCCTAGTTAATCGGTCACAAGCATTTACATCAACTAGCGCTTTATATTTAGGTTGGTCACTAGCCCAAGTGATAAAGGCTTTAAGTAATGACAAGGCTAACCGGGCGCGTGTCGGTCTTTTTAGGACTTCCTTCTTTAGCCATAGTGCTACCTTATCCCTAGTGATTTCGTTAATGGGTAGCGATAGCAAGCTAACAAGAATGCCGGGTTGCCTAATCTTTGGTTGTCCGGGTCGCAATCCCCTAGTGAATTTGCCACCACCAACTTTGACCATATCGTTATGGTCGAATAAATGCCTTTCACCCCATTGGTCTTTGCGGTCTGCGATGTAATCCTTCCACACTTCCAGCCCTTGTATACCCTTTAGCTTGCGTGCCATGGTCTTAGCCTTTAAATCAGCTTTTTGTTCTCTAGGGTCTATTCCTTGGTCAGTCAGCACCTTTAAGCGCCTTGCTTCGGATTGGGCTTTATCAATCGCCCAAATATTCACATCACCAATGGTTATGCGTAGGGTTTTATCGTTAAATGATGTTTCAAAAATGAAGGCTTTATTGCCGGTAGGCGTAATGCGCACTCCAAAGTTTGGGGTTCGGCTATCCCAATAGATAGTTTGGGACTTGCCCGGTTCGCACTCCAAAGCGCTTATTTTCGGTGCGGTAAAACCTATCTTGGTAGTAGCCATAAAACCTCAATTTCGCCATGTAGGGGTCATGTAGGGATTTTACATCTATTTAGGGGAATTTAAGGGAATATTGAATATAGCCCTGTAAGCCATATATTTGTTGATTTATATTGATATAACAATGACTTAGCTACACCAATCAACACCAATAAATAACCTGTTTTGCGGACTTTTAATCCGTTGGTCGCGAGTTCGAATCTCGCCCGACCCACCAAAGATAGTAGTGGCGAGTGATTAGCGTCGACAAATGAAATCCAACAGTCCGTTGGTAACTTATTTGGAGAACTAATCATGTCAACACAAAGTAACACAGCAACACCCCCAGTGACTCGGGGACAAATGTTCACCTTATCAGCTCTCGCTGATACTTTCATGGCCTGCTATCAAGGTCGCGATCCATCCTTCACTAGTCGTTTAAGTTTCTTTACCCAACACTTGGGAGAGAAAGTTGCGTCCGAAATTGATGCGGACGATATTGATGATGTTCTAGAGGCATTAAAACAGCGTGGACGCCTCTTTAATGTTGGAGGCAATAAACGGGGTGGCTTTGTCATTTCAACGCATAAAACGCTTGCGGACGCGACTATCAATCGCTATCGATGCACCCTCCAATCCGTTCTCACATGGGCAAGAAAACGTCGATTAATGCCCAAGACTTGGGTTAATCCTGTTGTAGAAACTCAACGCCTTCCAGAAGACAACGCAAGGACTCGCTACTTATCAGAGCCTGAGTACGAAAAATTAATTAAAGTATCTAGATTGGCTAGCTGGAACAAACTTACCCTTCTCATTATGTTAGCGGTAACTACTGGCGCTAGACGAGGTACTCTTTTGGGGCTTAGATGGAAAGATGTTGACCTAGATTCAGGACGGGCCTTCTGTGAAAGAACCAAAAATGGCGAACCTTTCGTTCTGGTTCTTATGCCAGATGTTATCCAAGAATTTCAAAGAATTTCCACAAAAACAAACCCAGAAGATTTAGTATTTTGTGGAAGGTATCCAACAAAACCCATGAATTTCAACAAACCTTGGGAGCAAGCTTTGAAAGATGCAAAAATCGAAGGGGTCGTATTCCACAGCCTTCGACATACCCATGCCTCGTGGCTTGCTAAGCGTGGCGCTCCACTACTCGCCATTGCCGATAGCCTTGGTCACAAGTCATTAGCCATGACCAAGAGATATGCACACCTATGTGTAGATACCCGTGCTGAAATGTTGAGTCGCGTTTTCAATAACCAAGGAGCTTGAAATGACTGCGAAAGTGGATGTGATTGAAAAATACCTTGTGGAAGAAAAACTGACTGAAGAGCAAAAAAATGAGCTTAAGGAAGTTTTCTTGGAACTTCAAGAGGTTTTCCCTAATTACGAAAGCGCTCTATACGCATTAGCCAAGTTAGCAACGCTTACCACTTTCCGCCCCGACGCTCCCAAAGATGCCATTGACATTGAAACTAGATTTTTCGAAGTCTTATTCCAAGCTAACAACTGGAGTAAAAGTACCAAATTGGGGTTAAGTAAATTTATGAGACCCAATAGCCGAATAGCAAAAATTGTTGAGTACTCGATTTCTATGCAAGCAAGTGCTGCAAAAGAAAGAGGGATACCAAATAGAACAGCCAATGACCAAAGAAAATATGAAGAAGCGAAAAAACTATACACAAAAAATTTAAAAGACTTTGCTCGCTACACGAATGAAGTTGCTGCTGACTCCCTAAAAGAAAACTACCCTGAAAAGAAGTTCTCAAAACGACGTCTTCAAACACTAATCCCAATCTGGAAGAGTGAATTTGAAAAGGAAAATTTGTAGTTTTACAGTAAAATTACAAATAAAATCAATAACTTAGCTTCAAACTCAATACAACTCCTGTCAAAATGTCTGTGTCGCGCTTGTCACGCGTCACTACTATTTTTTATAAGGAGTTGTATGGAATACACAGTAGAAAAACTAAAGAATCTTGAGTCCTTCAAAGACTTCCTAGATTCCCCAGAAGGTCACAGATTATTTAAGAATAAATACTCTGGCGACTGGTTCATACGCACACACGCACAAGAATTAATCGCTGCAGGTGTGCTCGTCAAGCTAATGGGCAGATTCCACATTGTCCAACCTGACTTCGTCCCCACCTTAATTGAATTGCTTCAAGAAAAAACCAAACGGTCTTTTTCTGTAAAGCATTAATCAATATCCAATTAACCGCAAAGGAATAATCATGTCCACTAAAGAAACAAATAACGATGAACTACGAACTCCGTCTTGGCTTAAAGATGCCATGCTCCCTTCCAACTTTTCAAACACTATTGGTGGAATAAAACTACCAACCAAGCCATCGTTTGGGAAATTAAATAAACACCGCTTCTCTAGAGTTCATCCAAGTACGGATTACAAATTCCCCGCATTAATTGTTGAGGATAAAGATGCCGGCGAGGAATATATCGCTACGTACAGTATGGCTAGTCATTTAGGCAACAATGCAACCCCCAAACTGCTACGACTTGCTGTTGACAATTATGGTGTCCCCAAAATTATTGCTGAGCCAATTCCTGATTTAGGTGGGCGTCCCAATTTATGGAATGCCTCAATGATTCAAGCAATAGCGCTAGCAGAAGAAAGCTGGATCCGGATTGAGTCAGATATGGCTGCCCAGCAGTACAGAATCATTATTGCTGCAAACGAACTAGGTGAACCAGAGTGGCCGAAACAATCCATGGCCGAATTGATTGCTGACGTATTCAATAACAAGGTAATTTCAAGTGAGGAACACCCTTACATCAAGCAATTGGCAGGGAGAATTTGAGATGAGCAGATTAACAACCTCACAGGAATTCATCTTAATCGACTTTGAATTTAAGCCCAAAGATGGGGTTGAGGGTAACCCCTTAGAAGTGATTTGCATGGTTTCAAAAAATCTAACAACTGGCGAATACCTAAGACTATGGGCTGATGATTTATATGCTATGGAAACTCACCCTTTTTCAAACATCCGAAATCAAACGCTTGTCGCTTATTACGCAAGTGCTGAATTAAATTGTTTCAACGCGCTTGGCTGGGAATGGGAAGGTGAAATTCTCGACTTGTATACGGAATTTAGAAACTTTTCAAATGGCGTAACTCATCCATTTGGCAGGTCGATTATTGGGGCCTTGAAATATTTTGGACTTCCCAGCATTGAAAGTGCACACAAAGATGAAATGCGGGCATTAGCCATGCGCGGTGGGCCCTTTACAGATAACGAAAAGAAATCCCTGCTCGAGTACTGCCAGAGCGACGTTGACTCCCTAGAGCCTCTATTAGCGGCTCTGTTTCCATCACTTGAGATGCCTAGAGCCCTGATGAGGGGCAAGTACAACATCCCTATTTCGATAATGGAGACTAGAGGCACACCCATTGACTACGAACTTTACCAAGACCTTTGCAATTATTGGGACAAAATTAAAGACCAATTAATCAAACAAGTCGATAAAGATTTTGGTGTTTATATCAATAGCACATTCAAAGAAGAGTTATTTGGAGCGTATCTCAGTAAAAATAATATTAGATGGGAAAGGCTTCCCTCGGGACGTTTAAAGCTGGATGAAGAAACATTCAAAGCAATGTCAAAGATTTACCCAGAGATTATTCCGCTACGCCACCTGAGGGACAGCTTGGCTAAATTACGATTAAATGCATTACAGGTCGGTAGTGATGGCCGTAATAGATGCCTACTATCGCCGTTTAGTTCAATCACAGGTAGAAACCAACCTTCTACGACAAAGTTTATATTTGGACTTTCTAAATGGGCAAGGGGTTTGATTCAACCAAAACCCGGGATGGCCCTCGCCTACATTGATTGGTCTCAACAAGAATTTGGTATTGCAGCAGCCCTATCCGGCGATCAAAACATGAAAGATGCCTATACCAGCGGTGACCCATACCTAGCTTTTGCAAAACAAGCTCATGCAGTCCCACAGGACGCAACTAAACAAAGTCACACAAGTGAAAGAGACCAATACAAACAATGTGTACTTGCCACGCAATACGGGATGGGCGCTGACGCTTTAGCTGTTAGATTGAAACAACCCGTTATAAGGGCCAGACAGCTTTTGACAATGCACAGGAAGGTATACAGAAAATTCTGGGACTGGTCAGATAATACTTTCAACGTCACAGTCCAAGCCAACAAAATTAGCACCCTATGTGGCTGGAATCTAAACGTCGAAGCTGACCTCAACCCGAGAAGTCTCAGAAATTTTCCTATGCAAGCTAATGCAGCGGAACTATTGAGAGTTGCATGCATATTGATGGCTGATAGAAAAATTCAACTATGTGCCCCTATACATGATGCCGTTCTAATCGAAGCCCCCGAGGACAAAATCGAAGAGAAAGTGAAAGAAGCGCAAGCCTGCATGGAGGAAGCCAGTCAGTTCATATTGTCAGGCTTCAAATTATCAAGCGAAGCTGAGATTTTCCGCTACCCAGACAGATTTTTAGACGACAGCGCTAAAAAATTCTGGGAACAAGTGATGGAAATATTAAAGCAAGTAAAGCAAGAGAACTTAACACCTACCTGTTAAGCAGCATAACACCCGTCCATTCTTATCTTTTATCTAATTCAATAATTAAATATGACCAAAACTGACAAGCTATTTATCAAAGGACCTATTCCCTTCGATTGGTTAATGATGGCAAATAATATTGGTGGTAAAGCAGGAGTGGTCGGGAATGCTTTATGGCTTTATGTTGGCCTTAAGAAGTCATTAACCTTCAAGATTGATGGGAAGCTAGACTTGCTGTGTGGCATTAGCCGCCAAGCACGTCAATTAAACCTTAAAAAACTAGAGGCCTACGGTCTAATTAAATTCACAACACCAAAGGGTAGCTTTCCTCAAGTTGAAATCCTAAAACCTCCACCCTCAATAGAAACTTAAATATTAATGGCCTTTAATAAAAGCAAGCTCGGGGTGAATTTTCCACACAACCTATTTTCAAAAAGAGGGGTATTCCCATGAACCAATCAAGAAGCAAATCAGTTGCAGTAACTCCAAGCAGCAATTTATCAGTAGAAATTAAACCTATTCCGCTAGCTCATTGGGTAACTGACCCCAATACCTGGGATAAATACCAATTTATTCAGGAAGCCTCTGATTTCATATGGAATGCTTATGGCCACAGTACTGACCAAGACAAACACTCATTAGCGATGTTAGCTGAGATGCTGGAAACCTTTGTTGTTTGCTGCAAGGACATTTCAAAAAATGGTCTAGTTGTGACCCATCATAATGGTGTAACAGGAAAGAATCACCATGTGGACATTCGAGATAAAGCGGTGACTAAAGCCGTCCTACTAATGAATGAACTTGGTTTAACACCAAAGGGCAGATTTCCCTTTAAACCTAAACCTGACCCTGAGTTCGAAAAATTTATGAAAGGCCCACAATGGAATGGCATCCCAAAAGAACCAATTAGCGTTGAAGATATTTTAAAAACCCTAAAATAATTTATAAATTTGGTAATTCAATATTGAGCAACGCCTAGATCTTATGATGAAACCATGAAATCAGGCGGACGCTATCTCCGAACATAATTAACAATCATGCCCTTAGGCACAAACTTGCTGTAAAAGTTTTAAGCTCATACAGCAAGTTTATTTGCAAATATAAACTCAATCGAATGCGTATCTAACTGAAAATACCTTTTCCTTAATTCTCACCACAACTATTGCTTTTGTGCCAGCAACCACTCCAAGATCACCTGAATATTGAAAATAATCTGATGCATTTTTCAACTCATACTCTTTGCTAGCTCCGCTTTTTAATAAGGTAACCTTAGCAGTCCCACCTTTTATATCTAACGGCTTGCCATGATCCCGCAAAAAGACCTTCATATCTTCTTTTTTTAAGACAAATTCGATGTCTATATCTTTTGTAGTAGTTACTTTGCCGCCTTGCATAGGATTGACATCGTGATTCTTAGACGCAAAGGCTGCAGATGACACGCACAAAAACAAACCCATTAACAATTTAATTAATTTCATGATTAGTAAACCTCTCCTTTATTTAAATTTAACTTCAACTTATCCACTTCACTTCTTCCGTACAACCAAAATATCGCAGGGGTCAAAAAAGTATCCAACAATGTTGAACTTATTAATCCCGAGAAAATAACAACCGCAACGGGATGTAAAACCTCTGTGCCTGGACGCTCTGCCTCAAATAACAATGGCGCAAGAGCAAAAGCCGTTACAAGAGCTGTCATTAAAACTGGAGATAAGCGCTCGAGGGAACCTCTTACTATCATTTCTTTTGTGAAGCCCTCGCCTTCAGATCTCATTAAATTCAAATAGTGGCTAATTTTTAGAATTCCATTTCTTACCGAAACGCCTGCAAGGGTAATAAACCCGATTAAAGCCGCAATCGACAAGGGTTGTCCTGATAACCATAATCCAACCACCCCACCAATCAAAGCCAGAGGGATATTAAACATGATCATTAGCGATAGCTTTGTAGATTGGTATTTACTAAAAAGAACTACAAACATCATCAATAGCGAGCCAATAGATAACAGTGCAATCAAACGTGATGCTTTCTCTTGAGCAATAAACTGGCCCCCAATCGTAACAAAGTATCCCGTTGGCAAATTCATATCGTTTATAGAAGATCTAATATCTTCAACAACAGATGAAAGAGGTCTTCCAGAGGCATTGGCAGAGATAACGATACGGCGCTTTCCATCATCACGGCTTATTTGATTAGGCCCGTCACTATCCTCAATTGTGGCTACTCTTGATAAAGGAATTTTTCCGTTCGGTGTATCAATCAATATACCTGCTAAACCATCAACGCTTCGTGAAGATTCTGGCAACTTCATGACCAGGGCAAATCTTCTATTACCCTCAACAACTTGTGAAATATTTTCACCCTCGATCAAGGACTGTAATGATTTCATTAATTGAGCTGTTGAAACCCCGTACTGCGAAGCCAAATTGTAATTAATGTTAACTTTGAATTGAGGTGCTAGAACTTGCTTTTCAATTTCTAAATCAGCAAGACCTTCTACTCCAGCAATCTTGTCCCTCAACGTGTTTGCTTGGCTCCTTAAAACATCCAAGTCATCCCCAAAGATCTTTATAGCTATTTGAGAGCGAACACCAGACAACATGTGATCAATTCGGTGTGAAATTGGTTGCCCTATCGCAATAGCTGCCGGAATATTGACTAACCGACTTCTGATATCGTTTTGAATGTCAACCATTGATCTGGTTAACTCTTTTGAAGGCTTTATTCCAACATCAAGCTCACTGACATGAACTCCCTCTGCATGCTCATCAAGCTCAGCGCGCCCACTTCTACGTCCAACATATGTAACTTCAGGAACCTGGCTAACTAAAAGTTCGGATTGTTGAGCAATCAATGATGATTCAGTCAAAGATGCACCAGGGTTTAATCTCATACCTATTAATAAGGTACCTTCATTAAACGGAGGAAGAAACGAAGTTGGCATTAATCCAATCCCGACAATTGAAAGAAAGACAGCTACTAGCGATAATTTAATTGCTTTTTTAGGAGCATCTAAAAACCTATTTAGGTGAAACTCGTATTTGGTCTTTAGCCACTGAAGAACTTTTGTGTCACCATGACCTAAATTTTTCATTGCTGGCAACAAGTAATAACTCATCACAGGTGTTACGGACACGGAAACGATCAATGAGGCTAAAGTTGAAACAATGAATGCAATTCCCAAGGGAGTAAAGAGCTTCCCCTCAATACCAGATAATGCAAATAATGGAATAAAGACTAAAATAATGATTCCCGTTGCATAGATGATTCCTGTCCGTACCTCAAGAGATGCCAGTCGAACCACATCTATCAGTTTCAACCTTTCAGATTCAGGCTTTTCAGAGTTCAACCTTAAACGTCGAATAATGTTTTCAACGTCAACTACCGCATCATCTACAAGCCCACCAATAGCAATGGCTAAACCACCCAATGTCATAGTATTAATTGACAATCCAAAATACTTAAAGACCAAAGCAGTTATTAATATTGAGATCGGTATTGCTGTTAACGATATAAGAACGGGTCTAAAAGTTCCAAGAAAGAAATAAAGAATTACGGCAACAAAAAATGAAGCTCCAATTAATTTGACCTCTAGGGTATTAATTGATGACTCAATAAATGTCGCTTGGCGAAAAGTGATTCGAGGCTCATCCATCCCAGTAGGTAGGCTAGCTTTTAGCTCAAATAATGCAGATTCAATATTTTTAGTTAAGGTGACTGTATCTGCAGATGGCTGCTTTTGAATACCCAAGATAACAGCAGGTTTACCCTTGTATCCAGCATCGCCCCTTTTTACTGCAGGAGCAAAAGTTACATCCGCTATCTGCCTAAGCAAGATTGATTGATTATTTTTTACAGCAACAGATAAATTCTTTAGGTCTTCTAAGCTTGTTGTTCTACCCAAATTTCGAATCAAGTATTCTTTATTATTTGATTCAATAAATCCACCTGAAGTATTAGATGAATGTCCATTTAGTGCATTTTCTAGCTGTCCCAATGAAATCCCCAGCTCAGCCATTGAACGAGTATTGGGCTGAACTTGAAATTGTCGAACTTGGCCGCCAATTGGAATAACCTGAGCTACACCAGGAATAGCCATAATTCTTGGCCTTAAAACCCAATCGGCATATTCCCTTACCTGCATTGAAGAAATTTTTTCTTCCTCGACAGGTATAGCTATCTGCATAATTTCACCCATGATTGAGCTAATTGGCCCCATACGCGGGACCAGCCCAGTAGGTAAAGCACTTTCCATCGATCCAAGACGCTCCCCGACAAGCTGCCTCGCCAAATATATATTGGTTGACCAGTCGAAAGTGATATAGATGAAAGATAATCCAGCACTTGAAACAGACCTAACTGATTCAACCCCCGGCAATCCATTCATCACCGTTTCTAATGGGTAAGTGATTAATTGCTCCACCTCCTCAGAGGCCATACCGCCAGCCTCAGTCATTACTGTGACCGTTGGCTTATTGAGGTCTGGAAAGACATCAACAGATGACTGTTTTAGGGTAAATGCGCCATAAACAACCATTATCAAACCAACTAGTAGAACAATAATTCTGTTTTTAAGGCTGAAATTTAATAACCAGGTAAACATGAGCAGCCTCTAGCGAATTTGATTAAGTAAGGTGGTTGATTTAGTCACTACTCGATCTTTATCCGAAACTCCAGAGATAACAACCAAGTGCTTTCCATCTAAAGGCTCATACAAGACAGGCTTTGGCTCAAATAATTCTGGTGATTTTTTTATCCAAACAATATTTTGATTTGAAGAATTTTTTACCAGAGCAGAAGCAGAAATTTTCCAGCCTTTTACTTGATTTTTTGTATTGACCAATACCCTTAGAGATTGCCCCACTGGCACCCCTGAAATTTCCTCGCTGCTAACCGAGAACATAATCGGCAATGCTTGCTCACGAAGAGCTTGACCACCACCAAGATATTCAAGTTGAATAGTCTTGTCATTAACAGTAACTGTTCCACCAGCTATGTCATTAACCAGTCCAGCGTCATAAGCAAGTGCTTCAATTAAAAGTTTCTTTGGATTAACAACTTCAAAAATTAATTGGCGAGCCTCTACAACTTGACCAGAAACAATACCCATTGTGGAGATTATTCCACTGACTGGGGCTCTTAATTCTTCATTCGCAATAGCAGCTTCAGCCTCCTCAATCATTTTCTTAGGCACAGTATCAGAAAGCTCACGAAGTCTTTTTAAACGACTCTCCGCTAAAGATCTTGAACCATTTGGTCCTGACTCTGGCGTTACATATGCAAGAATCTCGCCTTTCTTCACTTTTTGACCTGGTAAAGGAAATCCTTTAGGTCCGGGAGTTACTCGCCCAGCAACTATGGCTTGAACCTTGCCGCCATAATTGGGATCCATGATCACCTTACCTGCCAAGTCATAAGTTTTAGAAAAGCTTCCTGATTCTATTTGCTCAGTTTCAATAAAAAGCTGACGCTGGGCCTGTTTTGGCAAAAATACATCACCATTTACTTGCCTCTTAGGACCATCAAAATGCTCAACAGCTGCTGGTGAATCACCATGGTCATGTCCTGGACCAGCATAGGATGGAAAAGAAATTGAAATAAAAAACGATAAAAATCCGATGCGCGCGACTTGTGCTCCCTTTTTCATTTCCGCTCCTTAATGAAGTTAATTAGCTTTTTATAAGCAGTGATCAATCTTTGCTTTTCTCTAAAGCCGATAAAAAGCATTGCGATAAGAGTCATCGAGGATATTAGCCAAAGAGACCAATACCACCATCTAAAAATCTTTAAAACATCGTGATCTGTCGGGTCATATGTGGTGATCAAAATGTCATCAACATCCTTATCTTTTACAGATAAAGTTATAGATAGAGATTTTTTTCCTACCGGACTGGAAAGATTTCCTTGATATGTGTCATTCACAGCTTTAACCAATTTAATGGCTTGATCATCGACGTTAAGTGTTAATTCGGCTTCTGAAACTTTTCTGTTTGTCAGATAGTCGTCAATAAAAATGACAATATTCTTTCCATCAATGGTGCCGACAACCTCATATAACTCAGATTCCATATAAAATTTTGGTTTCTTAATGGTTGAGTGAACTGCGGTTTTTTCCTCCCCATGATCATGCCCTGGACCCGCATAAGCTAGTGATCCAACAGTAAAAAAGAGCAGTGATGAACAGAGTCGTATTAAGTTTTTAGTAATGATATTCATGATCAAGCCTTTACTCTGGTAGCAGGCCAAGCGCCTGCCTTAAATTTGAAACAGAAATGGCGTAATTGATTTTGGCAATCACCGCTTGTTTGTTAGCATCAACAGCTTCTAATTCAATTCTCAATCTAGTTGGCAAATCAGTCTCCCCATATCGAAATGATTTATCAAAAAATTGACGTGTTTCATTTGCAAGAGTTGATCTTTTATTGGCCGCATCAAGCTTTATCTGTGCTGATTTAACCAAGGTTACGTTTGACTCCACATTACTTAATGCAGACTCCCTTTCGTATGCAAGCTTAATTTCTGAGTCAACCATTTCAGCAGTTGCAGATGCCAATCGATCTGCATTTACAGCAGAAGATCCAAACGGGATTTTTATTCCGACAGTGATTGATTGTTGATATGGAGAACCATAAACCTCTCGACCTTTTGAGCTCAAAATTTGCAACTCAGGAGATGTGCGTGTTTTTGATTGAACCAATTCGACCGCTCTTTTCGCCACATCCAATTGATCAATAAGGGCTATAACAATTGGCAAACTAGCATCTAAACTGGAAAAGTTTTCCGGAACCTTGGGGAGTGGCTCCGTATTTTTTAAAACAATATCCAATTTAATTTTTTGAAACTTTTCGGTACCAAGTAGTGTTTTTATCCTTTGTTCAGCATTAATTAAATTAGCCGTTGCTTCCGCTAAATTTAACTCTGCAGTTGCCAATGCCCCATTTGCCTGATGCAAGTCTGCCCTGGCTAAATCCCCAGCTTTAAATCTTTTTTCCACATCAATTGCTAAAGTTTTTGTGTTTTCAAATCTACTATGAGCCAAATCATTCTCTAATTTGGTTTTTTGATAACTCCAATACGCATCTCTTACTTCAGCAGCAACTTTTAATTGACTTAAATAATATTGAGACATCAATTTTTTATATTCAGCGTTTGCCAAATTAACTGAGCTTGATCTCTCATTCCACAACCAAAGGGGAAACCCTAGGCCAATAACAGTTTCACTCATGCCTAAATTATTATTTGCTTTGTCCGTTTTTTGAGAAAATTCAATTGAAGCTGGACTTGCCAAAAAACTACTGGCAACTTTCTGCTTCGCGATTGCTGAATCAATCTTGTATTGAAAAGTTTTGGATTCTGGCTGGCGCTCCCAGGCAGAATTGTAGAATGCTTTTAGGTCAAAACGATTTAATCCACCCACATCTGCATAAGCAAACGCTGAGATTTGTGAAAAAAATAGACCGGCTATTAAATACGCGCAACTTCTAAATACGCTTGAGTACTCTCGCAACATAAAAACTCCATTTGATTATTCAAAATAGAGTTAGCGAGGCCTTAAAAGATAAGATTTACCCTCGCTAACTTAGGCGAGGGTTAACCAATTTGGTTTTTCAGGAGGGTCGAGTGAAATAGCTCTTAAGTAGCTAGAGCGATATTCTGGATAGATAAACTCAGGCACATTAATTACATAATCAGCTGTGTGCGATATTAAAAATGAATGCGCAAGATGGCAAACATTGCAGTCTGAGTCAGTTGATTTACTTAAGTTTGAAGCTTCCTTACTCTTGCTGTCATGATCATAGTGCGCAAGTTGAGTGCCAGTCACTGGTTCTTGATGACAGTAACTGGTAATTGCTGCAAACGATGTCTGAATTGACAACGCTAGCAAGACTAGCGATATCGCAATGTTTCCCATAATGTAATTACAACACATTTCTAGTTTTTTTGTTCGAAGCATTCCCACATATCTAAAATGGCTTTAATTTCAGAAATCTTCACCTTTAAAGGCTCGGGTCTAAAAGCCTTATTAATCTCTGTTAAGAAATGTGTAACAGATTAGCACTTCTTTAAAGAGTTCAAATCTTTAAAAATCGGCTGAAAGTGGTTTTGATATTTTGATGGCCTGGGGCGGCATCGAACCACCGACACAAGGATTTTCAAACCTGGCAGCTTTTTTGTCGCGCCAGGAGTCCAAAAGCCATTCGCCCAGAAGTTTTGGTAACGATTTTGGTAAAAAGGGCTAGAGATCACCTCTAGCCCTTTTAATACCTATTGACTTGGCGGAAGCTGTGAGATGTATATAACTGTGTTAAATTGGGTTTGTCGGCGTTAAAAATGCTCTTTTAATCCGTTGGTCGCGAGTTCGAATCTCGCCCGACCCACCAGAATACAAAAAGCCTCATCATTTTGATGGGGCTTTTTCATTACTGATACTAGGCAGAAGGATAGCGTTTTTTAACGAATCTCAAAAGGCATGGACCCAATAAAGAAGAAATGCCATGCCGATACTTAGCAAAGAACCAGTAGCTAGGCTTTAGGATGGGCATCATCCAAGATCTTGTAAAAATCCAAGCCAATATTTTCAAATCAGCCCTTCGATATGCTTCACCAAAAACAGCCACGCCATTGATCGGCGCTTCTCCTTCTACTTGGCCATACATCTTGGCCAAAGCTTCTTTGCAAGACACACCCACCGTTTGGGGATCATAGTTTGCAGAATTGATATCCACAAAACTCAACAAACCAGCTTGATTGCGCGACTTTAGAAAAGTGATTTCTGCCAAACACAAAGGGCAAACACCATCATAAAAAAGCGTGAATGGCTTCAGTGAATCAATGGGTGAATTGGTCGATGAGTGGGATGATGAGCTCATATCAATCAGTGTAATCTTTATTAAGTGGTTTTGCTTTTAGGGACTTTAGTGAGCAATCACACAAACAAAAGAAAACCAATACACTGGTGTCATTGTTAATACATTGATTGAATTTCATGACACTAAAGCAAGCTCATAATCACGCATCCCAAGAGGTCACTCTCAATGTGTTTGGTGAACCCATCGTTCCCTGCTCATTTGATCCACTCACAGGATTTTTTAGGGATGGCTGCTGCAAAACAGATGCTCAAGATAAAGGCAGTCATTTGGTTTGCGCGGTTGTTTCAAATGAGTTTTTGCAATTCAGCCTTCAAAGAGGCAATGACTTGATCACCCCTCGACCAGAATGGGCATTTCCAGGCCTCGTTGCTGGTGATCAATGGTGCTTGTGTTTGAATCGATGGAGAGAAGCTCTTGAAGCCAACTGTGCACCGCTGATACAACTAGAAAGCACGCACATCAATGCCCTTGAATTCGTTGACCTTGAAACTCTCAAGCAATATGCAGCCAAAGATGCACTGATTTAATCAAGTTTTTCACCACAAGAAGCTTCCAAAAGAATCAGTCAAATCAAAATCAAATCTTTTGATTAGATTGAATAAATATGGCTTAATATTAAATATTAGAAATGTTAATAAAATAACTAAAGGAGATTCAATGAAAGTTCTTGTATCGATTGACGGCTCAAAACACAGCATCAAAGCAATTGATTATTTGATTCAAAATGCATCAATGTTTTCAGGCAAAGGATCTGGCTTGATCGTTTTGCATGTTGAACCAAATGTCATTCCACCTGAAGTTACGCAATATATTTCTAAAAAATCAATCGCTGACTGGTACGCCGATCAGAGCAAAGCTGCGATCAAAGCAGCCACCGCTAAATTAGACAAGGCAAAAGTGCCTTACAAATTAGTTCAAAAAATTGGTCACGTTGCTGACACTATCCTCGCTGAAACCAAAACAGCCAAAGCAGAAATGATCGTGATGGGCTCTCATGGTCGCAGCTCTTTGATGAGTCTTGTGATGGGCTCAGTGACATCACAAGTATTGGCTCAATCTAAGCAACCAGTTTTGATCATTAAATAATTAAAATCAAAACAGCTGAACCAAAGCTAGTTAACAAAAAGCCACTTAGTCAACTAAGTGGCTTTTTTAATGCATTGTTAATTGTTACTACTTCTTCTTACCCAAACGACCCTCAGTGCCATTCAGTAAATTTTTAATGTTTGAGCGATGACGCCAAATCAATAAAGCACTCATCAACAAAATAGCCATGGCCATTGGCTGAATGCCAAATAAGAAAACAAAATAAACTGGAGCAAACAAAGCAGAGATCAAAGCTGCCAAAGATGAGTACCTTAAGAAAACTGCCACGATCAACCAAGTTGATAGAGTTGTGAGTCCCAATACCCAATTTATGGCCAGAAGAATACCCAAGGCTGTGGCAACACCCTTGCCACCTTTGAATCCATGAAACACTGGAAATAGATGGCCTATAAATGCTG
>Ga0255129_1000052_pt1 | contig 25762 bp, 27 predicted proteins | sample Law_Yuk_RepA_8d_FD_188558 | JGI IMG/M metagenome (GOLD analysis project Ga0255129, IMG submission 188558) | Freshwater microbial communities from St. Lawrence River, New York, United States - Law_Yuk_RepA_8d | ecosystem: Environmental > Aquatic > Freshwater > River | place: USA: New York... | reverse complement strand
TTGTGAGAGCGGTGCTTGCGCGTGCCTCTCTTTTTTCCCTTCTTGGTGACTGTTCCGAATACACCACTGCCCTTGGGTTGAAGATGTCCAGAAAGATGCTTTTGGGTCTTGGCGATCTCGCTCTTCTTCTTGGAAACAATTCTGCCACGGTGCATCTTCAAACTGACCTTGTGTAATCCACCAGCAGTTTTGTAAGCAGTTCCGTGCCAAACTTGAGCGCGAGAACCCTCTAATAATTCGTAAGTATGTCCGTGTATGTGGTATTTGCCATCGGCACCTTTATCGTGTCTCTTGACCATTTATAAAAGTTAGAGAGAAAAAAATATTATATTTCTAAAAGTAATCAACGCACTAAAATAAAAATACAAGCAACTGAAGATAAACTATAACTAACTAAATAAAAATACAAGTATAATGCTAAAATGCTAAAAGGTATTTCTTGGTGATTGACCATATCCGACTGGACCACCCGTTCTCTGCGAATAAGCATTTGTGGGAGCATATATTTGTGTCCAAGTAGCATTTCTCATCTGCGACTGAACGCTAATTAATGTGCTTATTCGCTGTATAGCTGTAGCACGATTATTCATTACATATCCATTTTGAAAATTAGTTTTGGTTATTTTACAATTCGCAAGTCTTGAATTACATATCTGAATTGGTCCGTACCCATTTCTCTGGTACTGAGATTGGTCTTGTGATTGGTACTGAGACTGGTCTTGTGATTGGTACTGCGATTGGTCTTGGAATTGATATAATGTCGGATTTAGAGATTGGTATTGTGATTGGTCTTGGAATTGATATAATGTCGGATTTAGAGATTGGTCTTGCGACGACTGTTCTTGAGGCTCTTCTTGGAATTGATATAATGTCGGATTTAGAGACTGTTCTTGAGACTGTTCTTGAGGCTCTTCTTGGAATTGATATAATGTCGGATTTAGAGGTTGGTATAATGTCTGGTCTTGTTGGCTAATAATTGAATACAAAGAATTTTGTTCAGTTGAATAGTCCAGTGCTGATATAATGACCATACCAGCGCCATATAAATTTTCCACGAAATCATCTGGTAATAGCGTAATACCAAGCTGTATAATAGTATAATAAGTTTCAAATGTAACATTTCTTATACCAGAACCATAGAATGTGTATAGTCCAATACTATTAATACTTGATGGTATTGTAATAGACAGCATATTAATTGTATATTCAAATGCTCCATCTTCAATAGTAATAACCGAGTTTGGTATGGATATGGATACTAAATTATTCGCGTTATAGAATGCGCCACATCCAATGTTGGTTACAGACGATGGTATAATATAAGAAGTTACGGTATTACCAGCTGGATAATTAATTACCACTGTTTTATTTTTATTGAATAATACACCATAGTTATCAGATGAATAATCATTATTGCTTATATCTACCGTGACAGATAACAGATTGATAGTTTCTCGAAAAGCATTTGATCCAATACTCGTAACAGATGATGGTATATTTAATGTCAATAAGTTATAGGCATGATAAAACGCATGTATTCCGATTCTAACAATAGATGGTGGTATATATATTGACACCAAACTTAATGCGTTTTGGAACGCATAATCTCCTATAATAGTAACTGTTGCTGTCATAGTTACAGTCATTACCTTATACGCATTGAGAAATGCCTTATCTCCTATACTAGTATACCCTATTATGATTACATCAGTTAATTCGTTAGTCAAACTGGCGTTAACAATATCAGCTGTTAATTCACCAGTTCCGCTAAAGGTTATAGTTGTTAACATTATATTTATATAACATTACTAATAAAATTGAAATAAATTAAACATTAATAATTATTTCATACTATTATAGTAAATATGACAACTCAAGAGTCACTTTCCAAATATCAGAAGTTAACCGACAAGGAACACATCTTAAAAAAACCAGACACATATATTGGTTCCATTGAAAATACTGACCATGAAGATTATATTTTCAACGACGACAAGATTGTTTCCAAGGAATTCCAATACATTCCCGGTCTGTATAAATTGTTTGATGAAGGCATCGTAAATTGCCGTGATCATGTGATTCGCCAAGCTCAAGCCGTCAAGGATAATATAGCAAATGCTTTACCAGTTACAAATATTGAGATTACAGTTGACGAAGACGGTACAATTCACATGTACAATGATGGAAACGGCATCGATGTGGCCGAACATCCAGAATATAAAATTTGGATTCCAGAGATGATTTTCGGTCATTTGAGAACATCTACCAATTACGATGAACAAAAAAAGGAGAAGATTGTTGGAGGCAAAAACGGATTCGGATTCAAGTTGGTATTAATTTGGTCGACATGGGGAAAAGTCGAAACTGTTGATCATGTAAGAGGTCTAAAGTATATCCAAGAATTCAAGAATAATTTGAATGAAATTAGTAAACCATCTATTACTAAATGTAAGACTAAGCCATATACTCGCGTCTCTTTCAAGCCAGATTATAAACGGCTAGGTATTCAAGGATTAACAGTCGATATGCTTTCGCTTTTCAAGAAGCGCGCGTATGATGTATCCGCTATTACAGACAAAACAATCAAGGTAAAGTTCAACGGACAATTACTCCCATGTAAGAATTTCGAGCAATATATTGATTTATATGTCGGTTCTAAAACAGATGTAAAGCGCGTGTATGAATTGGCAAATGACCGTTGGGAATACGCGGTTTGTCTCGCGCCCAAGGACGAATTCCAACAAGTCAGTTTTGTAAATGGTATTTGTACATCAAAAGGCGGCAAGCATGTCGAATACATTATGAATCAAATCATTCGCAAGTTGTGCGCATATATTAAGTTAAAGAAGAAGGTAGATGTCAAGCCGAATACTATTAAAGAACAACTCATGCTATTCTTAAGATGCGATATTGAAAATCCGTCGTTTAATAGTCAAACAAAGGACGAGCTTGGAACTGCCGCAAGTTCATTCGGATCAAGTTGTACGGTTAGCGATGCGTTTATTGAAAAAATCGCCAAGATGGGCGTCATGAATGCGGCGTGCGCTTTGACCGAAGTAAAGGAAAATAAGGCTGCCAAGAAGACGGATGGCACAAAGACTAAGAGTATTCGTGGTATTCCCAAGCTAATTGATGCTAATTTTGCTGGAACTGCCAAGTCTGGACAATGTACGCTCATCTTATGTGAGGGAGATTCAGCCAAGGCGGGTATTGTCTCTGGACTGTCAAAAGAGGATAGAAATATTATTGGCGTATATCCGATGAAGGGTAAGATTTTCAATACGAGAGGTGAAACACTAAAGCGCATCAGTGAAAACAAGGAAATTATTGAAATAAAGCAAATATTGGGTCTAGAAGCGGGTAAGAAATATACGAAGGAAACCGCTTCCAGTACGCTAAGATATAATTCGGTGTTATTTATGACCGACCAAGATTTGGATGGCTCGCATATCAAAGGACTAGGTTTAAATCTATTTCAAGACCAGTGGAACTCATTGTCTACGCTGGACAATTTCATTGGATTTATGAATACACCGATTTTAAAGGCAAAGAAAAACGGACAAGAATTGCTGTTTTACAATGACGGTGAATATAAGAAATGGACGAATGAAAATGATACCAAGGGGTGGGCCATCAAATATTATAAGGGTCTTGGTACAAGTACTAGCAAAGAATTCAAGGAATATTTTGCGAATAAAAAGATTGTGTACTTTACTCATGATGGAGCGAGTAGTGATAATATCGTAGATATGGTATTTAACAAGAAGCGCACTGAAGAGAGAAAAGAATGGTTGACAAATTATGATAGAAATAGCTATTTGGATACCAATGACAATAAGGTAAGTTATACTGATTTTGTGAATAAGGAACTCATCCACTTCTCCAAATATGATTGTGAACGATCTATTCCAAATATGATGGATGGATTGAAGATTAGTTTGAGAAAAATTCTATATAGTGCGTTTAAAAAGAACTTGACGAGTGAAATCAAGGTGGCGCAATTCAGTGGTTATGTGTCTGAGCATTCCGGATATCATCATGGTGAGGCAAGTTTGAATGCGGCGATTGTGGGTATGGCGCAAGATTATGTGGGAAGTAATAACATCAATCTGCTTATGCCGAATGGACAATTTGGAACGCGTCTTCAAGGAGGCAAAGATTCTGCGAGTGAAAGATACATCTTTACTCAATTAAATCCAATTACCAGATATATTTACAGAAAGGAAGATGACGCTGTATTGGAATATTTGGAAGATGATGGTTTTCCAGTAGAACCGATGTTTTATGTTCCTATTATTCCAATGATTTTGGTCAACGGAGGTAAAGGAATTGGAACTGGATTTAGTACAGATATATTATCCTATTCTGTAGACAATTTGATTTCCTATTTACAGCGCAAGTTGAATGGCGAATCTACAGAAGACATTGTATTTAGTCCACAGTATAAAGGGTTTACTGGAACATGTCAAGAAATGGAAGGTAAAAAATATATTGTCAAGGGCACTTACCAAAAACTTAATGATAAAAAGGTTCGTATCACTGAATTGCCAGTAGGATATTGGACTGATGATTTTAAGCAGCATATTGAAAATTTGATGGAAGCGGATAAAAACAAGAAGAACAAGGCTTTTGTCAAAGATTATAACGATATGAGCACGGATACAACGGTAGATATTGAAATTACATTCAATGAACCCATTGATGAGTCATTGGATAGTTCAAACATGTATAATAATTTTGAGAAGCTCATGAAATTGTACACTTCATTAAGCACAAATAATATGCACTTGTTCAACGATGAGGAGAAATTGATGAAGTTTGATAATGAAAAAGAAATTGTCGACAGTTATTTCCCAGTTCGACTTAAGTATTATCAAAAGAGAAAGGATTATATGGTCGATGCTCTTCAAAAAGAATTGACATTGCTTTCCAATAAAGCAAGATATATTCAAGAGAATTTAGATGGAGAAATTGACTTGAGAAAGAAAAAGAGAGAGGAAATCTTAGAAATGTTGGTTGCGCGAAAGTATGCCGTAATTGAAGATGATACTGATTATAAATATTTGCTTAAAATGCCAATGGATAGCGTGAGTGCGGAAAACGCGGAAAAACTAATAAATGACCGAATTAATAAGGAAGCGGAACTGTGTGCTATTCAATCCACAACTATTGAAAATATGTGGTTGAAAGATTTGGATGAACTTAAACAATACTTGGATGCTCCCAAAATAATCAAGGTGAAGAAGATGGTTAAAAAATAAAAAAAATAGAAAAATATTTACACATTTGGACAGTTATGGTACTCCCAATAAATTTTCTTCTGCTATAACTTGACATTCTTCACAACACACTAATATTTTTCTTCCGATGTATCTAATATCACGATGAAGTATATCAATGAGATAAATATCACAATTCCAACATGTATATTGTATGTGATGAATATAATCAAAGACATCCTTCATTTGTTTTCTATGTTCAGCATTAAACATATAGATTAAAATTTGTAACTCTTTTGGTAAACGATTTATTCTTTTAGATAGAATATTATTTTCCATTTTGTTGATAATTCATATATAATTAACAATTGTATTATATACTATAATATAAATCAATTTTTTTTAATTGTATACTATAATGGGAGTACACTTTACAGACAAGTATTCGCTTTTACATTTTGCGGTAGGTATAGTTGTATATTATTGGAACATGTCCTTTTTACTCTGGTTCATAATACATATGATATTTGAATATATTGAAAATACAACATATGGTATGAAAATTATTAATAAATTTGTATTTTGGCCTGGTGGCAAAGATGATGCCGACAATATAATAAATAAAGTAGGTGACCAATTTTATGCCGTAATCGGTTGGTATCTAGCATATGTTATTTGTAATATGTAAAGTTACCTATCTACATATTAGTTAGTATTAGTATTAGCTACTATTAGTATTAGTATTAGTATTGTGTACATGCTAAATTAAAACCAACGCTTTAATTCCAATGTTTTATTATTGAAATCTGGCTGTGTTGGTCTATCAATAGGAGTGTACATTGTACTGACATCGCGTTTATAATTAATGTACGCTTGTGCTTCACTGTATATGTGTTTAACACAATATAATACTACTAAATCATTTAACGCTTGAATTTGTTCAGTAATCTGATTTGGTAAATTCGTAGAACTCTGAAGGAAAATACTTCTCATAATAATTTTCAAAGTGTCACAGTTTTGATTATCAATAACGTATTGTTGGTTAGACACTTCATATACGCCAGCACGAATCGCATTTTGAATAATCTGCATATTCTCTTTACTGAAAAATGCTAGAGACAATGTAGAATCTTGGAAATTACCAGTCATGGCTTCGTGAAATGTAGAACAGTCACTATTAACCGGTATTTTATCAAATAAGGAAAATTGATTTATATTTGGACCAATTATATTTAATCTTCCATTTGTAGTTGAACAATTCATTATATATATATAATAACTAGAAAAATTATATCTATTTAATTTATATAATGGAGTATAATTTTCAAAAGATTGTCTTAACTATCGCAATTGTAGTATTTATTATATTAATGATTTTTATAGCTACTGTATTGTACAATAGTAAATTTAATGTTAAATTTCCACCAAATGTATCACAGTGCCCAGATTACTGGATCGATCAACAAACACCTCCCGAATCCGGAAGCATTAGCAATACATCTAATCAAACATGCGTAAATGTTAAAAATTTAGGAAATATGTCTTGTAGTAAAACTATGAATTTTACAGACAGCTTTTGGCAAGGTCCTACTGGTGACTGTAATAAAAGTAAATGGGCAAAATCGTGTGATTTGACATGGGATGGCATTACAAACAAACCGGATATTTGTAAATTATAAGTAGATTTATAGACTATTGATATTTACTAAAAATACAAAATGTAATTATATCTTGATTTATAATTACATTACATTGACGTTAGTGTGTTTAATCGTGCTTTTGCTTACTAGAACTATAACGCTTTTGTCTAGTAATTCTTTTTTTGTGAACAACTCTGCGCTTATTTTTACGATAAGTTTTACGACCGCCTTCTTTTTTTTCTTTTTTGCCACACCACTTACCCCAACAGCTTTCCTCTTCTGTTGTCACTTGAACTGGCACACGCGTAGGCACAGCACTAGATGTACCATCTCTGTCCATAGTTTCAGTAGACCTCGTTGGTATATCAACGGACTGAATAGTAATAGTATTACTTCTATCATAATTATTGACATTTTCGTTAAAACTAGCAATCTCGCCATTCGCAACCCTACGTTCTATAGCAGCTTCACTGACATATGAAGTTTGTTCCATTCGTGCTACCGTAAGTGTTTGTATTATAGGTATTATGGCAGCGTATCTATCAAATATCTCTTGGGTAAGATTCCAATCTGGCGCAACATAATTTCCATCATTCCACCCCCAATAACTTGTAAACGACGGACCATATAAATATTGTAAAAGTGTTATTAGTTGTGGTCTATCGTATGATCCTTTCATTTTAAAAGATATGGAATTTATAATATAGTCCATATAACTCAGAAATCGCATAATATTTATCATATTATTAACTACTGTAGCTAGTTGATTGGTTCTACTTATATATAAATCTGTAACTGTATATTTCTTATATGTATCAAGATCGCCATCATAGTCATGTCCAGTAAGTTGGTTATAATAACCCTTTATCTCTTCATATATATCTTTTTTAAAATCTAGTACTCTTCCAAAATCTATTAAAACTGTTCCGGGGTTGCTTGGCGTTGTACTTGCTAATACATTTCCGGCATGGGAATCAAAATTTAATTTTTTTGATTTTAAAAACAATATGAGTGTCTGTGCTATAGCATATTGGCATCCACTAATATATGTGTATTCTCCGATCGGAATATCAGCCAATTCTGTGTAAGTAGGTTCTGCCAATTCCATAGTTATCATACCAAGACGTCTATTTTTTGATGAATCTAAACAATTTAAACCTATATATCGCAACATTTCACTGATAGTTCGTGAATTATGTTTCTTATTTAATTCCATTAGCAATATTCTAGTACTTCTTTTATCAAAATGTGAAAAATCGATAATTGACAAAGTAATCGGGTTTCCATTTGGACTAAGAGTATCTATATAAATTTGCTGCTGTGTGTCTGCTTCCTTTTTGAAATCTCTTAGATTTTCTGTTTTTTTGTCGAATGCCGCATTTTTCTCAGTAATTATCAAATGGTTTAGTCTATCAGAATCATCGTCTGAAATTATAGCAAGTTTAAAAACTATACTGTAAATTGGTTTATTTAATCTGGTTTTCGCGGCATTTAACCCATAAAACTCAGTATTACTTTCAATATTAGGAACATCCAGTCGAAATATAAATCCAGTTAGCGAACTATACGAAATTTTTGATAACCTAGCATCTGGTAAGCTAATCATTTTGTATACAGCTTGCCATGAAGATAATTTGGGATTTCGTTGTCTCTGAAGTACACCGCCATGATATACATGTTTATGTTTATGTATTCTAGGCATTTATATAAATATATATATAAAACAGATATTTTATTATTTTGATTCGTTTTATTTCTTTGTATTTTGGTCAAAGATATAATTTTGTATTTTATTACATGTTTAACTAAAAGAAACATAAAAACAAAGTATATACAAATATATACACTATCAAAATATGGAATCAATAGATATAAATAGTATTTTAAATCGAAATAAAATAGCTGACAATATTAAATCCTTTTTTACAGAATTTGAAAAAGACAAAAATAATTTAACTGTTAAGCGCGGTATTTATGTGTATGGAAACCCAGGTACGGGTAAGACTCTATTTATTGAAAAAATATTAAAAGAGTTAAATTATGACATCATTAAATATGACGCCGGTGATATTCGCAATAAATCCATTATTGATACAATTACAAAGCATAATATGTCGGACAGAAATGTCTTATCTATGCTTCAGAAAAAGGTGAAAAAAATCGCCATTATTATGGACGAAATTGATGGCATGAATAATGGTGATAAAGGAGGGATAAATCAGCTAATTAAATTGATACGACCTAAAAAAACGAAAAAGCAGCGTGTTGAGGAAATAACGTTGAATCCAATTATATGTATTGGCAATTACCATGTTGATAAAAAAATAAAGGAGCTCATGAAAGTATGTAACAGTTATGAATTAAAGAATCCAACTACGAAAGAAATGGAAACGCTACTCACGACTGTAATGCCATCGATTGACTCCGACCTTAAAAAGAACTTGCTTCATTATATACAAGGCGATTTACGAAAATTCAACTCGATCATCAGTATATATAATAAGCAACACTTATTACTGAAAAATGAGATTATCCAGAATATATTCCAGCCGAAAACATATAACGAAGACAGTAAAAAAATTACTCAAAAGTTGATTAATACGAATTTTGATTTGAACAATCATAATAATATTATGAATGAAACGGATCGAACGATTGTTGGATTATTGTGGCATGAAAATATTGTTGATGTTTTAGAAAAACACCCGGTAAATAAAGCATTCCCATTTTACAAACAGATATTAAATAATATGTGCTTTGCCGATTATATTGATCGAATCACATTTCAAAAGCAAATTTGGCAATTCAATGAGATGAGTTCCCTAATTAAAACATTTTATAACAATAAATTGTATCACGAAACGTTTACAAAAAAGGCCAAGTATAATCCCACTGATGTTCGATTTACAAAGGTCTTGACGAAATATAGTACCGAATATAACAATTATATGTTTATTCAAAATCTGTGTTTTACGCTCTCGATGGATCAAACCGATTTATTTGCGTTTTTTCTACACTTGCGTGAACAGAAAAAGGAAGAAGAGATATATGAAATATTTGAAAATTACGAAATTAGTAAATTAGATATTAAACGAATGTATCGTTATTTGGATAAACATGGTTCAGCAGATGTTGTAGATGATGAATTGTCAGTGTCTAGTGATTTACACATCTAAACTCATCTCATTATTAGGATATTTTGCGTATATTACATATTTTGCGTATATTACATATATTACTTGTAATCGATACAAGTAATATATTTTAACTATTGAAATTTCGATGATGTATTAGTTGATTACTTAACAAATCGACTTATTGTGTTGGTTCTTCTACAATTGCGTCGGTTGGTGTCACAGATGTGTTTTCAACAATTACATCTGATTGTTTTAGTTTACTGGTCAAATCAGCATTTAGTAATTGTAGTTCACTTATAGTATCTGATTGTGATTTAATTTGACGTTTATATTCAATTTGCTCTTTAATCAATTTATCACATACTTGTTTTAAATGTGCTAATTGACCTTGTTGTTGTTTAATTAACTCTACTACTTGTGGCATAGTTAATACGGTTGGTTGTTGTTCTCCTTCTCGTTGAATTGTAATTTGCTGACCATTTCCTCCAGCTTGTGCTAACATTTGTTCCGCTTGTTTTCTTCGGGCTTCTTCCATCCTTACCATTTGTTCTAATACATCTGGTTTCATACTAGGTCTGCCAGGACTATAATTATCAAGTAGCGAATCTATATTCAAATAAAAATCTTTCAATTCTGGTTGCTTTATAAAATCGTCGATTGTTTTTGTAGATTCCTTCACAAAGTCGGGATGAGGATTATCTAGTAATTTTCGCTTATCAAACGTATTCTGCTCATGTGAAAATACCAAAATAACTTTAAGTGGGTCTAATTGGACAAATGGAACGGTATAGTCTTTTAAAAACGATTTTTCTTCAGCCAAACAAGCATCATCATCATACCTATTTTCAATTAATGCTCTTCTAAATGCGAATGTACCGGCAGTAGCATGTGTCTGCTTGTACGGTCCAAACTGATACATCTTTTGTATGTGTTTAAAATATATATATATTTCGCTAGACCCGGCACACAGTGCTGATGGATTTGCTTGTAATCTCTCTACCGCATGACTTACACGTTCTGGTGGATAATAATCATCATCATCCATATATACTATTATATCACCAACACATTTTTCATGTAATAAATTCCTCTTACGACCAAGTGTCATTTTCACATCGTACTTAAAATACTTTACATTAGGGTGGTATTTAACTAAATCTTCCACCTTATCTGTTCCATCATCAATAATAATCCATTCCATTCTATGCTTTGGATATGTTTGATGGTCAAAACATTTCAACATGGCTGGAATAAACGGACGTCTATTAAACGTGGGAGTACATACACTAACAAATGGATATTTGCTGTCTTTTGGTGGCATCTTTTTAATAGGCTGGACATCAGCTACATTTTTATCGTGAACATGAGGATCGTGTATTTGCTTGTTATTCTTGTGCTTATTCTTATTATTTTTTCCCATTATATATACTTTATATAGTACTTTTTATATTATATTTATAAAAAGTAATATTATTCTTATATAATTTATTATTTACATGGTATATTCTGATATCGCGTATTCTGATATCGCGTATTCTGATATCGCGCATTATTTATTTATTGGATTGTCCTCTAAAATAAGGTGGTATTAATCCATATAAACATACAATTGAAAGTGGAACAGCCGTCCAATAACTTAAATTAATAAATGAAACAACTATTGTCGCGATTAAAAACAATACTCCCAAATAATAACTATTATACTCATTTCCCATTATCTCTAGTATTTTCCTACCGTTTAGAATAACGGGTAACAATATAAAAGTAAATAGCACGCCCAATATTTGTATAGGTAATATTGAAGCAGTAACTAACCATGTCCACCCAAAAAACAAACCTAATATAGAAATTAACCAACCCCATTTTTGCGTTTCATTCACAAAAACACTTACTAATGTAGGTAACCACCATAATGATGTAATCAAAATGATAAATCCAATTACAAGTGGACCAAATATAAACGGTACAATATCTTTCATTGAATCTGGTGGAAATTCACACGAAGAACCGACAAAACTTATCACTTGTTTTATAAATGTACGCTGCCAAATATAAGAATATTTTATTTTGTTTACAATCCAGTTGAAAATTGTATTGAAAAAGCCGCCTTCTTTGCTTTCCATACTATAAGGAAACCCATATTTAAACATTCCGCTGAAATATTTATTGTTGAATAACGAACTTTCAGTGAAATCTATGTATTCACCGCATGCTCCTACTCCACCACGCGAACCGCCTTTCATTTTTCTACCACCACCCATAGCTGGTTTATTTGGTCCGGATGTAACTTCGTCAACATATGGTATATGGTCGGGATCATTTGGGAACATATTATCTAAATCAATTCTTGTAAAATACACAAAATTTGCTCCGAACAATCCTATGCCAAATACTACAGCAAATATTATTAAAATATTTATAATAAACGCTATCCAATTATTTTGTTTTTGTTTTTGTTTAGGTTCATTATTTTCTGTATCGGCATTATTTTCACTAGCCATGTATATATTTATAAAATATAATTATAATATTTTATTCCCGTATTATAAGAAGAATATTATGCCAAATAAAAAAACAATATATATATGGGATGGAGGTGTTTTCTCTCCGCCTACAAGAGTAGTCGGCACCATGGCATTTAATATAGCTACTTATATGTCTTCTAAATTTAACAATAAAGTAAATGTAGAATATCATTTTGTTCCTACCAATAAATATTATAATAAGCCGTGGGTGCGTTGTGTTGACGAAGAAGACCGCGTTTTTATGTTGAAAAAATTGGTTGAACACATCAAAGACGACTATTCCGTGCCTTCTAATATTAAATTTATTGTAAATGAACACGAAATTGAATATGGAAAACGAGAAAAGGACCCAGGAACGACAATAAAAAGTTTAGATTATTTTACGAAAAAACAAAAGGAAAATGTATATCTGTCAAGTAGTATAGAAAGTATTATCCAACGAGTAAAAGGACAATGGTATAAATCATTGGAACTGTTTTTTACAGTGCATACAATTTGTTCTGATATATATTCACCTGAATTAATGGGAGACATTCAAGGTGAAAATTATATATATAAAAGTATCAATTTAGGAGAACTATTAAAACAAGCAAATTACGAGTATCCTAATGCGGTTCAGCAATATTTCAAAACTCATAATATTGGTACAAAGGAGATTGATGACTTTATTGTTTTAAACAAGAACGCGGCTAAATTTGAAGGGTTGAAAAAACTTATAATGTCTAATATCATATTTTTACCTAAACTTATTGCTGGACCGTATAAAGCCGCTGCTGGCAATCGTGTAAGAGAAGAACTGGATGTCTATTATTCCTCACTGAAAAATATTCAAAATTTCACGACACCCGGTATAGAAAAGTATATTACTGAAAAGGGTTTGTATGAGCATTGTAAATCGAAATATGTAGATAAATTAATTAGTAAAAAATCTAAGAGCCTTAAGAATAAGTCTAAGAGTAAGTCTCAAAAAACAAAAATAAACTCAGCTAGTCGTCGGCAGCCAAAGAGTCAGACAAAGACAAGGCGAAAACGAAATAAGACATTTTAGCCATCGGCAGACAAAGACAACGACAAAGACTATTTAGCCATCGGCAGACAAAGACTATTTAGCCATCGGCAGACACGGTACATAAAGACTATTTAGCCGTCGGCAGACAAAGATAAAGTATTTTAAATCTCATAATAACTTATATGACCGAAATAATATTTATGTCACTAGTTATTATGATATTTTTGTATTTTGTGTATCAACAATATATTTTTCAAAAAAGTATGTTTTTCGGTACACAAGAAGGTTTTACCCCTCAACAAGTAAATGATATTATACAACCACCAGGTGCTTATCAAATCGGTACGGCTGATTCAGAATATATAAGACAAACACAAGTCCTTACCGTAAGTAACGGTTATACAGCACAAACAATCAATAACTTAAAACCTAGCAACCCACAACCATTCAGTCAAGGTGGTGATTCTGATGATAATATAGGCGATTTTCCAGATGTTGAACTAGAAGGTAAAACCGACCCACTTCGCACTACAGAATTTGAATTCCCAAATGATTATAAATTTAATGTCGAATACAAGTGTCGTAAAACCGCTACTGGTATGTTTTCTGATTGTGGCGTATATTCGGCAAATGCTGCTTGGACTGCTGATCCATATAAAGGCTTGAATTGTCCACTTACCAACACAAAAACTCCAGCAAATTCAAATTACAATACATCGCCGAATTCCAACAATCGCGAAACTGCGTATAAACCTCTCAGCAAACTGGAAATAAGTAGCATAGGTAATACAATGCGCAATTAATATTTGGCATAACTTTTAACCTCGCAAATATCTGATTTGTAATATTCATTAATTGCTGATTTCAATTCAAATCTGTGATCATTTGTAATATATACGGATCGCGCTAATTCAATAAATTCAGCATCATATACTGAATGTGATTCTTTAATGCGAATTTTATCTTCAATATCCCATAATTTTTCATTGACTTTTTTCAGATCATTTAATTTATCTTCCGAAACTTTACATTGATATATTAACGGTTTTAAGTAACGAATTTCATTTTCTATCTTGTTTAATTTATTCACATCACTTATCTTCTCTGATTTTATTTGTAAAATAGTATATTTATCGCATAACTCGCCTATCGAAATCGGTACAGAGACAATATAAGTGCTCATATAATGCTATAATAATTGTATATCATTATGTTTAATATTTTTACATAAAAAATATTAAATATTATTATTTAATCTAACATAATGTCACAATTACAAAGAACTTTGACTACACTAGATAATTATATGAAGAAACAGCAATATGGTGATGTTATTGATATGTGTAATAAATTATATATTACCCAATCTCCAGAAGGCAAATACTTGGAATATATGCTAGAGGCTTATAGAAAGGCAACTAGTGCTGAATGTATTTTTACTATTCCATCTGCCGTGACATATACCAAAACCAGCGCGATTCAGCACTTTCAAACATTACTTACGCATACCGCACCACAAACTTCGATGTTCTGTATTCTCCATAATGAAATTGGAGTATATTATGTTAGTTGTAATGATTTTAAATCAGCGATTCATCATTTCAAACAAATATTAACTGTCAAAAACGACATACCTGATGTATATAATAATATTGCCGTGTGTCATATTAATTTAAAGGAATATGATAAAGCTCGTGTATGCTTGAAATTATCTCTACGATTACACGAGTGCGATAATATTCATATGCGCTTAGGTGAGTTGAACATGTACACAAAAATGTATGACGCTTCTATTAAAGCATATGAGTCTATGAAACACCCAACCACAGACGATTTATATAATGCATGTTTTCCGTATTTAGCAAAGAAACAGTTTTTAAAGGGGTTCAAATTGTACGAAAACAGATTACTACGCAATGAAATATCTCGTCAAACAAATCAGATAACTCGCGTAGAAATTCCAGTTCTACCATATTGGAATGGAACAGATTCATGTAACCATCTTATGATAATATATGAACAAGGAATCGGTGATAATATACAATATTTTCGATTTATCATTGAATTATCCAATAAATATCCTGACATGAAAATAACATACTTTTGTAAATCAACAGTGTCTCATTTATTCAACACAGACCCATATGACAATATTAATGTAATTGATGATTCACGTGGAGTCGATACATCTATATATGACAAAAAACTATACATTATGTCTCTACCGTATATTTTAAAAATACAAAGTATTCAACCAAACAAGATAAACTATATAGTGGAAGATGTACATAATGACGAAATATGGAAGCAACGATTGTCCGCATTCACAAATAAATTAAGAGTGGGTATCGTATATAGCGGATTATTAATTTCATATATTGACAAACAAATCAATTTGGACGATTTCAAAGATATATGTTTAGATGATAGGTTTCAAACTATTTGTCTACATAGAATGGATGGTAAAATATCAGAAGACTTTTCTCGTATTGATTTCGCTGATAAAATAATGAACTATGATATTGATACGGCAAAACCATTTGTTGATACGGTATCTCTATTACGCAATATCGATGTGCTAGTTACTATAGATACATCTATTGCTCATATGGCTGGCGTAATGGGCGTAAAAACTCTACTGCTCATTGGATATACCAGTGAATGGAGATGGTTTAATGATAATGATAAAGTATGGTATGAGACGGTTGAAATTGTTAGAATGAGCGAACAAAAACCATTGGCAGATTTATTGCCACGAGTTAAAAATCTTCTTATTACAGAATACGAAAATAAAAGATAATTTTATTTTTCTCTCGTTATAACATAATGGCAAGAAGCAAAAAAAGAATACCTAGAAAATGGAGTATGAAATATAAAAAAAGTATTAATTGTAATCGTCCAAAAGGATTTTCCCAAAAACAATATTGTAAATATGGGAGGAAAACTCATAAAAAATATGTAAAATAACATTGTAATTATTATGAGAAGTAAAATATATTTTAGTAAGTAAGTAAGTAAAATATATTTTAATAGCATATTATATACTATAATGTTGTACTTTGCGTATGGTTCTAATATGAATGAAAAATCTCTGGCAGAACGCTTACCAAATAATAGTTTTAGATTTATAGATTATGGATATTTACCCAATTATATATTTAGATATCGTTGTAGAAAAATAAAATCCGGTAAAAATAAAACAGCAGGTAATATCGAACCAAGAATTGGTTCACGGGTATATGGCTTTGTAATCGATGTTGATAATTCGGTTATCAACATATTAGACAAATATGAAAAGTTTGTACATATGGATAATAAAGATAATGTATATCACAAATTATTTGATATGTCAATCATTTCGTATACAAAACCAAATAAAACTTATAAATGTTATTTATATTATATGAACCCATTAGTAATCGATAAAAACGCCATAGCAAAACCTAGCAAAGAATATGTGAATCGTTTATATTCATCATTACAACAAATAGAAAATCCGCCTAAATATCATATATCGAGAATATTGTCTGCGTCGGATAATTAGTCAAGATTAACGAGCATACGTGAGACCACAATTACCGCCAACAAATGTTAGTATATTGTAACGCTCTTCAAATACAGTCATATTATAGTTATAATCGTATATTCTCCATGTAGGTTTATTAACACCTATAATTTCGCCGCTAGATGGATCACAAATAGTATATACTTGGGCTAATGGGTCTAATGGAGGACTATATGTTGTGAATTCTAATTGAATCTCGCGGAATTTACTCATATTCATAGCACCAGACGGTTGGAAATCAAATGGGTCATTATTTATGGCAAAACTGTAATTATATAATCCGTCTGGAGGATTACCGGATGTTCTCACATATTTCTCAGCATAATTATATACACCAGCGTCAAGCACATTTTCTCTATATTTTCCATCCAATAATATACCTAATTGGAGTAAAATATCTTTTTGATTCTGGGGAGCAAAATTACCCGTAGTAAAATAACCGGTATGTGCCCCAGTAACTGGATTGTAACCGGGACCAATCCCAGCTAAGGTAATGGGATTACAATTCAATACCCAATTTCCAGATGGATCGGCAAAATCGACTTCTTGTGGCAAATAACGATAGGGCCAATTCGTATAATTACTCCATTCATTTCGCAAATTAATATCCGTTCGCTGAAATATCCACATCCACGATGATACCATACCCATTGTGTTTTCTAACTTGACGCGCTGACTGCCAGTAACATTGAAAAAATTCCAATCGTAAACAGATTTGAATAAGTATTTTTGCTCTTGTGTGGCAAATACTTTCGATTCTTCTTCCGATAAAAACCCGTAAGTAGATATTAAATGAACATCCGCATTCCAGTTCGTGCGCTTATCTTGATATGACATTGTATTAAGTGATACGTCGGGTGGCGGTTGTAAAAATCGATAAAATTGTTGTAACGATTCATTAAAGTTTGGTTGAATATACGGATAATGGTTCTGTTGGTCGGTTACATCACGAATCACGATTAATTCTTGAACTGGTCTTAGCGTAATATTTATTTCCAATTCATTATATTGAAGGGCCACGAGCGGAAACGCCATTTTCGCGGCTAAAGTAAACCAAAAATTAATAGGAATGTATAACTTTCGTGCTCGAATAGATGGTTCTGGACCGACTGGATTTGTAGTATAATACGCGTTTGGATAACAGTTTACACGAGGTCCGCAACACCCAGGGTCATTTAATTCCGGAATATTGCCAGTCATTTTATCATAAAGTGCCTTTTTTTCCGTTGAGAAATCGCGCTGAACCATGGCTAATAAATACGCACCAGAATACCTATTTAATGTTTGACCACCTACCACAATCTCCACTTCTTGGATCATTTGTGTACCCAAATTATCAATCCATTTGAATTCATAAGGCGCCCAATTTCCAGAACAATCTTGAGGAGGATAGATGGGACTCCATATAGTAGGCAATTGAACTACTAAATAAGTATCCAATAATAATTCCGCATATCGTTTCATTCTAAACGTAAATTTAGAGGGTTCCGACATTCTCAAATTTCGTAAACCGTCAAAATCAATACGGAACTTTTGTAGTCCAAAATTGGTGTATTTTTTATATGTTGTTTTGAAAAATGTCTTTGACGGGTTTCCATTTAAATATACATTTTGATTTCCATAAGCAACAATGTTTAATAGTCCTCCTGGCATAGATTATATATATATATTTGTCATACAATAAATATGTTTAACTTTTTATAATAAATAATATAATATATGTTTTTATCGAATTATTTTTTCATAATCTAATATAAGTATGGACGGTTTAAAAAAGGCTCAGCAAATGTTTTCAGATATGTTAAGTGAAGAAAATAGCGCGACTACAATAAAATATGTTGTTTACGCAGTAATTGTCGTATTAATAATTGGTATTACTACATATACTCTTGGTAAAATGCGTCTTAATAAAAACAATTGTGATGCGCTAGGAAAATTATATCCTTCTTTCCCAATCATCTCTTCTTATAATCCAGATGACGCCACATATAAATATTTATTGCGCGATTATTATGTAAAAACCGCATATAATTGCTGCTGTGGGGGGCAATTTAAGAATGATTATGTGAATGTATGTGCTTTAAAAACATGTATTGCGCAAGGTGCTCGTGTTCTAGATTTTGAAATTTATTCGGTTCGGGACGATCCGGTTGTAGCTACATCGGCGGTTGATAATAACCATGTAAAGCAAACATATAATCAAATCGCATTTGATGAAGCTCTACAAACGGTTAATAATTACGCCTTTAGCGGTGGATCATGCCCCAATCCAAATGATCCGTTAATTTTACATTTTCGTATTTCCAGTAATAACGACAAAATATACAAGAAAATGGCCGATACTATCTATTCCACATTTCATTCTAGGCTATTATCCAAAGAATACAGTTACCAATACAATGGTAATAATTTAGGATCCGTTCCATTAAAGGAATTCACCGGTAAAATTATCATCTCGGTCGATCGATCAAACCCAATGTTTGAAAATACACCCCTTCAAGAATATGTGAACATTGCCTCTAATTCTATATTTTTAAGGGCTACTCGCCAATATGATATTGTCAACGCACCGGATTCAAATGAATTGATTGAATATAATAAGAAAAATATGAATCTAACTATGCCCGACCTCAGTGCGTATAATAATAATGTGGCAGCCGCGCTAAACTTCAAATATGGATGTCAATGGGTAGGCATGAGTTTCCAAAATTTTGATTCTAATATGGAATACTATAGTTTATTCTTTGATGAAGTTGGTCACGCATTTGTTTTAAAACCGGAGCATTTGCGTTTTGTTCCCGTTACTATACCTGACCCAAAACCACAAGATCCAGCGAATTCTTTTACAACTCGTACTGTGGCAACTGACTATTATTCTATTAGTGTTTAGATTACATTAGAAGAGAGGAATGCGTCCTTAGACCACAATACAAATTCATATATATAATAATTTTTTATACTTATTATATATATCTTTACATGGCTAATTGTAAAAAAGAAGTTACATTAGAAGAAAAAGAAGTTGAAATATTAAGAAACGCCATAGATATTGCTGAAAAGCGAAAGGGAAGACAAACTGTCAGCGACCCAGATGTGAAAAAAATTATATCCATGTTGGAAGAGTTCCTCAAGAAGAAAAGGCTCGTTTGTTATGGCGGAACTGCCATTAATAATATTCTTCCACTAGACGACCAGTTTTATGATAAAAATATTGAAATACCCGATTATGATTTCTATTCTCCGAATGCATTGGATGATGCGAAAGAATTGGCTGATATTTATTATAACGCCGGATTTCATGAAGTAGAGGCAAAGGCTGGGGTTCATCATGGAACTTACAAAGTATATGTGAATTTCATTCCGGTCGCTGATATTACTTATTTAGAAAAATCATTGTTTAAGCGTGTTCAAAAAGAAGGGATCCGTGTTTACGGTATCTTGTACTGTCCGCCTAATTTTCTCAGAATGAACATGTATTTAGAATTGTCAAGACCGGCTGGCGATATCAGTCGATGGGAAAAGGTGTTAAAACGACTTATTCTATTAAACAAGAACTATCCTTTAAAGGGAAAACACTGTGATCCAAAATTGTTCCAGCGACAATTTGAATTGGTTGATGTTAAGAAAGAGGAGCAATTGTATTATGTTGTCCGCGATTCCTTTATCGATCAAGGATTGGTATTTTTTGGCGGTTATGCTAGTTTCTTATATTCGGAATATATGCCAGCTAGACAAAGAAAATTATTTCAAAAAACGCCCGATTTTGATGTCCTATCCGAGGAACCAGAACAAGCCGCCATTATGTTGAAAGAACGCTTACAAGATTTTGACTATACGGGTATTAAAATCGTAAAACATGATGGTATTGGTGAACTTGTCGCTCCGCACTATGAAGTCAGAGTGAAAATCAACAATATTGATGAAACGATTGCCTTTATATATAAACCACTCGCTTGTCATAGTTATAATATTATTAAACGCGGTAATAAAACGGTTCGTGTAGCTACAATCGATACTATGTTGAGTCTTTATTTTGCCTTTTTCTATAGTGGGCGCGATTATTATGATGAAAATCGCATTCTATGTATGGCGCAATATTTATTCGATGTTCAACAAAAAAATAGACTCGAACAAAAGGGTTTGTTAAAACGATTCAGTGTGAATTGTTATGGTGAACAAGAAACATTGGAGGCAATGAGAAATACAAAGGCCAAAAAATATGCGGAATTAAAGGGAAAACGAAATACAAAGGAGTATGAATCGTGGTTTTTGCGTTATATTCCCTTTGAAAATAAAATGGATAAGGAAGAAAAGAAGGCAGAAAAGGATGCTGGTAAAGAGGAGGCCATGGAAGAAGTAAAGGATGCTGACAAAGAAGCTGAAGCAAAACCAGTAAAGATGAAAAAGACGGTCACTTGGAAAAAAGTAAAGAAGCCGATGGCGAAAACAAAAAAAAATAAAGGCAAAAAGGGCCTCTTCGGTCTCTTCTAAAAGTTTTAATGGTGTATATTCCGGACAATTGTTATCATATTGTTAAATATATCATAATATCTCTCCATATATATTTAAAAACAGATATGTGTTGTTGAATAAATGTGTCCTTCTTCCAACTATCTGGTAATAAATTGTCAATATGTAACCCTACTCTGAATATATAAAATAGAATTACGTATATTATTTCTCTCAATCTAAAAAATAATATATCGATTATGTTCCAATCATTTACATAACTGCACATATTATTACTCTTGCTGGTTTCAAAAAAACGATGAGTGTCCATCAAACCTTCCAATAAGCGCGGATATATGTTCTTCTCGTTTTTTATAAAAATCATTTTTTTAATTTTGTCAAAGCTTTGTAGATTTAAAAACAACACCTTGCGCTTATTTTCTCTAGACTTGAACATATATGGAAACGCGCCATCAATACAACCATCGTCATCAGTAGGCTTCCTATCTATTAAATAAGGTACATAGAGAGATTTAATTATATTATCGATTAATTCACTTTTACTCTTGTATCGTTTCTTAATAATTTGTTTCCCTTTTATTGTGTCAAAATAAGTGAGATAAAAACGATTATTAATGACAATCAAATCTTCGTCTTTTACAACATCATTAAGAATTTTCTTAAATAACACGACGACCTTTTTAAGATCTTGATGACGTCTCAGATATTTATAACTACTATTACATATTTCTATCGATATGTCCATCTTATTTAGTAAAAATAAAATACCTAATATCGCACCTATACTACATCCGGAAACTCGTTTTATCTTTAATTTCTCTCTACACTCTAATTCTTTAATGTAAAATAGACCGCCTAACATATATACACCGTTGAATGCGCCTCCGTCCAAGACTAAATCTATTTCGGGTGGAAGATTTTTTTCCGGTATATTTTCAATTAATGTATTTATAAATGTATTTAATGCCATTGGAACTATTGTTAATTTTAGTTTATATTAGTTTTTCAAAATATTTACTTACATATATGTCGACGAATCAACGTCCATCGTGGCAAGAATATTTTAAAACAATAGCGGAATATACGGCTACACGATCTCCATGTGAGCGATTAAAGGTCGGATGTTTGTTAGTTAAAGATAATCGTATCATTTCGCAAGGCTATAATGGATTTTTGCCGGGAGCCCCACATGAATCTAAAGTGGTAGACGACCACGAACAAGCAACGGTTCATGCTGAACAAAATGCGATTACTGATTGTGCTAAACGAGGCGTTAGTAGCGACGAATGCGATGCGTATATTACTCATTATCCGTGTGTAAATTGTATGAAAATGCTATGTGCTGCCGGAATAAAAAATATTTATTATGTTACTGACTATAAAAATGATCCACTAGTTGAGTATTTTAAGAGCATATCAAATATTCAACACATAAAGAAAATTTGAGTTGGGTTGGGTTGGGTGTTGTTTATTTTTTATCATTTTTCTCATATTTCTCATATTTCTCATATTTCTTAACCATGTTGTTCGAAAAACATATCGTCTTCCGTATTTTCCAATACCAATTCTTGCTGAACATGTAGTTCCGGTTCATGAATTGTCTGAATTTGCTTCCACTCATCCGGATGATTAAAATAATACTGACATTGTCTTAGTGTATAAGCAAAAGACGCTCCGCTATGACATTGATGGTCTAAAGCATGTCCAATGATAACAATTCGTCTATCATCCGAAAACATAAACCCGTTTTCATTATCAAAATCCTTCACAAAATTAACTATATTTAATTCGGTGATTATATTCATGGCATCACGAACCATTGTATAATCATATTTACCCATAGTTTCGTTCATTCTTGTAGAGTCGTTTTATCCGTACTGTAACTAATATGTAATTTATAGATTTTACATATTAGCATTCAATTTTATTTTGGTATACTATATTACAACTGCTGTACGCTTATACATTTTGTAAATGTGTTAACAATTTGGAAATGACATAATAACATATGCCAAAAAACAAACTATTGATGATATAACCAGTCAAATTTGGGTTACCGTCCTTATTAAATAATGAGGGCAACATCGCCAATACTTTACTTCGAACAATGGGCAACTGGAAGATAAAATACAACAACCCTATTATGATAGGGATTTGGAATTCATCATACAATATTTCGAGCGAATCACGCGAGTTTTGGTTTCTCATTCTCCTTGCTAATATTTCTTGCTCCGTATCCGTATTTTGAATATAATCATGCTGTTCCTTTTGAGGAACATAATTCGGTTTTATTTGTTCGTCGGCAAAATGAACCGTGTTTGTTGGTATGTCTCGTGATGGCAATCCAGTAGCACCACTAGCGACTGCTTGTTGAATACCGGACACCAATTCGTTCATAACTTTTTGTTCGTTAATCGCATTTTGTCCGTTATTAGACTGCGGCAGCGCAATATTCGGATTATAAGTAGTGTTTCTATCCGTTGTTTGTAGGACAACATTTTGTCCATCTCCTCCTCCAGAAATTGGATCCATGGGTAAATCGGCTAAATTAGTAGTGTCAGACATAATCTAATATACTGTTAAGATTGATAGATAGCAATAATTACGCAAAATTTATAGATTTCTTGCTATCATCACAAACAGTTGTCTCTGTTTCGTATTTAAAACAGTCATTTCCATATTTGTATATCTTTTTCTTTATATTCTCTAAAGTAGGCGCCTTAAACTCTATACAATTTTTGCCAGTACAACCTTTTCTAAATAATGTGGCTAATCCTAAACCTAATAGTATTGAAATTATTATTTTACCATTTTCTGTATAAAAGAATCTATCAAATCTCATATTATATATATAGATAGATATATTACTTATATTGCCTATATTTGTATCGGAATTTCTTCAGCATCGTTCGAACATTTGACAATGGTTTGTTTTAATTGAAAACAATTATCCGCCTTGTCGCGAAATTGAAACAAGTGTTTATTATCATTTGTAGGATAAACGGTTATTTCTTTTGGATCTGGATCGTTCATCAGCATAAAAAGAGATCCTATTAAAAAACTAATTATAAACACCTTGATGTTAATTAGATACATTTTATAATAAAGCTTTATAAAATTTTATTATGAAATTATTATTTACGCGTAAATATATCTTTGGATATTCTACTTATTCTCTGTATCGATTATCGTCCATATCATCGTCATATTCATCACGTAATACACCAGTCCCCTTTTTCTGCGTTTTATTGCTACCAACGATGAACGAGTCAACCATCGGGTTGTCAAATGGTACAGTCATTTCTTGTAAGGTAAACACATTTCTCACAAGACGATGCGTATCTGTATCCGCATCATATTCCATATCCATATATTTGTATTTCAATTTTCGTATTTCGGTTAGCAAAGGCAATAATTCTGTATCATACATTGACACCATATCCTTAACTAATTGTATTTGTCCAGTCTCATTAAATTCAGCAATAGTTGATTTAATCAACGCTATTTTATTGTAAAACATGGTCATTCTACTATTTAATTCTGATTTATTATCTAAATTAGATACGGTTTCAATAAAATGAGTTCTGTAGTCCATTACAGATTCTAAATCCTCTGTCAATTCATCTTTCAATTTACCGAATTTTTTTAATATCGACGATTCTGGTTCGTAGCCAAATAACAAATCCAATTTGGTGGAAATTATTTTCTCTTTCGTTTCATCTACACCAGTTTGAAAGACATCTATCAAGTTTTCTAAACTTAAATATTTTCCTCTGTCTATTTTAATATCTAACTTACATGGTGCTAGTTTATCACCACATACAGCACTTAATATGCCACTATTATTTTCAAATATAGTACCGACATTGCGACCACAATTAATACAATTAACTTTCATACGCTTATATTTGTCTTGTTTACGCTTCATATTTAATGTAGTGTCTTTTAAAATGCTATTCTTCTGAGACAATTTTTTTGTTTCATATTCATGCTTTAATTTATAAAATTCGTTTAATTTCTCTACAAATTCGTTATCTACTATGTTCTTATTAATATTGACTTTTTTTGAAATTACAGATGTTGCCCGTGTTTCTTGTAAATTATCATCATCTATGGGTAAATTATCTACACTGTTCATATAGATTAGGAGAATATTTTTCTATTGTAAAATTGAACTTCCGGATTATTTTGCCAAGA
>Ga0255129_1000042_pt1 | contig 28114 bp, 28 predicted proteins | sample Law_Yuk_RepA_8d_FD_188558 | JGI IMG/M metagenome (GOLD analysis project Ga0255129, IMG submission 188558) | Freshwater microbial communities from St. Lawrence River, New York, United States - Law_Yuk_RepA_8d | ecosystem: Environmental > Aquatic > Freshwater > River | place: USA: New York... | reverse complement strand
TAAATATGGGTCTTTGGCACCCCTTTTGCCATGCGAAACAGGAAATTATCTAGCCTTTGGCCAGCTTCCTCAAATAAAACAATGTGTTGGGTTACCGAATTACTGTTCATATGACATATAATGACCTATCTTGCTGCGCAACATCAAATTTATTGTTTGCATGGTAGCGCCCCAAGCTGGGTTTGAAATAGCCAAAAATATTTCCAGGGTTCGCCTCTCCCCTGATGTAATGAGACGCAAAGTTGGCTGGCATAGTGCCGCGAACTGCGAAACAGATAAAAGAATTTAAGCGCACGCTGACCCGCAAAGAAGAATAAGTCAGCGAGTGTAGTGAAGTTTGACATCACAGAGATTGCCTTGCGCAATCCCTTCAATTCCGTTTCGCTCACCGCGATGGCTGCCTGGCTGCAGGACGGAGATTTAAATGAAACGAATGTTATTTAACGCTACCCAGCAAGAAGAGCTGCGCGTAGCCATTGTTGATGGTCAAAAACTGATCGACATTGATATTGAAACAACTGGACGTGAACAACGTAAAGGCAATATCTACAAAGGCGTGATCACACGCATTGAACCCTCATTAGAAGCTTGCTTTGTGAACTATGGTGAAGAGCGTCATGGCTTTTTACCGTTCAAAGAGGTTTCAAGAGCTTATTTCAAGGACGGAATTGACGTTCGCACAGCAGGCATCAAAGATGCATTGCGCGAAGGGCAAGAAATCATCGTTCAAGTTGAAAAAGAAGAGCGCGGCAATAAAGGCGCTGCTTTAACCAGCTTCATCTCTTTAGCCGGTCGTTATTTGGTTCTCATGCCAAACAATCCAAGAGGCGGCGGTGTTTCTCGCCGCATCGAAGGCGAAGATCGCACTGAGTTGCGTGAAGCCATGGGTCAGTTAACGGTTCCAGATGGCATGAGCATCATTGCCAGAACTGCCGGAATTGGTAGAAGTGCCGAAGAATTGCAGTGGGACTTGAGCTACTTGATGCAGCTTTGGACAGCGATCGATGAAGCTGCCAGCGGCAACCAGGCGCCCCTATTGATTTATTTAGAGTCTAGCTTGGTGATCCGAGCCATCAGAGACTACTTCCAACCAGATATCGGTGAAATCCTCATCGATACCGATGAAATTTATGAGCAAGCCAGCTCTTTCATGTCTGTGGTGATGCCTGACAACATGTCACGCGTGAAACGCTATCAAGACGATGTGCCTTTGTTCTCACGCTTTCAAATTGAGCACCAAATTGAAACCGCATACTCTCGCACAGTGACTCTACCATCTGGTGGCGCGATCGTGATTGACCACACCGAAGCTTTGGTTTCTGTGGACGTGAACTCTGCTCGCTCAACCCGTGGTTCAGACATTGAAGAAACAGCGGCCAGAACAAACTTAGAAGCTGCCGACGAATTGGCTCGCCAAATGCGCTTGCGCGACTTGGGTGGTTTGATCGTGATTGACTTCATCGACATGGAGTCATCGAAGAATCAAAAGGATGTTGAGCAACGCTTGAAAGACGCTTTGCGTCATGACCGTGCTCGCGTTCAAATGGGCAAGATCTCACGCTTTGGTCTACTAGAACTATCACGTCAACGCTTGCGCCCTGCATTATCAGAAAGCAGCAACGTTACTTGTCCTCGCTGTAATGGTACAGGTCACATCCGTGACACCGAGTCTTCAGCACTGCAAGTTCTTCGCATCATTCAAGAAGAAGCGATGAAAGAAAATACGGCGGCAATTCACTGTCAGGTACCAGTTGATGTTGCAGCATTCTTGCTCAACGAGAAACGTGCTGAAGTGATCAAGATTGAAAGTCGTTTCAAAGTGAACGTCTTGCTATTGCCAAACAAGCACTTAGAGACTCCTCATTACAAGCTTGAGCGTTTACGCCATGATGATCCCCGTTTGGATGATCCAAAAGCAAGTTACGCGATGGCCGATGAAGCCAGCAAAGAACTTGAATCTGACACCATCTTGAACCGCAAAGCTGAAGAAGCCAAGCCACGTCAAGAAGCGGCTGTCAAAGGTGTAAGACCAAGCCAACCTGCCCCTGCCAGCGTTCCACGCGCAGAGCGCAAAGTGGCTGGTGAAAAACAAGCGTCTGGTGGTTTGATTGGGTTCATCAAGAAACTTTTCGGCGCCAAAGAAGAAGTTAAAGCTACTGATAAGCGTCCAAACAATGGTCGTGGTCGTGGTGAAGCCAGCGATAGAAATGGTGATCGCAATAACCGCAATCGCAATAACCGCAATCGCAATAACCGTAACAAAAATGAAGCGGGCGAACGCAATCAAACTCCACGTGATGGTGAGGAGAAGACTGACAACAAAGAAGCGCGTCAACCAAACCAACGCAATGGCCGCAATCAACAGCGCCAAAACAAACCTGAAGCCAATCAAGATGCGAAAGCAGATCAAGCCAAAGATTTGTTGACGCATGCTGAAGTTCCTCAGAATGGTGAAGCCGCTGAAGGTGATGAGCGTCGTCGTGGTCGCAATCGTCGTGGCCGCAACCGTGGGCGCGATCGTGCAGATCGTCCAGAAAATGGGCAAGATGCCAACGTTGATGGTTCAGATGTATCAGCAACAGTTGCAGTGGCTGCGGTAGCTTCAGCAGTGACTTCATCAGCTATTGACGCTTCAAGTGAATCATTCAGCAATTCTTCAATGAATACGGAAGCTTCAAGCCCTGCTCCAACTGCTCCAGTAGTTGTGGCTGAAGCATCGCCAGCACCAGCATTTGTTGCGCCAGCAGTAGTTGCACCAGCAGCTGTATCTGTTGAAGCTCCAGTAGCTGCTCCTGCGCCGTTGCCAAAAGTTGAGTTTCAGCCATTAAAAACGTCTGAATTAACTTCAGTGATTGAGTCTGCCGGAATGGTATGGGTGAACACAGATCATCAGAAATTAGAAGAAGTTCGTGAACAAATTGCTGCTGAGCCAGTGATTTCTCACCCGCCGCGTGAGCCAAAGCCGCCTGTTGAAGTATCAACTGGCCCTATGGTTCTAGTAGAAACTGGCGGAAAAGAACAAACCATCGAAAAGTGAACTTGGTTCTACAATGAGGGTTATGTCAGAAAGAGTCATACCCCTCATTGATGAGCGCCAAAGAAAAATCGACAGCCATGTTCCGGCCATCCCGGAACAACTGTTGACGCCGAATGGCCTTCTCGCCGACACCCGTGGGCGACGTCTTCATGATTTAAGAATTTCAGTCACCGATCGCTGTAACTTTCGGTGCACTTATTGCATGCCCAAAGAGGTCTTCGATAAAGATTACCCCTATTTATCTCATGGGGATCTTTTAAGCTTTGAAGAGATCGTTCGTTTGGCAAAAATCTACATTGAGCACGGTGTAGAAAAAATCCGCTTAACTGGTGGCGAACCCCTGCTTCGCAAACACGTTGAAAAACTGATTGAGATGTTGGCTTCACTGAAAACTTTGAGTGGTCAACCATTGGATTTAACGCTGACCACCAACGGCAGCTTGTTGCGAAAAAAAGCCCAGGCTTTGAAAGATGCAGGCTTGACCAGAATGACCATCAGTTTGGATGGTTTGGACGATGCAACTTTTCAGCAGATGAATGATGTTGGCTTTCCAGTGGGTGATGTCTTGGATGGCATCGAGGCAGCCAGAGAAGTTGGTTTTAAAAATATCAAAGTCAACATGGTTGTTAAAAAGGGAACCAACGATCACGAGATCATTCCAATGGCCAAATATTTCAAAGGCAGCGATGTGATTTTGCGCTTCATTGAATTCATGGATGTGGGCGCATCAAATGGTTGGAACATGACAGAAGTTCTACCTTCTGCTGCTGTGATTGCCAAAATTCATGAAACTTTCCCCTTAACAAATATTGACCCGAACTACCCTGGTGAAGTCGCTGAACGTTGGCGCTATGTTGATGGATCCGGCGAAGTTGGCGTGATTTCAAGTGTGACTCAGGCTTTTTGCAAAGATTGCTCAAGAGCTCGTTTATCCACTGAAGGAAAAATGTATTTGTGTTTATTTGCCACAGAAGGTCATGATTTAAAAGCCTTGCTGCGTGCCGGCAAATCAGACTTAGAGATCAGTAATGCCATTGCGCAAGTTTGGTCTCACCGCACCGATCGATATTCTGAACTGCGCGGCTCTCCAGAAATGGAAGGTAAGCGCAAAGTTGAAATGTCGTATATCGGTGGCTAAATATTTTCATCAGCTAAAACAAGAGATGTCTCGATGAGTTCATTACCTACCCTCAATTCAGTAGTCACTTGCATGTCTGACTATGACCCAGAATCATTAAGGGTTGAGGTCGCAAGTAAAGTTGTTGATGAATTTGTTCGACCAGCATCATTAGCCCTTGAAACAGAAATAGTTTCCATCTATGACTCACTGGGACGTGTTCTAGCCAGCGACATCATCTCTCCCATCAATGTTCCCTCTGCAGATAACTCAGCCATGGATGGCTATGCCTTCAGTGGAGCATCAATTATTAAAGATGGCGTGACCTCTTTAACCATGATTGGCAAAGGTTTTGCTGGTAATGCTTTTGATGGCAAGGTAAGTCATGGTCAATGCGTTCGCATCATGACAGGTGCTGTGATGCCCGCTGGTTGTGACACCACCATCCCTCAAGAATTAGTCAAAGTTGATGGTGACCAGATTCAGTTTCAATCATCTGTGATCAAAGCAGGTGATAACCGTCGCTTGAAAGGTGAAGATCTCTCGATTGGTCAAGCAGCCCTATCTGCTGGCAAGATCATCAGACCATCTGATTTAGGTTTGATTGCATCTCTAGGCATGGGTTCTGTGACAGTCAAGCGCCGTCTCAAGGTTGGATTTTTCTCAACTGGCGATGAACTTCGTTCGATTGGACAGCCCCTAGATGATGGCTGTGTGTACGACAGCAATCGCTACACCTTATTTGGAATGTTGAGTCGTTTGAATGTTGAGCTTCACGATTTTGGTGTTGTGAAAGATGATCCAGATGCGATGCGTGCCACCTTCAGTCAAGCAGCAGCGACTTGTGATGCAGTCATCACTTCTGGCGGTGTCTCTGTTGGAGAGGCTGACTACACCAAGCAAATCATGCGCGAACTAGGCGATGTGAGCTTTTGGAAAATTGCCATGCGCCCTGGAAGACCGATGGCTTTCGGTTCAATTCAAGGCGATCAACATCGCGCAGTTTTATTTGGTTTACCAGGCAACCCTGTGGCTGTGATGGTGACTTTTTATCAATTTGTCAGAAATGCTTTATTGGCCATGAGTGGTGCAACTCAAGTAGCCCCACCGATGATGCAAGCAAAAACTGTTGAAGCAATCCGTAAACGACCAGGTCGTACTGAGTTTCAACGAGGTATCTTGTCCACTGATGCCACAGGCAACAGAACAGTGCGCATCACTGGTGCCCAAGGATCAGGGGTTCTGCGCTCCATGAGTGAAGCAGATTGCTTCATAGTTTTGGCGCATGATCAAGAAAACATCCAGGCGGGCGATACCGTTGGGGTGGTTTTATTCGAGGGTTTGGTTTAAAGAAGCCCTACAGCAAAGGCTTTAAAGAATAAAAGCCTTATTGCAATGCAACATTATTCTGAGATTTAGTATAAAATTGACGGCATATCAATCAACACTTACTTTTTCAACAAAGAATAAAAATGCCAAGCACCAAATACACCAAGAGAGAAATTGTGTATGTCGACCCTCTTCATACGGCCAAGACATTGGTATTGGTGTATCTAAGTTTTTCAGTGCCGATTGTTTTATTGGCTCTCTTCGTTGCTTTTGTAAGAGATGGTGAATTGCCTGGTTTCACAGTGATTTCAGCATTGATTCTGAATGCTTTGGTCGGCTTTGGTTTGCTCTGGTTAGCCTGCAAAGTTTATAACTGGGTTGCTGATAGATTTGGTGGCATCGAGGTGGCTGTTAAAGAAACCACCATCAATGACACCAAAACACCTGCTGCTCAAGATTAATTTCTAGCTTCAAGCTTTCAATAAATTTGGTGGCGTCTGACCATTCAAACCAGCCAAACAATTTTTGATCGCTAACTGAATCATCGCTCTTCTGGTTTTTTCTGTGGCACTTGCCATGTGCGGTGCTAACACCACATTCTTCAGCGCCAATAATTCTGGAATCACTTTTGGCTCACCCTCAAACACATCCAAACCTGCGCCAAAAATTTTGTTTTCTTTGAGCGCCTTAGCTAAAGCCAACTCATCAACAATGCCACCACGCGCAATATTCACAAGGGTTGCAGTCGGTTTCATTAGATTCAATTCTTTTTCACCAAAGAGATGGTGATTTTCTGGGGTGTAAGGCATGACCAAAATAATGTGATCAGATTGCTTGAGTAAAGTTTCACGGTCAACATATGTAGCACCGCATTCTTTTTCCAAATCTTCAGACAAGCGTGAACGATTGAAGTAAGTCACTTTCATATTAAAGCCGCGCGCACGCTTGGCAATTGCCTGACCAATGCGACCCATGCCCATGATGCCCAAAGTAGAGTGATGAATATCCATAGATAGTGGCGCATCACAAATTGAGAACTTACCCCAATGCCCCGCTCTTAACCAATGCTCGCTCTCGGTCACGCGACGCGCTGTCGCCATCATCAATGTGAATCCAAAATCAGCTGTGGTATCGGTCAACACATCAGGCGTGTTGGTGGCCATCACATTGGCAGCCTTAAAAGCTGGCATGTCTAAATTGTTGTAACCCACAGCAATATTTGAAACAATTTTTAACTGTGGGGAAGCTTTGAGCATATCGGCATCAATGCGCTCACTTCCAGTGATGATTGCTGCATCTTTATCAGCCAAAGCCGCTTTCAAATCAACCGCATTCCATAAATGATCATCTTGATTTGATTGAACAATAGCAACTTTTTCTAACTCAGCCAAAAGATCTGGGAAGACAGATCGTGCAAGCAAAATCTTCGGTTTTTGGGCAGTTTGCGACATATTTGTCTCCTATTTTTGTTTGTTTTATTGATTTTTCTTTATTGTATGTCATTGATTTAAATCACATAGAAATGCTGATGACACGCCTAAGAATAAGGCTATCTGCAATTTAGAGGCCTGTCTAAGATAAAATATCTTTTTTTCATCCTCTTTGAGATTGATGCCATGACTTATGTTGTAACTGAAGCTTGTATTCGTTGTAAGTACACCGATTGCGTTGATGTTTGTCCAGTGGATTGTTTCCGCGAAGGCCCTAACTTTTTGGTCATTGACCCAGATGAGTGCATTGATTGCGCTGTTTGCGTTCCAGAATGTCCAGTCAATGCTATTTATGCTGAAGATGATGTGCCAGGTGATCAACAGGCTTACATCAAACTCAACGTTGAGCTTGCAGCCAAATGGCCTTCCATCACAAAATCAAAAGAAGGTTTGGCTGATGCAGACGACTGGAAAGATGTTAAAAATAAATTGGGCGAGTTAGTTCGCTAAAGTATCTTTCAGAAAGATCCTGTGGCAGAAAAACAAGCACCCATTGAAACAGATGCAATTGTTATCGGCGCAGGACCGGTAGGTCTCTATCAAGTTTTTCAACTCGGCTTATTGGGCATCAAAGCACATTTGATTGATGCCCTGCCTCAGGCTGGTGGTCAATGCGTTGAACTCTATGCAGATAAACCCATTTACGATATTCCCGGTATTCCTTTTTGCACCGGTCAAGAATTAATTGATCGCTTGCAAGCACAAATCAAAGTTTTACAAACGCCCTTCCATTTCAATCAAGAAGTGACGTTGATTCAAAAACGTGCTGATGGTCGCTTTGATGTGGAAACATCACAAGAAACATTCATCAGTAAAGTGATCGTTGTATCAGCGGGAGTTGGGGCGTTCAAGCCCCGAAAATTGTCATTGTCTGGCATTGACTCTTATGAAGGCAAACAAGTCTTTTATAAATTCAGCCAAGCCAAACAATACGCCAACCAAGACATCGTCATCAACGGTGGGGAAACTCCTGCCCTAGAAGCCGCGGTTGCATTGGCTGGCATTGCCAAAAGTATCACCTTGGTTCATAGACGCGACGTTTTTAAAGCCGAAGAGTCTTTGATTCAACGTTTTCAAGGCTTATGTGCCGAAAACGTGATCAAGGTTCAACTCGGACAAGTTACCAACTTCAAAGCAACTGCTGAAAAACTAAGCAGCCTAGAAGTCACAGACTTTCATGGTCAAACGCATGATCTGACCCTAGATTCATTACTTCCATTGCTTGGCATATCACCGAAGCTTGGGCCAATATCTGACTGGGGCATCGATTTAGAAAATAAGCAGGTGTTGGTAGACACCGAAAAATTTCAAAGTAGCACTGCTGGTATTTTTGCGGTGGGCGATATCAACACCTACCCTGGCAAAAAGAAATTAATCGTGTGTGGTTTTCATGAGGCGACGTTAGCAGCTTATGGATGCGCTACTCATATTTATCCAGGGCAAGCCATCCATCTGCAATACACAACTACTTCACCCAAACTTCATGAGATTCTTGGCGTCACGCCACAAGCTTAGTCTTTAGACATTGCTCTTGATAGGATGATCACTGGCAGAAGACCTGCCAACACAATCGTCAATGCTGGCCAAGCTGCTTCAGCCAAACGCTCATCAGACGCCAGCTGATATGTCACAACTGCCAAGGTGTCAAAGTTAAACGGTCGAAGCACCAAGGTTGCCGGTAACTCTTTCATAACATCCACAAAGACAAGCAAGCCAGCCGTTAATAAACTGCGGCGCAAAAGTGGCAAATGAATTTTTCTCAATAGTTCCCAGCGACCAGATCCTAAACTCATGGCGCTCGCATCCATGCTTGGTGTGATCTTGCTCAAACCCGCTTCAACTGTTTGCAAACTAGAAGATAAAAAGCGAGTCAGATACGCATAAACCAAAACCACCACCGACCCAGAAATCAACCACGCAATATCAAGCTGACCCAATAAGACCAAAATACCCACCGCTAAAACAGCTCCTGGCACGGCATAACCCAAGCTGACCATGCGATTCACTATTTGTTGCAATCCACCCTTGGCAAGTCTTGCGCTATAGGCCAACCAAACGGCAATGACAACTGCACAAATTGCAGTGAGCGTTGATAGGGTGATGGTGTTACCTAACCAACTCCAATAACGCTCATTCAAACTTTCACCGCTTGAAATGGCCAAATACGCCATGATAATGACGGGCAAGATAAAACCAAATAGCAAAGGCAGTAAGCAAGCTAAGCTGGCCCAAAAGGCTTTTCTTCCCTGTAGTCGCCAAGGTTTGATTTGTCTGAAACGCTGACCTGAGGTAGCAAAACGCATTTTTCGACGGCTGGCGTGCTCTAAAAGAAGCAGTAAAAAAATGATGCCCAACAATGCCGCAGATAATTGGACAGCAGCCATGCGATCACCCATGCTCAACCATGCTCTGTAAATACCAGTGGTCATGGTTTGCACACCGAAATAAGACATTGCACCGTAATCTGCCACAGCTTCCATCAATGCCAAAGCAACGCCTGCCATCGTGGCTGGTCTTGCCATGGGTAAAGCGACTTGCCAAAAAGCTCCCCAAGGACCGGCTCCAAGTGTTCTTGCTGCTTCAATTAATCGAGGACTGCGCTCTAAAAAAGCTGTGCGGCACAAGAGATAAACATATGGGTACAAGGCCAGGCTCAATACACAAATAGCGCCCCACAGTGATCTTGGTTCAGGGAACCAAGGCAAACGATCAACGCCCAACAAGTCTCTTAAAAAAGTTTGGATAGGCCCTGAGAATTGAAAAAAATCGGTATAGGCATAAGCCATCACATAAGTTGGCATAGCCAAAGGTAGGATCAAAGCCCATTCGAACACCCGTTTACCAGGAAACTCGCAAGTGGCCACCAACCACGCGGTGATGATGCCCATGCTGGCAACCCCAATCGTCACTCCCAAAGCCAAGACCAATGTGGTCCAGGCATACCCTGGTAACACTGTGTTTATAAGGTGCAAAAGCACACCACCACTGCTGGATTGAGGGTTCAGGAGTGCGGCAAAAATCCCCAATATTGGCAAAGCCAATACCAAAGATAGGAGTATGGGTGTTATTCGTGGTCGCAAGATGGGATAATTATAAGAATGATTATCGATACGCAACCAATTCATTTAAATATTGAGGGCATTGATGCGGGTTATCCAGGCGAAAAGTCTGGTAGCTGGAACCATGTCGTTCAAGGCCTGAGCATGCATTTAGACCATGGCAAGATTGGCTGCTTGCTGGGGCCTTCGGGGTGCGGTAAATCAACTGTTTTGCGTGCAATTTGTGGTTTTGAGCCCATCCAAAATGGCACCATCACCCTTGATAAGCAAATTGTTAGTTCAAAAGACTTCTCAATTGCCCCAGAAAAAAGACGTGTTGGTGTGGTTTTCCAAGACTATGCTTTATTCCCCCATTTAACCAATGCTGAGAACGTGGCTTTTGGCCTAAGAGAGTTAAGCCAAAAAGAAGCTTTGCACAAGGCTGAAGAATGGCTTGAACGTGTGGGCCTTAATAATGTTGGAGCTCGCTATCCGCACGAACTCTCAGGTGGCCAACAGCAACGTGTGGCCTTGGCCCGTGCCATGGCACCAGAACCAGAACTGCTGCTCTTAGATGAGCCATTCTCAAACTTGGATGTGGATTTGCGTGAGCGCTTGGCTGGCGAGGTCAGAGATATTTTGAAGGCCAATGGCACAACCGCCTTATTGGTCACACATGATCAATTTGAAGCATTTGCTATTGCCGATGATGTAGGTGTGATGGTGGATGGTCGTTTGGTTCAATGGGACAGCGCCTATAACCTCTACCACCGCCCTGCCACTCGCTTTGTGGCTGACTTTGTGGGTTACGGTGTGTTTGTGCCTGGAGTCACCAAACCAGGCCCATCAGTGGAAATTGAATTAGGCTCATTACCCCTGCCTCAATCAAGTTATGGCTTGCCCAATGAAGCAGTCGATGTTCTTTTGCGAGCCGACGATATTGTTCATGATGATGACAGCCCTCTTCAAGCAGAGGTCATCACCAAAGCCTTCCGTGGCGGGGACTTTTTATACACCGTTGAACTTGACTCTGGTCAACGCTTGCTGACCATGGTGCCTAGTCACCATAATCATGCGATCGGTGAAAAAATTGGCATCAAATTAGTGGCCGATCACGTGGTTACTTTTAGCAAGTAGTAGAATTCTGATATGCAGCAATATCTAGATCTCATGAGCCATGTTTTGGCCAAAGGAACCCACAAATCAGACCGTACTGGCACGGGCACTGTTTCAGTATTCGGCCATCAAATGCGCTTTGATTTACAAGAGGGCTTTCCGGTTGTCACCACCAAAAAATTACACCTCAAATCAATCATCATTGAATTGCTTTGGTTTTTGCAAGGTAGCACCAATAACAATTGGTTAAAAGAACGTGGTGTGAGCATTTGGGATGAGTGGGCCAAAGAAGACGGTGAGCTCGGTCCAATTTATGGTTACCAGTGGCGCTCATGGCCAGCACCGAATGGCCAACACGTTGATCAAATCAGTCAGCTGATGGATCAGATTAAAAATAATCCTGATTCACGTCGTTTAATTGTTTCAGCTTGGAACGTTGCTGAAATTCCACGCATGGCTTTACCACCGTGCCACGCTTTCTTTCAGTTTTATGTTGCTGATGGCAAATTATCTTGCCAACTCTATCAACGCAGTGCTGATATTTTCTTAGGTGTGCCTTTTAATATTGCGAGCTATGCGCTATTGACGCACATGATTGCTCAGCAAGCTGGCTTAACCCCTGGTGAATTTATTTGGACAGGCGGAGATTGCCACTTGTACTCTAATCACATGGAGCAAGTGAAACTTCAGTTATCACGTCAACCGTTGCCTTTGCCAAAATTAAACATTCGTCGCAAACCAGCATCTATTTTTGACTACGAATACGAAGACTTTGAGCTCATTGGTTATCAGCATCACGACCCAATCAAAGCTCCTGTAGCCATTTAATCAAAGGATTGCTGTGGAATTAGCCATCATTGTTGCGCGTGCTAAAAATGGCGTGATCGGTGTGAACAACACACTGCCTTGGCATTTACCAGAAGATCTCAAACACTTTAAAAATACCACCTTGGGTTGTCCTATCATCATGGGTCGCAACACTTGGGTATCTTTGGGTCGCCCACTACCTGGTAGACGCAACATCGTGGTGAGCCGCAACCCAGAATTCAAAGCTGAAGGTGCAGAGACCTTCACATCTCTAGAGGATGCGATTGATGCTTGCTCAGGTGTTGAAAAAGCTTTCATCATCGGCGGCGCCCAAATCTATGATGAGGCTTTGATGTATGTCGATAAACTCATCATCACTGAAGTGGATATCGAAATCGATGGCGATGCATTTTTCCCCGATGTCGACGACATGCTCTGGGAAGAAGTTTCAAGAGAAGAGCATCACAATGGCACCTTGGCTTACGCTTTTGTGACCTACACCAGCAAACTTTAATCAGTTAGCGTAATTAATTAAATGCAGCGACTAGTTGTTGCTGCATTAACGCCCACCCACCGTCATATTCTCAATCAGTATTGAGCCAGTCTCTTTCGTGCCACGCATCAAAGTGTCTGCCCCGATGGCCACAATTTGCTTGAACATCTCTTTTAAGTTACCTGCAATGGTGATTTCTTCAACGGGATGAACGATCACTCCATTCTCAACCCAATATCCAAAAGCGCCGCGTGAATAATCACCGTTCACATAGTTAACACCTTGACCCATGAGATCAGTGACCAATAAACCTGTACCCATTTTTCTCAACATGGCCGGCAAATCATCAGATGGTTTTGTTAAGCGGCTTTTAAATTGCAGTTGATGAGAGCCACCTGCGTTGCCAGTGGATTGCATGCCCAACTTTCTGGCAGAGTAAGTAGATAAGAAGTATCCCTGCACAACACCTGCATCGATCACTTTGCGCGAACGTGTTTTCACACCTTCTTCATCAAATGGTGCGCTGCCAGTTAAGCGAGGTATGTGCGGCTCTTCCAATAAATCAATGTGCTTAGGGAAAATGGTTTTACCCAAACTGTCTTGCAAGAAGCTGGACTTTCTGTACAAAGCTCCACCTGAGGTTGCTTGCACATAAGCGCCCACCAAGCCTACTGCCAATGGGGCTTCGAATAAAACCGGGCAATGTCTGGTGGAAATAGATCGCGCACCCAATCTTGCCAAAGCTCTTTTAGCTGCATAAGCACCAACGTCCCCTGGCCTGGCCAAGTCCTCTGGTGCGCGAGCAGTTGTGTGCCAATCATCACGCTGCATGGCAGCGCCTTTTTTACTTGTTGCACTTGCGATAGGAGTGCAGGCAATGTAGTGGCGAGAGATCGCATAACCACCCATGAAACCATTGCTCGTACCCAACATGAAATGTGATTGCTGTGCAGATACGGTTGCACCATCACTGTTGGTGATATTTTTACTCACAGCAAAAGCACCCCGCTCAGCATCTCTGGCAATTTCTACAGCTTCGGCAGTATTGATGTTCCAAGGATGGTACAGATCTAAATCTTTGGGATTTTTTTCTAGTAGATCGGCTTCAGCCAATCCAGCACAATCATCTTCAGCGGTGTGCTGCGCGATGTGAAAAGCTGCTCGAACACTGGCCTTGAGAGATTCTTTTGAAAAATCACTGGTTCCCGCATTGCCACGTCTCTGGCCGATGAACACCGTCACGCCAGCTTGCTTGTCAAGATTTTGCTCGATGGTTTCGATATTGCCTTTGCGAACCGAGACCGATAAGCCACTGCCCTCCGAAAGCTCAGCGGCGGCATCTGTAGCCCCCAAAGCCTTGGCTTCAGCCAATAAATAAGAGACTAATTCTTGTAATTGTGTGGGTGAATGTGAAAACATTCCGCAATCATAGCTAGAATTGACGTATGAGTGCAAAAAATACCAATACTAAAAACACAAAACGCCAACATCCAGATGAAATTTGGATTGGCTTGATTTCAATTTCAGACCGTGCCAGCAGCGGGGTTTATCAAGATGAAGGCATTCCGGCTCTCGAATCTTGGTTTGCCAAAGCCTTGACCTCCCCTTGGCACATGGAATCTCGCTTGATTCCTGATGAAAAAGAATTGATTTCTAAGACCATTCAGGAACTGGTGGATGAGGTTGGTTGCGACTTGGTTTTAACCACCGGAGGCACAGGGCCCTCTAGAAGAGATGTGACGCCCGAGGCAACGTTGGCTGTTGCAAGTAGAGAGATGCCAGGCTTTGCTGAGCAAATGCGCCAAATCAGCCTTAAATTCGTTCCTACGGCCATTTTGTCTAGACAGGTTGCTGCTCTTCGAGAAATCGATAACCATGCAGCCTTGATCATCAATCTACCAGGGCAACCCAAAGCCATTCAAGAAACCTTGGAAGGTTTGAAGGATGCTGATGGCAAATCAATCGTTCCGGGTATTTTTGCAGCTGTGCCCTACTGCATTGATTTGATTGGCGGGCCTTATGTAGAGACCAATGAAACTGTGATCAAAGCATTCCGCCCTAAATCAGCGATCAGAGCAAAATAACTTGAGGCTTGAGACTGAAGACTTCAAATTTTTAAAACTTAAGAATTTGAGCTGCTTATCTCAAGCCAAGGTACAAGCCGATAGGCACGAAGATCATCGCAGATAAGTTGCCAAGTAGAACAATCGAGGCAACCAGTTCAGGATCTTGTTTGTTGCGATCGGCCACCAGGAAGTTTAAAACTGCTGGTGGCAAACTAGCAAATACAAATAAAAGACCTTTTTGAAGATCGGTCATCTCAACAAATGGTGCGATGATCATAGCAACCGTCAAGCCCACAATTGGGCAAATCGCAGCGCCTAAAAATCCTTCACGCCAATGTTTCAAATTGGCATCTTTCATGCGCACACCCAAAGAGAACAACATCAAAGGCACTGTCGCATCGCCTAATAATTTGATTGATTGATACAAAGGCTCAGGCAAGGTGTAAAGATGTTTGGTGCTTGATAGGAAGATGCCCAATATGGTCGCAATCACCATCGGATTCGCAAAGACCCCTTTGACTGATGCTCTGGGGTTCACCAACTTGACTCCTAAAGTGAAGTGCATCAAATTAGAAATCGCAAACAATGCCACAGCAGGAGCAAGGCCAGCAGTACCAAAAGCAAACACTGCCAAGGGCAAACCCATGTTGCCGCAGTTATTGAACATCATGGGGGGCACAAATGTTTTGGGGTCCATGCCAGATATCTTGGCAATCGGCCAAGCTAAAATACCCGAGCCCAAAACCACAGCAACGCCACAGAGCAATAAGCTCCACTGATCAAGCAATTCAAAATCTTTGCTCACAAACGCAGAAACAACCAACAATGGCGCAATCACATCCAGCGTTGCACGATTGATGCCCGACATATCAGGGTGAGCTTTACGACCATACAACCAACCCACCAAAATGATCAACACCACTGGCGTGATGATGGCGGCGATTCTTAAAAACATATTGGCGTCTTGAGAAAGCATATTTATCTTTTGATTAAATTATTTCTTGATTGCTTATTTTGAGTTTGCTTATCAATGAATTTATTTAGTTACCTTCAACGATGGGCTCATCGCCAATGGTTGGAATGAATAGTTTTTCTCTGTAATAACGCAACTCATCTACTGATTCAATGATGTCAGCCAAAGCAGTATGTGCCTGCTGCTTTGAGAAGCCTTTAGCGATTTCAGGTTGCCAGCGTTTGCATAATTCTTTGATGGTTGAGACATCAATATTTCGATAATGGAAATAAGCTTCTAATTTCGGCATATAGCGATTCATGAATCGGCGATCCTGATGAATGGTATTACCGCACATCGGAGAAATACTTGATTTCACATGTTGCTTTAAAAATGCCAAGCACTCTGCCTCAACCTCTGCTTCAGTCAAAGTAGATGCCTTTACTTTGTCTATCAAACCAGATTTACCGTGAGTGCCTTTATTCCAAGCATCCATGCGATCCAGCACAGCATCTTCTTGGTGCACCACCAAAACAGGTCCTTCAGCAACGATGTTCAAATCTCCATCTGTCACGATCATGGCAATTTCTAAAATACGGTCTGTTTCTGGCTGAAGACCCGACATCTCCATATCTACCCACACCAAGCGATCGTTTTTTCTGGTTGTGCTCATTTGTCTTAACTGATTCCTGTTATTTGTACTGCTAATCATTGTTGTCAATCATTTGATTTTATTGAGTTTCGTGAGATTCCATGCAAAACAAGTGTTTCCCTCAATAAAACAGCATTTTGGTGATTATTACACCTGCGGTGTAATTGTCCTATTTTAAAAATCTATAGATTCACAGAGTCAAAAATACGGGTCATTCACCACTGAGCTAATGGTGAATTTCATTCGCTATGCTTTAATTTGCCCAATCAAATCACAATTAATTTCATGAAAATAACTTACTTCAAAACTGTATGTCTTTTTATAGTCGCCAGTGTTTCAGGGGTCATTCATGCTCAAACTCAAATCAGCACCAACCCAATTGCCCCGATCGCCAATGAGTGGAAATTTTCTCTAACACCTTATTTATGGTTGCCTGGAATAAGTACTGAAGCTCCACTTCCAGAGACAAACTCATCATCTGATGTGACAGCCGGCGACGTTCTCAAGCATCTTTCTGGAGTTGCTATGCTCTCTGGACAGGCTCGTTATGGAAAGTGGGGCTTGCTTGCAGATGCCGCGCACGCTGAGTTCACTGATGAACATGTTCGAGGTGGCAATGTAATTTCAACTTCATCAACAGCCACCATTAAGCTGACAACCTTCACGGGCGGGGTTTCTTATAACATCTTGCATGAGCCCCAATTATCTATAGATACATTGGTTAGCCTTAGAACAGTGAATGTCAAAGCGAATTGGCGCATTGATTTCAATCATTTTGATGACTTATCACTCTCCAAAAGAGCCAGAGCAACAGATCCTGTCATCGGCATAAAAGGTCGTTCGAGAATTTCATCAACGGATTGGTTCATGCCCTTCTATTTCGATATGGGAGGTCAAGGGGGTAAGACTGATATGACATGGCAAGCAATGGTTGGTATTGGCAAAGCCTACCGATGGGGAGATATGATGCTGGGTTATCGCACCCTCTATTACGATATGAAAGCAGGCGAGCCTTTACAAAAAACAAAACTCGGCGGCCTCAGTTTTGGCATGGGCTTTAATTTCTAAACAACAGTGAGCGAGTGGTTCGAAGTTAAAATACCTCAATAAAAGTATCACTGATAGTTCTTAAAATAATGACCTTGCGCCTTCACAGCACAATCCTCGCTAGCTTAAAAGCCCTCATCATTTATGGGGCAACTCACGCCTGCTTAGCAAGCGCACAAACAGCTCTGAGTTTCACAGAGGACCTGCAGAAAAAAGCCAACTCAATGATGTTGATCATGGGCTACTCTTTGACGCCTGACGTCACCACGGGCTCTCTGTCCATCACCGATAAATCCACCAACAATCCTGCTTTAAAAATGATTTCTTTTGGAGGTGGTGACAGAATCAGTGAACAAGTGCCGCTTTACCTCGAAGGGACTGTGGCAATTAATCGATACGACCCATCTTTTAACGCAGAAACGGCTGATTCACCAATCCTCCTACCCGTTCGCTGGAACAGTATTTCTGGAACTGGTGGCATTGGCTGGGACTTTAATATCACCAAAGAATTTCGTTTTCGCCCCATATTCAACGTCACACTCGGCCACCTTGAAAGTGATGCCTCCATCTTTAATCGAGCACTCGAAGATCGAACGGGTAAAAATCTTGATTTTTTGAATCGAGGTCGCTTAAATGTGTACGGTGCTGGCGGCTCACTGATGCTGGATTATGAAAACTACAAACCTGAGCGAGAAATTGATTTTGAAGCTCGCTTCACATATATTCCATTGAACAGCTTTGACAGCTCAGCCGCGGTCAGAGGACATTCAGATTCTCAAAGCTTCAGTTTATGGTCTCGCAGTCGAACGCCGACATCCATGAGATTTTTTGATATCCCGATTCGCCATGTACTTGAATTGGCTCATACCCAATTTTTAGGTGATATGCGGGGATCTCTTGGCTTTAATTCTCTGACATCCGTTGGCACAGGGATTGAATTGGACCGCAGAGAATCAGACCCGATTCTGACCAGAATTCGCTTGATGTTCAGGTTTCAATTTGGTCAAAATGTCCAAGGTACTTCAATTGGTATAGCTGCGAGTTTCTAATGCCTGCTATGCAGGCAGGCCCTTTATTACCCGATGTCATAGTTGTGTAAAAATAGCTTCATTATTTAGAATCTTCCATCAGGTTCTCAACATTTTTAGCGAACTCATGACATTCACTTTGATCTTTCTTTTGGGCTTAGCCCTCAGCGTTGCCACCCGTTACTACTTGGCCTCTCGACATATGCGGCACATTGCATTGCATCGCGATCAGGTTCCAGCAGAATTTGCCAGCAAAGTAACAATCACCGATCACCACAAAGCAGCCGACTACACCATGACCAAATTACGTCTTGGTTTATTTGAGATCGCATTATCAGTCGCTATTTTGATTGGCTTTACCCTGCTGGGCGGACTACAACTGATGCATGACTTCACCTTGGATTTAATGGGGCCAGGCATTCCTCAGCAAATAGCATTGTTGGTTTCCATCAGTTTGATCACGGGCATCATTGATTTGCCATTTTCATGGCACCGTCAGTTCGGCATCGAAGAAAAATTTGGCTTCAATCGAATGACACCAGCCTTGTTTTTTGTTGATATGTTCAAAGGTATTTTGTTGGGTCTTGCCATCGGCCTACCACTCTTGTGGGTTGTTCTGACACTGATGACTGAAGCTGGCCAGTATTGGTGGGTCTGGACGTGGTTTGTGTGGGTGGCATTCAATGCATTGTTACTGTGGTTATTTCCGACCTTCATTGCCCCCTTGTTCAATAAATTTAAACCGCTCGAAGATGGCCCATTGAAAGATCGCATTGAAGACTTACTCAAGCGTTGTGACTTCACCAGTCAAGGTCTCTTCATCATGGATGGCAGCAAGCGCAGTGCTCATGGCAATGCTTATTTCACGGGCATGGGCAAAGCAAAACGAATTGTGTTTTTTGATACTTTGATTGAGCGTTTGAATCCACAAGAAATTGAAGCGGTCTTGGCTCATGAATTAGGCCACTTCAAGCGCCAACATATCCGTAAGCGTTTGATTCAGTCATTTGCTTTGAGCTTTTTGGTGCTGGCTTTATTGGGATGGATTTCAACCAAGGCATGGTTCTACTTGAGCCTTGGAATCACTCCAGACATGAACGGTTATAACGCTGGTTTGGCCTTGGCATTGTTCAGCTTGGTCTTGCCTGTATTCGGTTTCTTTTTGACTCCAATCAACAGTATGGGCTCTCGCAAACATGAATATGAGGCAGATGCTTTTGCTGCAGAAAAATCTTCAGCCAGTGATCTGATCACTGCTTTGGTTAAGTTGTATCAAGACAATGCAGCAACGCTCACACCTGATCCGCTTTATTCAAAGTTTTACGATTCCCACCCACCGGCTCCTCTGCGCATTGCTCATTTACAAAGTATGGCAGTAAGATAGTTTGATGAAATCATTCAAAGCCCTCCTAGTTGCATCCTATGGCCGACATTATTTGGCCAGAGCAATTGAGGGCCAAGCAGATATCAGCCCACAAGCTCTGTATCAAGTCACCTCCCGCGGAAAACAACATTTGGGTGCAGTTGGAGACATCTTGGAAGTTCAAGAGACTGGACCTGAGCAAGCGGTCATTGAAAAAATTGTTGAACGTAAAAATCTTTTGTACCGCTCAGATGCTTATAAAAGCAAATCAATTGCTAGTAATGTTGATCAGATCTTGATCGTACTTGCCACTGAACCAGGCTTTTCTCCAGACCTTTTAGGTCGCGCAGTGATCGCCGCTGAGACTGCGGGCATCATTCCTAGAATCATTCTCAATAAATGCGATCTTCCTAATAAATTGCCAGCTGCACGCAAGATGCTCGAGCCATATATTGCGATGGGATATCCTGTTCACGAAATGTCTGTGAAACATGATCCTGCATCAGTAGAAGCTCTACTACCGCATGTTCAGGGTCGTGTATCAGTATTGGTTGGCCAATCAGGCATGGGTAAATCTACCCTCTTGAATGCTTTAATACCTGATGCCGCAGCGCAAACTCAAGAACATTCGAAGAAGTTAGACAGCGGTAAACACACCACCACTGCTTGTCGTTATTACGATTTACCACCCGCTAAAGAAAGTACTTCTGCCGACACCACCTCCACCAACTCTTTTGCTGGCGCACTGATTGATTCACCAGGGTTTCAAGAATTTGGTTTAGCTCACCTCTCAGAGAGCGAGCTACAACATGCTTTTATTGAGTTCAGGCCCTTGCTGGGCAAATGCAAGTTTCATAACTGCAGCCATGGTGATGAACCTGGCTGCGTTGTTAGATCAGCTGTAGATGCAGGGACGATCTCAGCACAGCGTGTGGAATTATTTCGTCAGTTGCGACACGAATCCCACAACGCAGATACTATCCAAGCCAAACTGAAATAGTCATCAAAGCAATCAGCGTTAACCAAAGAATCACTGCGCGCCAAACCAGGCCAACCGCAGAGCGCAAACTGCGCAAAGAAGCTTCAATACCTAAATCATAAATCGGTGGCTCTCCTGATTCAGCCATACGCAAGGCCTCATCGCTGTCTGGTTCAGGCAATGGCGCACCTAAGCGAACACCCAATGCACCGGCGCCCGCAGCCAAAATGATGGCCTCAAGTTCATTGCTCCATTTACGCAAATGAAAGCGCCAGCCGTAAATCGCATCTTCAAAATTACCCACGATGGCAAAACCAATCGCAGTTAATCTCACAGGTATCCAATCAATCACCTGGAACAAACTTCGGGCCGCACTGGCCAAAGAACTGCTTGCCTGAGAAGGCCAACGTTGCGCAGCTGTTTCACTCAAGCGATATAAAACCACCCCAGCAGGACCAAACGGCAACATGAACCAAAAGATTGGTCCAAATACATGTCGGTGAGCGCCAATGATGGCTTGCTCAAGAGTTAAACGAATCACCTCAGATTCACTCATGGTTTCAGTGTTAATACCTGCGCCCTGCCACTCAGCAAGTAGCTGTCGCGCTGTATCTAGATCACGCTCAAGCAAGGCTTCATGAATGGCCGTGAATGGATGACTGAATTGTCTGAATCCTAAAAATAAATAAACAATCAGCACGTTCCAAATGAACGCCAACATCGGTTGAGTGGCAAGCAAAACAATGTGGATGGCCAAGACAAGAACGACCGGAGGAATCAAGGCAGCCAAACAAGCTAATCGACCACTGCGCTCTGCGCCAGTGTCGATATTTTTGACAATGAAATCTAACCAGCCATGGGTGATGCGATGAATCCAGTGATTTTTTTCAACTGGCTTGTATTGCTCAGCAATCAGAGCGAAGAGAATTGAGAAAAATGTCATGCTTTTAAAAAATGATAAAGATTCCGTAGCATACCCGCAGTTGCTCCCCAAATGAACTTATTTTCATAAGGCATGGCATAAAAACGACGATAACCCTGTGGGCTTTGCCACATTCTTTGTTCATGATGATGGGGGTTCATCAAATAAGCCATCGGCACTTCAAAGATATCGGCCACCTCAAATTCATCGGGATGATAAGAATGTCCTGCATTCACCAGACTCACCACAGGGGTCACTTGATATCCCGTGATAGTCAAGTAATGGGGCAATGAACCGAGCACTTCAACTCTGTTAGCTGGCAGTCCAATCTCCTCTTCTGCTTCGCGCAATGCCGTATCGATGGCTGAAGTGTCTTCTGGGTCGGAGCGACCTCCAGGAAAACTGATTTGGCCTGGATGATCATGCAAATGAGCTGTTCTTTGTGTGAGGAGGATTTTTAATTCATTCTGATACATGATCAAAGGAATCAATACCGCAGCAGGCGTCAGCTCATTACCGCGACCCGCTTTGACCGACCCTTCTCTGGCCAAAGCCGCCCGGTTTTCATCAGTGACTTCGGCCTGCCACTGCTTCTCCTGAGTGAATCTGAGACGCAATCCATCAGGCGTCAACAAACTCTGTTCAACAGCAGGCATATGACTATCGCGCGACACGATCGGCACTTCTCTTGGGTCAAAAATAGACTGAGAAGCACTCGAAGCTTTAAGCAAATGATCGGTTGAACGTGACATGAGTTCTAGTTTATCTGAAGCTTGGTATTTCTTGAGAGCCTAAAAAGCACAAAGGCAGCCAAGGCTGCCTTTGTATAAAGAATTGCAACTGATTACTCAGCCACAACTTCTTTTGTACGAGCTTGTAGCTTCTCTTTGATACGTGCTGATTTACCAGAACGATCACGCAAGTAGTACAACTTAGCACGACGTACATCACCGCGACGCTTAACTTCTACGCTAGCGATCAATGGTGAGTAAGTTTGGAATGTACGCTCAATACCTTCGCCAGATGAAATCTTACGAACGATGAAGCTTGAGTTCAAACCACGATTGCGTTTAGCAATCACAACACCTTCGTAAGCCTGCACACGTTTACGAGTACCTTCAACCACGTTAACGTTTACAACAACTGTATCGCCAGGTGCAAACGCAGGTAGCGTTTTATTGGCTGTTAGGCGAGCAATCTCTTCTTGCTCAATTGATTCAATAATGTTCATTACAACTCCTATAGCATCGTACCAACGTTGTATTCCGAATAAACGGACTTGGTAGAGGATGCGGTTTAAAACCCTGTTTTATTTTTGCAAAGAGGCTAAAAAAGCTTCATCTGCAGAACTCAACAAGCCTTGCTGACGTGCCTGAATAATTAAATCAGGTCGTCGCTTTAACGTCAGCTCCAAAGATTGTTTCCGACGGTAATCCGCTATTTTAGCGTGATGTCCGCCTAAAAGCACGTCCGGAACCAATAAATTTTCATAATTTTCGGGCCTGGTGTAGTGAAAACAGTCCAAAAGCCCCTCCATAAAGCTATCTTGGGCCACAGAATCAGCATCTCCAAGGGCTCCAGGGATCAAACGGATCACGGCATCCATCACCGCCATGGCGGGTATTTCACCCCCAGAAACCACAAAATCGCCCAAACTCAGCTCTTCATCCACGCGGCGCTCAACCAAACGCTGGTCAATGGCCTCATAACGCCCGCACAAGAGGGTCACAACCCCTAAATCCTTAATATATTGAGCTTTTTTTTGATTGAATCGTTCACCCTGAGGAGATAACAAAATCACTGGACCTTTTTTGGCCGATTTTTCTTGATCTTTTGCTACGGCATCCAGGGCATCCTCCAAGGGTTTTGCCATCATGACCATGCCAGGGCCACCGCCATAGGCGCGGTCATCAACAGTTCGTCTGGTGTCTTGCGTGAAGTCTCTTGGGTTCCATGTGTGGATGCTTGCCAAACCCTGCTCAAAAGCCCTGCCCGTGACCCCCCAAGAGGTCAATGCAGAGAACATTTCAGGGAAAATGGTTACAAGGTCAAAACGCATAGCTTCATCATATAAGCAGAATTACCAGTCAAGTTGCCAATCCACAACGATTTGACGTTCTGGATCATTTGCATCTTTGTTGACAGATTTGATAACGGATTCAATGAATGGGATCAATCGATCTTCTTTTTGTCCTTCAAGCCGCACACACAAAATAGATTGTGCGCCGTTGTCCATCAGATCAACAACCAAGCCCAATGTTTGGCCTTGCTCATTGATCACAGGCAAACCAATCAGGTCTACCCAATAGAAACTATCGTCTTCCTCTTCAGGAAAGTCGGCACGACTCACGTAAACCGCCATGCCTTTGATAGCAAGGGCTTGATCACGATCATTGATGTCTTCTAAACCGAGAAGGATTTGCCCACTGTGTTCTTTAGCAGTTTTAACAACCATAGGTCGAGCCAAGTCCGCCAAGGCTGGGGGCTTAGATAACCAAACAAGCGGCGCTGAGAATAAAGCTAAGGGCTCTTTTGAATAAGGCTTGATTTTCACCAAACCTCTGATCCCTTGAGCGTCGAGCACATGCCCGACAAGAACTAGGTCAGATGGAGAACTCGTTGCAGTACTTTTCATTGCAGTACTCATCAGAGCCTCCATCAACCAAGACTTACTTAGGCCTTAGGAGCACCCTTGAGTAAACGTGCTACTGTTGGTGACAACTGAGCACCAACGCCTTGCCAATAAGTCAAACGGTCCTGAGCAACGCGGAAACCTTGTTCAGTTTCTACTGCGCCAGGATTGTAATAGCCGATGCGCTCGATAAAGTTCGAGTCACGGCGATTGCGTTTGTCTGTAGCTACGATGCTAAAGAATGGACGGTTTTTAGAACCGCCACGTGCGAGTCGAATGACGACCATGTGATTTCCTTACAATGCTGAAATAAACCACGTATTCTATCGCAGAATTGCTCAGAAGACTAAAATTTAAAGGTAAGCATGACTAATTTAAGACCATCGACCCTATTTTTGATACTTCTGGCCAGTTCTAGCCTATTTCTGGGTGCCTGTGCCCAAGTCATGCCGCCCTGTAATGCCGTAAATGCCCTAGCCATCCTAGATGTACAAGCCAGCCAATGGACCTTGATCAGGTGGCATTACACGAGCCCCAATGATGGAAAAACCCGCCAAAGATCAATTCCATATGGTGAAAATAAGACTTCTTTGAGCTTAAACTTTTCACCTGATGGCAAATCTGTCAGTGGCTACTCAGGCTGCAATCTTTACACCGCTCAAGTTCAAGTTGGGGATAAAGGCTTTGTCATAGAAAAAATAGCCAGCACCCGCAAAGCTTGCGATCCTGCCGCAAGCGACCTGGAATATAAATTTTTGAGTCATTTAGGTAACTATCGAAGCATGGTGCGCGATGGTGATCGACTTTTGATCATGACCCGTGACAATGAAGTATTGAGTTTTTCACTCAAAAACTGAAGGCTTTAATAAAGTGGTTTTAACGCTGTCTCATTAAATCAATACAATCAGTCCATGCATAAAAATAAACTTCTCTTTTGCGCTTTGGGTCTTTTTTTTCCGGGCACTGGTTTCAATGTCTTTTACCTAAAAGGTCTAGGTAGTCCATGGGCTTGGTTGCAAATGGTCAGTTTATTTGCAGGTATTTTGGGATGGAAGTTATTGGCTGCCAGTGATATGTCCTCTGCCCTCGGTTGGATTTTGGCAGCTGCTGGATTCATCGCCCTTGAAGCTAGCTGGTTAACCACGATTGTGTTTGGTTTGAGACCTGATGAGAAATGGGATGCTCAATTCAACGCTAACAGCGGACAGAAAAGTACCTCAGGCTGGTTAGTGATTTTGTGCGTCATCGCTTCTTTGATGATTGGTGCGGCAATCTTAATGATTGGATTAGCGATTGCGTTCGAGCAACACTTCCTCAGTCAATTTGAAGCCGCCAAAAAAATATCCCAGTGATAATTAAAACTGATCAGCCCTTAATTGGTTGACTGAACGCCCGCCATTAATGACAGCAGAAGCCATACCTGGAACTTGGCTTAAAAGATGTTCAGCATAAAAATAAGCAGTGCCAATTTTTGCAGAGTAGAAATCAGGATCCTCAGACAATCTATCCTCAGAAACCAATAAAGCCCTTGCCATTTGCCAGCCTGACAATAAAGTTCCAGCCAATTTTAAATAGGTTGTTGCTCCAGCGAAAACATCTTTTATCTCAGATTTAAAATTAGCCACAATATGAGCAACAACAGATTCATATGAAATTCTGGCAGCATTTAAATGCTTCAGCATTGCTGCTGCCTCTATAGATCCGCTAGCTTTCAGTTGATTTTCAGTTTCCTGAATCAATGATGCAATTGATTGAGCAACCTGCCCACCATCTCGGTAAGTTTTACGGCCAATCAAATCATTCGCTTGAATGGCTGTAGTACCCTCATAAATCGGTAAGATACGCGCATCTCGATAATGTTGAGCAGCGCCGGTCTCTTCAATGAAACCCATACCGCCATGCACTTGAATACCTAGACTGGTTACCTCAACAGACATTTCAGTTGAAAATCCCTTAATGATCGGCACCAAGTATTCATAAAAGGCTGCATTTTTTTGTCGGATATTTTGATCAGTGGAATGATGAGCTTGATCACTGGCTGCTGCAGCCACATAAGCTATTGCTCGAGCACCTTCAGTATAGGCACGCATAGTCATCAACATGCGCTTAACGTCAGGGTGATGAATGATCGTGACTGGCTCTGCTGACCCAGTTAAATCTTTTGACTGAGCTCGATCATTGGCATACCAAACTGCCTGCTGATATGCCCGATCTGCAATAGCAACTCCTTGCATACCAACCGCAAAACGTGCCGCATTCATCATGATGAACATGTACTCTAGACCGCGATTTTCCTCACCAACAAGATAACCAACTGCACCGCCATGATCTCCAAATTGAAGAACAGCTGTAGGACTGGCCTTAATTCCTAATTTATGTTCAATAGATACACATTGAACATCATTGCGCTCTCCTAATGATCCATCTTCATGAACCATGAACTTTGGCACCACAAACAATGAAATTCCTTTAACACCCTCAGGAGCTCCTGGGCAACGAGCTAGAACTAAATGGATGATGTTCTCAGCCATATCATGTTCACCGTATGTGATGTAAATTTTTGTCCCAAAAATTTTATAGCTTCCATCACTTTGCAACTCAGCCTTGGTTCTAACGGCGGCCAAATCAGAACCGGCTTGGGGCTCTGTTAGATTCATGGTACCAGTCCACTCTCCAAGAATCATTTTAGGAATATAACGTTCCTTCAATTCTGAGCTGGCTGCAGTTAATAAAGCTTCTATCGCACCATCCGTCAACATAGGGCAAAGTGCAAACGACATATTTGCAGCATGTAACATTTCTGCGCATGGTGTTGCAATTGCTTTAGGAAATCCTTGACCGCCAAATTCAACGGGGTGGATGACCCCTTGCCAACCAGCTTCACCAAATTGCTGAAAAGCTTCTTTAAAACCTGGCGTTGTTATAACCTCACCATTCAGTAAGTGACTCGGGTTTTGATCACCAGTCCAATTCAATGGTGCCAAAACTTCACCACAAAACTTTCCAGACTCCTCAAGAACTGCAGAGGCAGTTTCTAAATCATAATCTTCAAAACCAGGTAGCTGGTTAATCTTATCAATCTCAGAAATATTCTCAAGAACAAACAGCATGTCTTTTACTGGTGCTTTATAACTCATTTTCTGCCTCTAAAAATCAACTAGCCTAATTCGGAAATAAGTTCAGGAATAGCAGTGAATAAATCAGCCACCAACCCATAATCTGCAACACCAAATATAGGCGCGTCAGCATCTTTGTTAATAGCAACTATGATCTTTGAATCCTTCATGCCAGCCAAATGCTGAATTGCCCCTGAAATGCCAACAGCAATATAAAGTTGAGGAGCCACAATTTTTCCGGTTTGACCTACTTGATAATCATTTGGTACATAACCAGCGTCAACCGCTGCCCTGGATGCGCCCAAAGCAGCACCCAACTTATCAGCCAAAGGCTCCAGTAATTCATGATACTTTTCTGCAGAGCCCAAACCTCGACCACCAGATACCACCACTTTGGCAGCAGACAATTCTGGACGATCTGATTGATTAATTTCTTTGGAAATAAATGCAGAAATCGCTGAATCAGCGACCGCAGAGATTTTTTCAATCACAGCATTACCGCCCGCATTAGCCACCGGATCAAATCCAGTTGTGCGCACAGTGATTACCTTGATAGGATCCCCAGATTGAACTGTGGCTATTGCGTTACCTGCATAGATTGGTCTCTCAAAAGTATCAGCACTGATCACCTTCATGATGTCGGACACTTGAGCCACGTCTAATTTCGCGGCCACTCTTGGCAGGGTATTTTTACCAATCGCTGTGGCTGGCGCCAACACATGAGAATAAGCAGAACCTGCAGTCAAAGCCAAGATTTGCTCTGCCAAGTTTTCACCTAATTGATATTGCAAATGTGGAGCATCCGCATGAATGACTTTGGAAACCCCGGGAATTTGAGATGCAGCTTGAGCGACAGCATCTGCTTGATATCCAGCAATCAAAATATGCACATCACCACCACACAAAAGAGCTGCTGCAACAGTATTAAGA
>Ga0255129_1000038_pt1 | contig 28631 bp, 19 predicted proteins | sample Law_Yuk_RepA_8d_FD_188558 | JGI IMG/M metagenome (GOLD analysis project Ga0255129, IMG submission 188558) | Freshwater microbial communities from St. Lawrence River, New York, United States - Law_Yuk_RepA_8d | ecosystem: Environmental > Aquatic > Freshwater > River | place: USA: New York... | reverse complement strand
AAGTCGTCCGGAAAACCGTGGCCCAAAACCTGAAAATCGCGGTCCTCGCCCAGAAGGACAGAACCGCGGTCCTCGTCCAGAAGGTGGTAACCAGCCAAGTCGTCCGGAAAACCGTGGCCCAAAACCTGAAAATCGTGGTCCTCGTCCAGAAGGACAGAACCGCGGTCCTCGTCCAGAAGGTGGTAACCAGCCAAATCGTCCGGAAAACCGTGGTCCAAGACCTGAAAATCGCGGTCCTCGCCCAGAGGGACAGAACAGAGGTCCCAGGCCTAACAACCGTGGTCCTAGACCAGATGGTCAGGAACGTGCACCCCGCAATGAAAACCAAGCCCCTAAAGGCAATGGTGACGGTGGAGCCCCTGCAACGGAATAAAAAAGCAAGCCAAATTATTTTTAAATAAAAACCCCCAGTTCAACGAACTGGGGGTTTTCTTTTTATACCGAGCCAATCAATAGCTCAAATACATGCTCTTTTGTTTGTACAATTCTCGGAAAGCTGGATCTTTCAGGTCTTTGATAAATAAAATACTCTCACCGGTACTCTTCATTTCGGGACCCAATTCTCTGCTTACACCCTGAAACTTGTTGAAGCTGAATACGGGTTGTTTTATCGCATAGCCCGAAGGTCGAGCCGGAATGGTAAAGTCCTTGATCTTGTTTGCTCCCAACATCACTTTTGTGGCCATGTTTACATATGGGAAATCATAGGCCTTGCAAATGAAGGGTACAGTACGCGATGCCCTAGGGTTGGCTTCGATCACATATACTTTTTCATCTTTAATGGCAAACTGAATGTTCATCAAACCTCGAATATTCAAGGCATGAGCCAATTTTTCGGTGTATTCGATCATTAGGTTTTGCACGTTTTCACTCAATGAGAACGGAGGGAGTACAGCGCTTGAGTCACCAGAGTGAATACCAGCAGGTTCGATGTGTTCCATCATTCCCAAAATGTGAACGTCTTCGCCATCGCAAATACTATCGCTTTCGGCTTCTTCCGCACGATCCAGGAAGTGATCAATTAATACTCTGTTACCGGGCAAATCGCCCAGCAATTTAACCACGGCTTTTTCCAAATCTTCGTCGTTGATGACAATCACCATCCCTTGTCCGCCCAATACATAACTGGGACGAACCAACACAGGGTAACCCACTTGATTGGCGATCACAATGGCCTCTTCGGCATCCAATGCCACGCCAAACTTGGGGTAAGGAATATCCAACTGAGCAAGCATTTCACTGAAGCGACCGCGATCCTCTGCGATGTCCATGTTGTCGTAGCTGGTGCCGATAATTTTCACCCCTTTTTCATGGAGTTTTTCGGCCAATTTCAATGCGGTCTGTCCGCCCAACTGAACGATAACGCCTTCGGGTTTTTCGTGTTGAATCAACTCCCACAAATGCTCCCAATAAACGGGCTCAAAGTAGAGTTTATCCGCCATATCGAAATCGGTACTCACCGTTTCGGGGTTACAATTGATCATAATGGCTTCATAACCTGCTTCGCGAGCGGCCATGATTCCGTGCACACAGCTGTAATCAAATTCGATCCCTTGTCCGATGCGGTTTGGCCCACTTCCAAGCACGAAGATTTTTTTCTTATCGCTCACGACGCTTTCATTTTCACCATCAAACGTTGAATAGAAATAGTTTGTGGGACTCGGGAATTCAGCGCTACAGGTATCAACCATTTTGTAAACGCGGCGGATACCCAATGAAAGGCGTTTATCACACACGTGCTCGGCGGTTGTATTTCCACCCATCAACCAAGCAATTTGTTCGTCGCTGTATCCTTTTTCCTTTGCGATTTTCAGCAGAGAGGCAGGAATGTTTTCGGTGTTATAGCGACGAATTTCAGTTTCTGTTTTTACCAGATCGGCAATCTGTTCCAAGAACCAACGGTCTATCCGCGTGATTTTCTGAACACTGCTAATGGGAACGCCCAATGCCAATGCATCTTTCACTTGGAAAACACGATTCCAACTGGCGTATTCCATACCGTGAACCAATTCTTCAAGGTTGCGACTTACTTTATTGCCATCAGCACCGAGGCCGTGGCGGGAAATCTCGAGACTCTGACAGGCTTTTTGGAGGGCTTCTTGGAAGCTTCTTCCGATGGCCATGACTTCACCAACCGATTTCATTTGGAAGCCAAGGCGGGTATCGGCCCCATGGAATTTATCAAAGTTAAAGCGAGGAATTTTTACGATGACGTAATCCAAGGCGGGTTCAAAGAAGGCACTGGTGGTCTTGGTAACGGGGTTCTTCAATTCATCGAGGTAGAAACCAATGGCCAATTTCGCCGCAATTTTTGCAATGGGATAACCGGTTGCTTTTGAAGCCAACGCGGAACTTCTACTTACCCTTGGGTTAATCTCGATGGCGATAATTTCCTCATCTACAGGGTTTACACTGAATTGCACGTTGCATCCACCAGCAAAAACACCCATACTACGCATCATCTTGAACGCCATGTCACGCATGCGCTGAAAAGCGGTATCGCTCAGTGTCATAGCAGGGGCAACGGTGATAGAGTCTCCGGTGTGAATTCCCATCGGATCAAAATTTTCGATCGTACAGATTACAGCGATGTCGTCTTTGCTATCGCGCAGCAACTCAAATTCATATTCTTTCCAACCCAGTACAGCTTGTTCTACCAAAACTTCGTGGACGGGGCTGGATTCTAAACCATATTGAAGCGCACGGTCAAATTCTTCTTTTTTATATACGATGGCACCCCCGGTTCCTCCGAGCGTGTAGCTAGGACGGATTACCAAAGGGAAGCCGATGCGTTGTGCAATTTCTTTGCCTTCTAGGAAGCTGTTGGCGATCTGACTTTTTGCAACACCCACACCCAGTTCAACCATCAATTGGCGGAACTTCTCACGATCTTCCATCTTATCAATGGCGGCAATATTTACACCGATAATTTTGCAATTGTATTTATCCCAAATGCCCAATTCGTCGCACTCTTTGGCCAAGTTCAACGCGGTTTGTCCGCCCATGGTTGGCAAAACCGCATCGATATCTTGTTCCTGTAGAATTTTTTCGATGCTTTCCGGAGTGAGGGGTTGCAAGTACACATGATCAGCATTCATTTTATCGGTCATGATGGTGGCCGGATTGCTGTTGATCAAGGATACTTTGATGCCTTCTTCGCGAATACTTCGGGCTGCTTGGGTTCCTGAATAATCGAATTCGCAAGCTTGTCCGATGATAATCGGCCCGCTGCCGATGATGAGTACGTGTTTGATTGAGAGGTCCTTTGGCATGTTTCCAAAAATTGTACAAATTTAGGGTATCCCAATCGTAAAAGGGGTTTAATTTTCCACGATTTGCTTAGAATCGAAAGAAATTATGGGATTATGCGAGTAATAGGGGTAGAATTAGGTATTCTAGAAAGAAGAGACCCCAGTAAAACATGTAAAATCGTTTTATACTAACCGCCGATTGAAGGTCTACGCGCTGGGCTTGCGACCAAAAAATCGCCAACAAAAGAAGGTGGGCAATCCCTGCGGTTGTGTGAACGTCAATCAGAAGCCAATAAATCGCCAAGAAAAGGTAGGCCAGTGAAACCAGCCATTGTCCGGATTTTAATGCCCGCTCTCGACTCCAAACCAACGCGAGTGTTTTGAAACCATGAATTTTATCGCCCTGCGTATCAGGAATGTCTTTGAACCAAGCGATGCCTAGGCTGAAAGCGGTAACAAAAACCACCAAGGGTGTTAGCCACGGGAGCGATATCAATGGCCAACCAAACAGTGTGGTGGCGAAATGAACGGCGATGCCCATGTTGATCAGCGGACCTCGAACCAAGGCGATGGCTGAGGCGGCCCATATATGATGTCGTTTGAATTGGATGGGTGGCAAAGAATACATCGCCCCTATCGCGGCAATGAGTGTAATGAGAAATCCGAGAAAAGGTTGGATGAGCCATGCGCCAGTAATGGCCAGCATACCGGCGATTGCAACGATCCACTTGCCTTGGGACATGGTTAACTCGCCCGACGCCAATGGCAAGTGCGGCTTGTTGATTTTGTCGAGCTCAACATCAACGATTTGATTTAAGCCCGTAATGAAAATGTTACAGGCCAAGCAAACAAAAAGCGTTGGCAATAGGGCATTGAAAAATCCAGACGCGGTTGCCGTAACGACAGGGATAAAACCAACGACCTTGGCTGGCTGTCCCACCGAATTGGAGGCGTTGAAAATGTTCATGCCGAGATTGCCGCCATCCGGACTGCATAGCACCACCAAAAAGAGTAGAGATACAATACTGATGCTGGAACCTATGAGGGTGTGGGGTCTTGAAAATCGCCAGATCAGTGAAAGCATGGGTCAAAGTAACAACCAATCCAACAAATTTGTGTTACTTTGATCGATGCAGGGCCCCAATTCAATCTTATGGTATTCCTTATTGTTGATTGTATTGGCTATTTGTGTGATTTCAGTGCTTGAAAAAAGGCGTCCGGCTTGGCAGTTTTACTTGAGAAAAAGTTTACATATTGTGGTGATTTTCGTTGCTGCGGTGGCATCCATGTTATTGGACTCTGTTTGGCTGCCTATTTTATCTTGGCTGGCGTCAATATTATTGTGGATTGCGATTAAGCGCGGGTGGTTTGAAGAGGTTGTTGTGGGTGAACAAACCCGAAAGCCATGGGGGATGGTCTATTTTTCTGTGATTTATGCATTGTTAACGTCTTTGCCATGGGTATTAGACGGACTCAACCCCAACCAATTGCTGATGTTGCGATGGATGAATGGGTGGTCATTTTGCACGTTGGCATTTGCAGATGGATTGGCAGGAATCGTTGGTCGTTGGGGCACATCGGTCCTTGCTTTGGACAATGAAAGGTCTAATGGTATATTCAAACTGGAATCTGAACGAAAATCATGGTTGGGGTTTGTGGTATTTTGGTTTGTTGCGGTGGCGGTTGGTGTTTTATTTTTAGGAATAGGCGATGAAGTTTTTCCAAACCATTCGCGGTGGGTTGGTAGTGTGGTTATACCTCAATTGGTGGTCTTAGGATTTGTTGTGGCGATTGTGGAACTGGTTTCTGGGAAGGGCAGCGATAATTTATTGGTGGTATTGGTTGTGTGGTTGTTTGCAGGAGTAATGGCTATGGGTATGATGGGCAAACCCCAAGCGATTTTCCATTCTGGAACCGAATATTTGTTTGTTTATATGGCACTTTCGGTGGTCGCGGCGATTTTTTTGTACAAGAAAGGAATATTGGACAATACGGGCGCAGCGATGGCCTGGATATTGGCATTTGTGGTGGTGGTCATGGCGGGTTGGTCGTTGTGGCCGTTGATCATTTTTTTGGGCTTGGCGAGTTTGGTTGGTCGATGGAGAAAGAAAGGAGCGCGTTTTATTGCAGGTGATTTGAAGGAGGGTAAACCCCGGGATCGATGGCAGGTTTTGGCAAACGGAGGTTTATATTTGGTTTGCGCGGTCATTGTTTATGCTGCAGAAATGAATATCGCGGAACTTTTTGGAGTTACACTGAGCGATGGGTTTGGCGAAAAATGTAGGTTGTTGGCGTTGATTTCAATATCGGCAAGCAGCGCTGACACATTAAGTAGTGAAGTAGGACAATGGTTAGGCGGAGCGCCCAGAAGCATTATTACCGGCAAGAAAATGCCAAAGGGTGTTTCAGGTGGTGTAACAATGGCGGGTTTTTTCGGGGCGATATTGGGAGCAGTGGCAGTGGGTTTGTGTGTTTGTATTGATGATTGGGAGGTTTTGGGCAATTTGATGGGTTGGTGTAAAATGGAGATTTTTATCGCCGTTGCGGGCTTTGGAGTAATCGGTACTCTTATCGATAGTATTCTGGGCGATTTGTTGCAGGCGAAATATCGATCGGTTGATGGTGAATTATTGGACAGGCCTGAAGGGGTTGATGTGAACTATCCAGAAAAGGGTTTTGCATTTGTAAGTAATGACGTTGTTAATTTTATGACGGGATTGCTGGTTTTGATCATCGCTTGGGCAGTGTTTTCTTGATGAAAGAAAAAAAGTTGAAGAGAAAAATGGGGGTGTTTTTTCTTTTCTGTGTTTAAGGCAACTGTGCGAGGTTTTTAATTGTCTAGTGTATTTAAAACTGTACAATTTATATCCTAAAAGCAAAGAATAACGCCAAAACGCGATACAATCCTTACTTTTGTACCACATTGGTGTGTGATAATTAAACAAAACGACCAATTAAAATATTGAAAAACACTCTATGATAAACAATAGACTCAAAAAAATTAGTACATTTTTATTGTTGTGCAGTGGCTTCGTAGCCAATTCGGCAATTTCACAAACCATCAGCAGTAATTTGTCATTTAGTATGAAGTCAGGAAATGTCTTTCCTGTAGATGCTAACAATTGCGGAGTAGATGCACCAACGGCTAGTTTTATGGCTGTCGAAGCCTACAACAGCGGTTCAACCGAAGTTAATGTTGGTGAATTAAAAATTGATTCTGTTCCCACCGGTTGGGTGATACTTGGTCCCAATGGTGGTAAATACCAAATAGGAAAGCTCGCTGCTGGTCAGAGAAAAACTGCGTTCTTTTACATCCACGCAAATTGTGCAGACAAAGGATCTACGAAGGGGTTTCGTTTTACCGCAGATAACGGATCAAATACACAGCGCTTCCGACCTGCTATCAACTGTGTTGGAGTAGTTACTACGGCATCGGCAGGATCTTTGAAGAGCAAAGTGAGTACACTTCGGGTTCTGGGAGCTCATATATTGGATACCGTCACGTTTTCTTTCCAAGGTTTTAATATCAATGAGGAAATGTTGTTTTCTCCAAGCACGTTGGTGAGTTTCAAATCACATTTGCTCCGGTTAGAAAAGGTAAAGATTCTTTCTGCGCCCTCTGGTATCGGAGTCAGCAGCGGCGATGAAGATTTATTGTTTTTTAATCCCACATTTAACGCTAGCGGAAGCACCCAATATGATGTTTCTGTATTATTCAAATGGAAAATTGTAGGACTTGGCGATTCTACATTGTTGGCACCATTATCTGCAAATAGGCAAGGTGGTCCAATCAAAGGTAAAGTGGGTGACTCTCTATCCAATTTGACATCTACGCCAATAATTTTAGCAAAGTGGATTAATCTATCTGCAGTTACAAATGGGATTAGCGTAACTAAAACCTGTAATAAATCCATCTACAGCGTTGGAGATACATTGACATATAGTATTTCACTCACCAATAGTTCTGCAGCAGATGTGATGGTTGATCGGGTTGTGGATACTCTGCCAACAGGATTAACCTACATTGATATTGCATCTTCCTCTGATTATACAGCGGCAGATTTTTCAGCATTACCTAGCAATGGCGCTACGGGAAATTTATTGTTTGATGGCGGAAATACAAACCCTACTTCGGGTGCGGTTTCAATATTCGTTCCGGCAAATAGCACCAAAATATTAAAATTGAGATATAAGGTGGCTACCGGTACAACGGGAACGTTGACCAATAAAGCGGCTGCATATGTTTCAACTACACGCTTGGATACGGGTTATGCCAAGGTGTATCAATACGGCCCTCCGGTGGCTACTTTGAAAACAAAGTCGAATGTGAACTGTAAGGGCGGTACGGATGGTTCATTCGAAGTTCAAGTAACCAGCGGTATGCCAGGTTTCCGTTACAGTATCTATGGCGGATCTCCGTTTCAATATTCACCCAAGTTTAATAATTTGCCAGCGGCATCTTATGTAGTAACAGTGACTGACTCAGCGGGTCAAACGGATACTGTTCAAATAACTGTTTCTGAGCCGACCGCCTTGAATTTGGCAGTTGCTTCCAAAACAAATGTAACATGTAATGGATTGAATGATGGTACAGTTACATTGAGTTGTATCGGTGGAACACCAGGTTATAGTTACAAAGCTGGTTCTGGTACTTATCAGTCTTCAACGGCATTCGCTAATGTGAATGTGGGTACTACAATATTTACTGTGATTGACAATAACTTTTGTATTGATACAGTTCATGTAAAAATTACTGAGCCCTCAGCTTTAGGAATTTCATTGACATCAACAAATGTTACTTGTAACGGTGGAAGTGATGCCAAAATAACTGTCCATGTCACCGGGGGTACAAAATTGTATCAGTATAAAATAGGAACAGGTTCGTTTGTGAACGATTCAATTTTTAACTCACTTTCTGTAGGTGTCTATTCGATTTCTATTGTTGATGCAAATGGTTGCACGAATAGCAAAAGTGTAGTTATAACCCAACCCACTGCATTGGCTGTATCCGCAACATCAACGACCAATGTAGATTGCAAAGGCAATAGCACAGGATCAATCACAGTGGGTGGTTCAGGAGGAACAACACCATACACATACAATTATGCTGGAGGCTCTTACGCTTCAGTAAATACGTTTGGCTCATTGGCCGCGGGTAACCATACCATAGGAATCAAAGATGCAAATGGATGTACTAGTTCAGTATCAGTTACCATCACAGAGCCTAATGCTTTGAGCGTTTCAGCCAGTTCAACGACCAATGTAGATTGCAAAGGCAATAGCACAGGATCAATCACAGTGGGTGGTTCAGGAGGAACAACACCATATACATACAATTATGCGGGAGGCTCTTATGCTTCAGCAAATACGTTTAACTCATTGGCCGCTGGCACCCATACCATAGGAATCAAAGATGCAAATGGATGTACCAGTTCAGTATCAGTTACCATTACAGAGCCTGCGGCTTTGAATTTGTCAGCAACCATCACAAAGCCCGTTTGCTACGACGACAAAACTGGTACCATTACACTTTCTGCAACCGGCGGAACAACAGCCTACAGCTACCGCGTGGATAGTAGTTGGTCAATGCCAACCTCAGCCTATGTGAGCACCGCCGCCTTTGGCAATTATTACGAAGGCAAGTATGCAGCACAAGTGAAAGATGCCAATGGTTGCTTGGATACCGTTCAAATTAGTATCCAACACCAAGATCTTATTAAACCAGTTCCTGTACCGCACAAAATATTGACCGTGTATTTGGGTGCAACGGGTACCGTCTTTGTCTCTGCAAACATGGCAGATAGCGCATCCACCGACAACTGTGCGATTGCTTCTCGTTCAATTACCCAAACGTCGTTCAACTGCTCAAATGTTGGTTATAACACAGTTAACTTCAAAGTGGTTGACATTAATGGCAACAGAGACAGCATTAACTTCATTGTAAACGTCCTCGATACGTCCAAGCCATCTCTGAATACCCGTGGATTTACTGTTTACCTAGACAACAGTGGTTTGGCCACCCTTTCGATAGACAGCGTGGATTTGGGAACTACAGACCAATGTGGACCATTGACACGGAGCCTCTCCAAAACGAGTTTCGATTGTCAAAATACTGGCTTCAATAACACAGTGAATAAAGTGGTATTTACTGCCACCGATGCCAATGGCAATGTGTCTATCGATACATTAACCATCATCGTTCTGGATACAACCAAGCCCACCTTGGTGCTGAAAAATGTATCCCTCTACCTTGATGCTTTTGGAAAAGCGAGCCTGACAACGTCAGACTTTGACAACGGAAGCTATGACAACTGTAATATCGATAGCTTAATCATGAGTGATACTACTTTTGATTGCTCACAAACAGGTGTAAATGTAATTACCATCACAGGCGTTGATCCGAGCCAAAATCGTAGCTCTGCAACGATTAACGTGACAGTTTATGACACCATCAAACCAACACTTCAAGTAAAAAATCATACCGTTTACCTAGATACAACCGGTAATGGAAGTATGACCAAAATGAGCGTGATTGCTCTTCTGTACGACAATTGTGGTATTGATACTTTGGATGTAAGTCGCTTAAATTGGACTGTTTCCGACACAGGTGTTAATGAGGTGTATGTTTGGGCAGAAGACGCCTCAGGAAACAAAATCGGACCCGATACCGCATTGGTGACTGTTATTGCAAAAGATACCGATGGCGATGGAATACCTGATTATGTTGAAGGTTCAAAAGATACAGACGGCGATGGTGTGTTTGATTTTGCCGACATGGATTCAGACAATGATGGATTGTTGGATTTCATTGAAAACGAAAATCAAGTCACTGCCTTGGATTTGGATGGCGATGGTATTCCGAATTACAAAGACTTGGATAGCGACAACGATGGAATTTATGATATTTACGAAGTTGACGGCTCTGACCCAGATGCCGACGGTGTGGCAGGTACAAGTCCTGTAGCAGTAAATTCTGCAGGTATCCCAATCATCGCAAATGGTGGAATGGGTTATAATGAAATCGATACTGATTCTGATGGCAAACCTGATTACAAGGACTTGGATACCGATGCCGATGGTATTGCCGATCAAACCGAAGGCATTGCTGACCCTGATTCTGATGGTGTTGGTAATTGGAGAGATACTGATTCTGATGGCGATGGTATCATCGATGCAACTGAGGGTACAGTAGATACTGACTCTGACGGAATTTCGGATTTCTTGGATACTGATTCTGACAACGATGGTATTAGTGATCAAGTAGAAGGTACCGTTGATTCTGATGGAGACGGCACCGGCGATTGGCGTGATTTGGATTCCGATAACGATGGCATTAGCGATCAAACCGAAGGAACATTGGATACCGATTCTGATGGTACCGTGGATCGTCTTGATTTGGATTCAGACAACGACGGAATTCCGGACAAAGTAGAGGGAAGTGTTGACTCTGACGGTGATGGTAGAGGTGATTGGCGTGATTTGGACTCTGATGATGATGGCATTCAAGATAGCTTTGAAGCAGGTAGCAATCCAGCAACCCCGGTTGATACCGATGGTGATGGCAAGCCCGATTATTTAGATACGGATTCTGATGCGGATGGCATTTCAGATACCATCGAAGATGTCGTAGATACAGATGGCGATGGCATTTCGGATTTCCGTGATGGAGATTCTGATGGCGATGGTATCTCTGATTTGATCGAAGGCACTACTGACACCGATGGCGATGGTACCGGCGATTGGCGCGATTTGGATTCCGATAACGATGGCATCAACGACAAAACCGAAGGATCTGCTGATTCAGATGGTGATGGCACAGGTGACTGGCGCGATTTGGACTCAGACAACGACAATATTTCTGACAAAACAGAAGGCACAGTGGATACTGACGGCGATGGAAAATCTGATTATTTGGATACTGATTCTGATGGCGATGGTATTTCGGATAATATCGAAGGCACCACTGACACTGATGGCGATGGCACAGGTGACTGGCGCGATTTAGATTCTGATAACGACGGTATCAGCGATCAAATCGAAGGTACCACCGATACGGATAGCGATGGTACAGGCGACTGGCGCGATTTGGATTCAGACAATGATGGTATCAGCGACCAAACCGAAGGCACCACCGATACTGATGGTGATGGTACCGGCGACTGGCGCGATATCGACTCTGATGGCGATAACATTTTGGATGCCACCGAAGGAACCACCGATACGGATGGTGATGGTACCGGCGACTGGCGCGACTGGGATTCTGACAATGATGGCATTAGCGATAGCACGGAAGGTACCAATGACTTCGATGGTGATGGTATTGGTAACTGGCGCGACCTAGATTCTGACGCCGATGGTATCAATGATCAAACCGAAGGAACTGCAGATAAAGATGGAGATCTTCAAGGTAACTGGTTAGACCTAGATTCTGACGGTGATGGTATCAGCGATAAAGTTGAAGGCACAACCGATACAGATGGCGATGGCGTAGCTGATTATTTGGATTTGGATTCTGATGGTGATGGCATTTCTGACACCATAGAAGGTACTACGGATACGGATGGTGACGGCACGGGTGATTGGAGAGATTTGGATTCAGACAACGATGGAATCAACGACCAAACCGAAGGCACAACTGATACCGATGGTGATGGCGTAGGTAACTGGCGTGATGCAGATTCTGATGGCGACGGTATCGATGATAAGACTGAAGGAACCACTGATACAGATAATGATGGCCAAGCCGATTATTTGGATTTGGATTCTGACAATGACGGCATAGACGATAAAACCGAAGGCACAACCGACACCGATGGTGATGGAAAAGGCAACTGGCGCGACACAGACTCAGACGATGACGAGATCCTTGATGGTGATCTTCAAGAGGGCACTGGCGACAGTGATGGCGATGGCATACCGAACTACATCGATCCTGACTTCTTTATTCCAGAAGGTATTTCACCAAATGGCGACAATGTAAACGATGTGCTTTACATCCGCGGTTTGAAAGCCAAAGTGTTCTCTCAAGCAACATTGTTGGTGTTCAACCGTTGGGGTCAGGTTGTATATGAATCGAACGGAACCTACAAAAATGATTGGAACGGCGTAGGCAAAAACGGCGATGCCTTGCCAGAAGGTGTTTATTACATCGTATTCAAATACGGATCCACTACAGTAGATAGAAATATTTATATTAAAAATTAATCATTGAGAACAAACATGAAATTCATGATAAACAATAAATTGAATTGGGTATTAACAGCCGCCTTGGCAGTTGCATCGCCCTTGTTCGCTCAACAAGAACAGATGTACACCCACTATGATTTCAACTCCCTAGCCATGAACCCCGCTTATGCAGGATCCAAACGAACTTTGGTGGCGAGCGCATTGAATCGTACCCAATGGGCCACCTATCCAGGTGCCCCCAATTACCAGAGTTTGGCGCTTCATTCGCCGGTTTCCCAAGCACCTGCGTTTAGAGATTTTGCGGTAGGGTTGAATTTTCAAACTGGAAAAATTGGAAAATTCGCCGTAGCATCGCCTTTCGCAGAAACGGAAATTGCCGCCAACATTGCTTACCACAAAGAAATCGCGCGCAACTTGCGATTGGCAGTGGGATTGCGTGTGGGTGCATTCAATTATTCTGCCGAATTGTCGAAACTTCAATTGCAGAATCCGGGTGATGTAACCTTCAACAACAACGACTATTCCATCACAGCGCCGATGACCGGTTTTGGAATTTACTTGTACAGCGACAAATATTTCGCTGCGATTAGCTCTCCCAGGATGGTATTTATTAATTCAAGAACTGCTCCAAGTGGTGTTAACTTGGATTATGTAAGCGAGATGCACTACTATGCCATCGCAGGTGCAGTATTTGAAATCAATGATGATTTGAAATTGAAGCCTACTACTCAGGTGAAATTTGTCAATGGAGCAGCAATGCAAGCGGATTTGAACCTACACTTGATCTATAAAGATTTTGGTTCAATTGGTGGATTCTACCGCACAGGTGGTGACATTGGGGTTATGGCCATGGCAAAACTGAATGGCAATTTCAATTTGATGTATTCATTTGATAGTAAAACATCACCGTTGAATGAATACGTAAGAGGTTCTCACGAGGTGGGAATCCAATACATGATTTCACCAAAAGAAAACAGCCGAGTTAAAGTTCCACGTTATTTCTAATCTTCAAAGAGCAAAACAATGAAGTCATTCAAATCCCTTTCAGCCCTTATCATTCTTGCCTTTGGCATGGTTTCTACCCTTCAGGCACAGAAGAAATTGGCAAATGATATTTATACCTACAATTATGCAGGTATCATCAATAAAAACAATGGCAAAGCCATCGCCAAAGTATCTGATTATCCCAATCAGCGCTCGTTGGCATTTTCTCACGCTCAGGTTGAAAATAACCAGTTAGCATTTGAAGCCTATTCAGAGCTGTTTTCAAAATTCGCTCAGCAGACCGATGCCTTTGACCAATTGTGCTATGCTTTGTCGGCCAGAAAAGTAGAAAACTATGCTTTGTCGGATAGCTTGTTGTTGGTTTTAAAATCAACCGAATACGCAGGCAAGCCTTTCTTCAATGAATTAAGCCAAGAGTTTATCGATCAAAATGCGGGAGCTGAATCTTACTGGACCGAAAACGATTTTTCTGTTTTCTACTCAGTGAAGCCATTCCTCAGCAACAGCGAATTGGGTGAGTATGCCATGGTTCCAGATAAAAAAGGAAATGCATACTATTCTACCCACATTGAAAAGGGTTTGAGACAGTCAACGTCTTTGTGGCATGAACAGCCTTATTACCAAATCTATCGCGCGTCTTATTCTGATAGTTTCTTGGGCAAGGGAAAAGAGATTACAAACAACAAAGCAGTGGCCCACCAGCACGTGAGTTTTGTTGACCCTAATACCGGATTTATTTATGTTACCCGGAATGCAAAAAAGAAAAATGCAAATCGTGAGCGTGTATTGCAAGTCTTTGCGATGCGTCAAAACGCAGTAACAAAAAAATGGTTGGAAATCCCTTTCCAATTGAATAATCAAGCCTACTCAGTAGCCGATTTGATCATTTCACCCGATGGCAGCAAGGTAATCTTTGCCTCTGATATGCCTGGTGGTTATGGAAAATCAGATTTGTACGAGGCTCCCATCCTTCAAAATGATGAAAGTGGAATTAAAATCGGTGAGGCCAAAAATATGGGTCCAGAAATCAATACTGCACTTCGCGATAATTTCCCAAGCTACAGCGATTCTGGACAATTTTACTTTTCGTCGGAAGGACATTTGGGTTTTGGTGGACTAGATATCTTTTTCCTTGATGCATCCACCGGGTTGGTGTTGAATGCGGGTAAACCCATCAACTCAGCGTATGACGATTTTGCGCCCCAAATTCACGACAAAGATGCATGGGGAACCATCACCTCAAATAGAGGTAGCAGAGGGTACAACGACAATTTGTATTTCTTCCGTTGGGTTGGTCCTGCTGAAGAGGAAGAAGAAAAAGATTCAGCCGTTGACAATCCCGTTGTGGTTCAAGTGGTGGATGCAGAAACTGGTTTGCCTATAAAGGGCGCCGAAGTAGCCATCGATGATTTGAACGATAGTGAGATTGCCGTGAAAGGCACTACTGACGATGCGGGTGTTTATTCATTTACCGGTGTAGCTCCTCAAAATGCGAATCCAAACCTCCAAGTTACCTCACATCCCTGTGGTTACCGCTATGCGATGGCCGACAGTGTGGTTGATATGGCGGATGGCAGTCGCAAAATTGTGTTGAAAGCCACAGCCTATAAAGTGGGCGATGATTTGGGCAAATTGTTCGATATAAAACCAATTTATTATGCTTCAGCCAAATTTGACTTGTCGGATGACAGTAAAAAGGAGTTGGATAAGTTGGTGGTGATTTTGCAGGACAATCCAGGTTTGAGTGTTGAAATGGGCTCACACACCGATAGTCGTGCTTCCTCGGCGTACAACCAGAAATTGTCTGAAAGTCGTGCCTTGTCTGCATACAACCATGTTGTTTCAAGAGGCGTTCCTGCTAATAGAATTGCATACAAAGGATACGGCGAGTCTAAGTTGATGAATAAATGTGCTGACGGTGTAGCTTGTTCCGAGGAAGATCATGCACAAAACCGCAGAACAGAATACATTATCCGTGCGATTTTGCCTTGTGGCAATACAGCTGTTGTGAACGATACCACGAGCAAAGGAACTTCTGCCGGATCAGGCGCAGTTGCAAGCACTGGTGCAGGTACAACTCCAGCAACTCCTGCGACCAAAGTATCTGATGCGGCCTTGGCTGATATCTCTCAAACCAACATGATTTGTGGAGATGCTGATGCCGATGGTATTCCCGATTATTTGGATACTGATTCAGATAACGACGGATTACCCGATGCTGCTGAAGGCAGAGGTGACCTTGACAAAGATGGTTTCCCTAACTTCTTGGATCGCGACTCTGATGGTGATGGCATCGCGGATGGTATTGAGAAAACAGGCGATTCTGATAAAGATAGCAAGCCGAATTACTTGGATACGGATTCTGATGGTGATGGTATCGATGATAAAATTGAGGGCACCAAAGATTCTGACAAAGACTCTCAGCCCGATTTCTTGGATACAGATTCTGATAATGATGGAATCATGGATCGCATGGAAACCGCAGAGGATATGGACCGTGATGGTACGGCCAACTACCTTGATTTGGATAGTGATGGTGATGGAATCAGCGACAGTGTTGAGGGCAAAAACGACATCGATCGTGATGGCAAGCCCAACTTCTTGGATCTTGATAGCGATGGTGATACCATTCCTGATTCAATGGAGCGTGGCAAAACTGCCACTCCTGCCGATAGTGATTCAGATGGCAAGCCTGATTATGTTGATACGGATTCGGATGAAGACGGATTGCCAGATAAGGTTGAGGCACCTGCTTGTTTGCCTGGTCAGAAGATGGATAATGCACCTGTTTCAACCAATACAAACAATAGCATTTCGAATATCTCTCCCGCTCCTACAAAAGTGTTGACAACCCCTGCGCCTCCGGTTTCTGTGGTTAAGCCAACCCAAGGGGTGAAAGTGGAGTACCGCATTCAATTTACCATTTCCAAGCAGCCAATCGCGAAGAGCACATTTGATGCAAAAGGCATTGGTTCAGTATATATGTATCAGCAAAACGATTACTATAAGTACTGTACTGATAAGGTTTTTGCATCTGAAGCAGAAGCTGCCGCAGAAAAAGCCCGTGTGCGTAGTTTGGGTTATTCGGATGCATTTATCGCCGGATTCCAAAATGGTGTACGTGTAAAATAAATTTAATGTCGATTTGATATTACAAAAGGGGGGCAAAGCCCCCCTTTTGTATGCTATTAACCCACCCACAGCCCCCGGCCAATTTCTCGCAAACCCAGAAATCCCGTAAATTAGCAGTATCTGATGTTAGCAATGAATTCCATAACCCAAACCAACCATCGCCCCAACAAATGGATCTGGTTACTGTATGGTTGTGCCATCTTGGGAATCGCCATCAGGAATCTTTCGATGCCCTGGGGCGATCTATTTGCAGACGGCGGATTTTATAGCCACTACAACAATTACATCATCTTTAAACAATCGTTTTACCACCTGATTGCGCAGAAAGATCTCTATATCCATTATCCCCAAGAACAGTACGACCTCTTCAAATACCCACCCACCTTTGCTCTTTTGTTTGCCCCATTTTCTGTTCTTCCCGATGTTGTGGGATATCCTTTATGGACAGCAATCAACCTTCTTCTGCCTGTAGTGGCTATTCAGAAACTAAAAGGCCTATCCCAACGGGGTAAGTCGGCATTCTCTGTCATTTTGTTGCTTGAGGGCATTACAAGCGCTTTAAATAGCCAAAGCAACGGTTTGATGTTGGGGTTGCTCTTGTTGGCATTTGTGGCACTGCAACAACAATCCTATACCAAAGCCATTCTATTTATCTGGCTCACAGCCTTTATAAAACTGTTTGGCCTGTTGTTTTTTGCACTCATCCTATTTTTCCCCACTGCCATGAAAAAATCACTGTGGCGCATTCCTGTTGTCTTTGGGTTGCTGTTCATACTTCCTTGGCCAATTCTGGGTTGGGAAGGACTTGTGACACAATATCAGTCGATGTTTGATTTACTTGCCCACGATCACGGTTTCTTTGTGAAATATTCCGTGATGGGTTGGTTGAAACAGTGGTTCGCATTTCAGCCCGATAAAAATATGATGCTCGTGTTTGGCCTAATCATGCAACTCTTGCCCTTGCTGGTCTTTTTTGTTCGATATAACCTGTGGCAATCAAATTCCCTTGCAAAACTAAATCCATTGATTTTGAGCAAATTCCGGTTTCTCTATGCCGGTTCTTGGTTAATTTGGATGGTTATCTTCAATCATATGGCGGAGTCTGCCACCTATGTAATTGCAGTAGGCGGGGCGTTGCTTATTTTGACATCCTTATATTTTAAGGAATCACCTTCCGATACCACTGAGAACAAATTGGAGCTTAGGCAAATGATGAAATCCGAAAACTCAAAAATTTGGATTCTAGGTTTCGTTTTACTCCTTCTCTTCACCGTGTTAGGACCCACCGATATTTATCCCAAACCGCTGCGCTTCTGGATCGTAGAACAAGCCCAACTCAAGGCTTTTCCATGTATATTTATTTGGGTATTGTCTTTGGTGGAATTTTTGAAAACTTTTCGATTGGAAAGAAGTCAGGCTTCAGAGCGCTTAAACAACCAATAATCAAAGCTAATTTTTCCAGGACCGGCATACATCGTGTATGCAAAAAGGACCATGTATACCATCGACAATTCTTTCTCATCGATGGGATCCCCGCTATGCGCTCCATAGGCTGCAACAGCCATAGTGAACATCACAAGTGCAGCCGCAAGCCTTGTTCTGAAACCCAAAATTATCAAAATTGGGGCTATAAATTCACCGAGAACACAAAGTGCCAAAGAAATCGTAGGACCAAGTCCGAGAAAATTGTAAAATTTAATGTCTTCTGTGCCCATGAGTTTTTCCAACTTCGGAAATCCATGTCGTATCATTAACAGTGAAACAAAGATGCGCAGTATGAGTAAAGCTCTCTGTTCATAGTTAGTGTGCCAGTAAGTATTTTTTGTTGAGAACAGGGCAAGGAAGCGGCTTTTCATAGATTGTTTTGGTTGAGTGAATTGCAAGTATACTGAAGTAGGGTTTACTTTCATCACTACCATTAAAAAAGGGAGGCATTGCCTCCCTTTTTTAATGTATAATGGTTAAAACTGTGAACCAGCAGAATTAACGGCGGTTGCGGTTGTCACGACCTCCGTCGCGGCCACCACGGCCACCATCACGACCACCTCTTCCACCTTCAGGACGGGGAGCACGCTCGCGCTCTACATATCCTTCTGGCTTTGGGGTCAATGATTTCATGCTCAAACGGAACTTGCCTGAACGCTGATCCACTTCTACCAATTGAACAGTTACTTCATCTCCTTCGTTAAACACGCCTTCCATTGTAGAAACACGCTCGTAAGAGATTTCGCTGATGTGCAACAAACCGTCTTTACCAGGCATGAATTCAACAAAAGCGCCAAATTCAGTGATGGTTTTAACTTTTCCGGTGTATGTTCCACCCACTTCAGGAATTGCAACGATGCCATTTACAATCGCAACGGCTGCTGCCATGCTATCGCCATCGTTACTCAAAATTTCTACATAACCTTTGCCATCACGCTCTTCGATAGAGATGGTGGTTCCAGTACGCGCTTGGATGTCCTGAATGATTTTTCCTCCTGGTCCGATTACCGCACCGATGAATTCTTTGTCAATCACGATCATTTCTACACGTGGGGTATGTGGCTTCAATTCTGGCTTACCAGCAGTGATGGTTTTCGCCATTTCACCCAAAATGTGCAAACGACCGTCTTTGGCTTGTTTCAAAGCCTGAGCAACCATTTCCCATTTCAAACCGTTGATTTTGATGTCCATCTGACAAGCAGTGATACCTTCAGTGGTTCCAACAACTTTGAAATCCATATCGCCCAAGTGATCTTCATCACCCAAGATGTCTGTTAACACAGTGTAACGTCCAGATTCATCAGTAATCAAACCCATGGCAATACCACCAACAGGCTTTTGCATTGGAATACCTGAATCCATCAACGCCATAGAACCGGCACAAACCGTTGCCATAGACGAAGATCCGTTAGACTCTAAAATATCACTAACAATACGAATTACATAAGGAACATCAATGGGTAACATGGCCTTCAAACCACGCAACGCCAAATTACCGTGTCCGATTTCACGACGACCAGGACCGCGGTTGGGTCTTACTTCGCCCGTAGAAAAACCAGGGAAGTTGTAGTGCAACATCAAACGGCTATGTCCGTGCAACATCGGTGCATCCAATAACTGCTCATCCATTTTACCACCCAAAGTAACTGTAGTCAAAGACTGAGTTTCTCCGCGAGTAAATACAGCAGAACCGTGTGCAGCAGGCAAATAATCTACTTCAGTGTAGATAGGACGAACTTGGGTTGTAGAACGACCATCCAAACGACGACCACTGTCCAAGATCATTTCACGCATTTGGTTGTATTCCGCTTCATGGAAATATTTCTTGGCCAAACGAACCATGCGAGATTCTTGCTCATGTCCTTCGAACTGTTTGCAATATTCCGAAATGATAGCCTTAAACGCAGCTGTACGCTCGTTTTTGGGTGCACCGCTTTCAGCTACTTTGCGAATGTCGGCAGAGGTTTCAGCGATCACGCGCTCGCGTAATTCAGCGTCATTGTCTTCGTGGTTGTATTCACGAACGGGTTTGCGACCACCCATTTCAGCCAACAATTCCATCTGGGCAGCACACTGCAATTTCACAGCTTCATGACCAAATTTCAAGGCTTCCAAGAATTCTTCTTCAGACAATTCTTTCAATTCACCTTCCACCATGTTCAAGTCGTTGGCAGTACCACCAACCAACATGTCGATATCAGACAATGCCAATTCTTCTCTAGTAGGGTTCACGATGAATTTGCCATCGATTCTACCTACGCGAACTTCAGAGATCGGTCCCAAGAAAGGAATATCTGTCAACATCAACGCAGCTGAAGCAGCCAATCCAACATAACTGTCTGGAAGGATGTTCTCGTCTGAAGAAATCAAAGTCAACATCACTTGGGTGTCGGCGTGGTAATCTTCTGGGAACAAAGGACGCAAGCAACGGTCTACCAAACGAGAAATCAAGATTTCATAGTCAGATAAACGTGCTTCACGACGTAAGAAACTACCTGGGATACGACCAACGGCAGCAAATTTCTCTTGGTAGTCTACGCTCAAAGGAAGAAAGTCAACACCTTCTTTTGCATCATAGTTTGACACTACAGAGGCCAAAATCATGGTTTTGCCAACTTTCACTACGCAGCTACCGTGGGCCTGACGGGCCAATTTTCCGGTTTCGATCTCGATGATTTTACCATCACCAGTGTCGAATTGTTTTTTGTGTATTTTAAACATTGTATATTAATTTTAGAAATAAAAAGCCCCGCTTCGCATTGCGAACGGGGCTTTTCTTTACTCGTAAAAGGGTTTAAAGTTTGAACTTACTTACGCAAGCCCAATTCTTTAATCAACGCTCTGTATTTGAAGATGTCTTTCTTCATCAAGTAATTCAATAAGCTTCTACGCTTACCAACCAACTTAATCAAAGACAATTCCGCGCTCTTGTCTTTGCGGAATTCCTTCAAGTGCGCACTGATGAAATTGATTCTCTCAGTGAACATTGCAATCTGGGCCTCGGTGCTACCTGTGTTGTTTACAGCGCCTCCAAAGGTGGTAAAAATTTCTTTCTTTCTTTCAGCAGTTAATTGCATGGCTATCTCAAATGGGAGGCAAAGATACAAAACAAAAATGAGTAAATGTGGATATTCTTGTGAAAAAGTTTGAAAAAGACTTCTCGTCCAATGTCGTACAAATGAATATGTCGAAAACTAACCTTTAAACTACCTTTGTAGTTCCCATGCGCGAACTCTTATTTTTAAACCAATACCTCATCAAGTACGGAAAAATGATGGTATGGGGCATCTTATTCATCCTGTTAACCAATGTATTTTCGGCCTCTGTGCCAATTTTGGTTCGCTTGGGATTGGATGAAGCTTTGAAGCAATCGCTTTGGATCACAGGAAGGGGCGATGCCTTGGCGTCGAGCCTGATCTTTCAAACGGCTTTGGCTTTTGGTGTTGGCATTTTGTTATTGGCCATCGTTCGTGGTGTGTTTATGTACTTTATGCGCCAGACGCTCATCGTGGTATCGCGAAAAGTGGAATACGACCTCAAAAATCGCCTTTATAACAAATATCAAAAGCTAGGAGAATCGTTTTATCGCAAACACATGACGGGCGATTTGCTATCGCGAATGAGTGAAGACGTTTCCAATGTGCGGATGTATATCGGTCCGGCGATCATGTATTTCGCCAACATGATTTTTACTTTCGTGGTGGTAATTTACCAAATGGCGCAAGCCAACGCATCGCTCACAATTTGGGTGTTGCTCCCCTTACCGGTGTTGTCCTATTCCATTTATCAGGTGAGCCGACGCATGAATTTGGGCAACAAGCAAATCCAAGAGCAATTGTCTGTCATTACTGCAAGTGCTCAAGAAACTTTTGCCGGAATTCGCATCATTAAATCCTTTGGGATGGAAGCCACATTCAGCGCCAAATTTCAAGCCGAAGGTGAGGAGTATAAAAATCGAAACATGAAACTGGCCAAAATCAATGCACTGTTCTTTCCGATGATGTTGTTGTTGATGGGTTTGAGTACGCTGATTGTGATTTATCTGGGTGGGAAAGAAGTTGAAAAAGGCGCTTTTACCCCGGGCAATTTGGCCGAGTTTGTGATTTATTTGAATATGTTAATTTGGCCAGTGGCGAGTCTCGGGTGGACAACCGCTTTGGTTCAAAAAGCGGCTGCGAGTCAGAAGCGAATCAACGAGTTTTTAACAGCAGAGGAGCACCAAGAAATCGCTGGGAAACCATTCGTTTTCGAAAGAGAAATCACCATTGATAAACTCAATTTTACTTATGAAGGTAAAACCCAACCCGCGCTCAAAGACATCTCCTTGACCATTAAGCGTGGCGAAATATTGGGTGTTACAGGTAGAACGGGTTCGGGAAAATCAACCCTGGCGCAGTTGTTATCAGCGATGTATTATGCCGCAGAGGATTCATCGCATGTACTTATCGATGGTGTGCCAATGCATGAAATCAATCTTCACGATTTCCGTCGCCACCTCGCGTATGTCCCTCAAGACGTTTTTCTATTTTCTGAAACGATCAGCGACAATATTGCATTCGGCATTGAAACGGGAGAATTATCGCCGGAAGAATTGCAAAAAGCAGTGACGGCTGCTTGTCTGGATAAGGACATTCCGCAGTGGCCCAATGGACTGAATACGCTGCTCGGGGAAAGGGGCGTTAGTTTATCGGGCGGACAAAAACAGCGTGTTGCCTTGGCTCGTGCCTTGGTGAAGCGAGCGAGTTTGTATGTATTGGACGATTGTTTGAGTGCAGTTGATGCGGATACTGAGCGACAAATTATTGACCATGTTTCACGTTGGTTGAAGGATGCCACTGCGATCGTTGTGGCTCATCGAATTGCCCCGTTGCGCATGGCCGATCGCATCATTGTGCTGGAGGAGGGTGTCATTACCGACATAGGTACCCATGAAGAATTGTTGCTTCGATGCGATTATTATCGCAACCTAAATGAAAGCCAAAGTGCTGAATTCCAATGAAAAAGCCTCACCAAGCGTTAACATGACACTTGTATATTATTTTATCTTACATTTGTGTGCAGAACCTCAATAATTTTTGCATATTTGCCAAGAGATATGAGTTCTCGTATTAACTAGAATATGATGCAGGAAGAAAACTACAACAGAGATTCTCAAGAGGAGATCTTTTCCAAGCGTGTACGTGCAGGCAAGCGCACCTATTTTTTTGATGTAAAAGCCACTAGAAACAATGACTATTACATTACAATCACAGAGAGCAAGCGCAGCAAGTTCGACGACGGTAATTTTGTGAAGATGAAGATTCATTTGTACAAAGAGGACTTTAACAAGTTTAGTGATGGCTTGGCTGAGACCATTGGTCACGTGAAAACTACCTTGTTGCCCGAGTACAATTTTGACGAATACGACCGTCAAGACGACGATTATCAATAAGGTCGGAAGCAAGGATTTTATCTTTGCTCACCTTCTTTTTCTGTATCACCGGAATTAGCCGCGGCTTTTCCTATTTTTGTACTGTGTTCAAACGTGTTTTTATTTATGGCTTGGCATTTGGCTCTTTGAGCGCATCCATGCTGTTGGTGCAATACCTTAACGGATTGTACAAAACCACTTCCTTTGTGGCTTTCTTTCCGATGTTTTTTAATTTGGTGATTCCCGGAATTGGGATTTACCTCTTTGTGAAGAGTTTGATACACATGCAAACCGACAAACCCATTAACATGGGCAAGGCGTTGTTTTATTCTTTGATGATGGCGTTGGTGATGGCCGCCACGAATATTGCCGCTTACCAGCACATTTATCACAACAAAACGGAAATTATCCAAGACTGGAGAAAATTGCAATATGCAGCGATCGATCGCAGTGTAAATAAGGATACGAGCATTGCTGTGGCGGATAAGCCCAAACAAAAGACATTGTTGAAGGAGAATTTTGACGTAAAAATTAGCCCTTCCTCGTTTGGAAGTTTTGAACTCATGATGTGTGTTTCAACCAGTATGGTAGTGGCTTTGATGGTGTTTGTTTGGAACATGAAGCGCACGTAACGGCGAATACCATGAAAAAGCTATTGGGCAGAATATGGTTGGTTTGGGCGGGCTTTTGGTTCGTTTCCTTGTTTCTTCTGGTTTACCCATTGCTCTATTTGTTGTTGTTATCGCCAAAAACCTACCGCTTGGCGCATGGGTTGCGTAAAATATGGGGAAAAACCACCTCTATCGTTGCCTTTGTTTGGCCTGTGGTGCGTTATGAGCAACCGCTGCCGAAAAATCAGCAGATGGTGTTCTGTCCAAACCACATTTCTTACTTGGACATTTTAACTTGCGGCAGTTTCTTGCCGGGGTTTAATTTTTTCATGGGTAAAATTGAATTGTCGCGAATCCCATTGTTCGGCATTTGGTTTCGTACGCTGGATATCGCCGTACACAGAGAGAGCTTGCGCGGATCGCATAAGGCATTTTTGGATGCATCCAAGCAAATGGATGAATTGGGCGCCAATTTGATTATTTATCCCGAAGGCAGAATTCCCGACAATGCACCCCAAGTTAAGTATCCCTTTAAACCCGGTGCGTTTAGATTGGCCATAGAAAAGCAAATACCCATCGTGCCCGTTACTTTGGTCGATAACTTTAAGCGCTTCAACAGCGACACTTTTGAAGGATCTCCAGGCCTCATGCGCATGTTTGTTCACGCACCGATTGAAACAAAGGGTTTGTCGATTGATGACATGCCCATCGTGCAAGAAAAAGTCTACAATGTTATATCTTCACAACTCAAATCACTAGGTATCATATGAAAATCACCGAACAAAGAGTGAAAGAACTCGCCCATTTATCGCGCTTGCAATTTGAGGGTGATCGCTTAACAAAAATGCAAAGCGATTTGGAAGACATCTTGGTGATGTGCGAAAAACTCAAAGAAGTAGATACAGAAGGTGTAGAGCCTTTGATTTATCTGACCAATAGCGAAACTGTTTTGCGTGAAGATGTGGTGGTTCAGACCATCAGTCACGAAGAGGCTTTGCGCAATGCACCCAAATCGGACAGTGATTTCTTTCGCGTTCCTAAGGTGATTGACGGCAATGGCTAATGCCTTAATATCGCTTCAAGACATCCGAAAAACCTATGTGTTGGGCGATCAAACAGTGCACGCCCTAAAAAAAATCGATCTTGACATTCATCAAGGGGAGTATGTGGCATTGATGGGGCCATCGGGTTCTGGAAAAAGCACCCTGATGAACATCATTGGTTGTCTCGACACCCCATCTGCCGGCAAATATTGGCTAAACCAAAAAGAGGTTAGTATGATGACTGATATTGAATTGAGTAAAGTGCGAAACGACGAGATTGGTTTTGTTTTTCAAACGTTCAATTTGTTGAACCGATTGAGTTCGTTGGAAAATGTTGCTTTACCCCTGGTGTATGCGGGTATTTCTCAAAAGGAGCGATTGGAAAGAGCCCGAGAAACCCTGAACAAAGTGGGTCTGGGCAACCGATTAGACCATAAACCGAATGAGCTTTCTGGCGGACAAAGACAGCGCGTGGCAGTGGCAAGGGCGTTGATAAACAACCCAAGTTTACTGCTTGCCGATGAACCTACTGGAAACCTCGACACCCAAACATCGCATGAAATTATGGGTTTGTTTGAAGAGATTCATGCCGGCGGGAATACCATAGTTTTGGTTACTCACGAAGAAGACATCGCCAAACATGCCAAAAAAATTGTTAGGTTGCGTGATGGTTTGATAGCGTCATGATTAGTCCCATCATTGGTTGGTATTTTAAGCAGCGCGTGAAAGAACTTCGCGCCAACATTGAGCGATCCTTAGAGAACCAAAACATCCTGTTTGGTGAGTTAACGGAGAAATTAGCGCTCACTGAATATGGTCAAAAGTTTGGCATCGACAAATTAACCACATATCAAGAATTTGCGGAGCGAGTGCCAGTAGCAAGTTTCGAAGATTTTTTACCCTACATCGAGCGCAATCAGCGCGGTGAGCAATCGCTGCTATGGCCCGGCGACATCCGTTGGTTTGCAAAAAGCAGTGGCACCACGAGTAATGTGTCGAAGTTTATTCCTATGAGTTACGAAATCATGGAGCACAACCATTTTGAAGGTTCCAAGGAGGCCGTGACCCAGTTTTTTGGTTTTTATCCAGAGGGAAAAATATTTGGTGGTAAAGGCTTGTTGATCGGAGGAACTACCAAGCAAAATGAGGGACAGGATTATTATTTTGGTGACTTGAGTGGCATCTTAATGGTGCATTTACCCTCATGGGCCAATTGGAAAAGCACCCCGGATGTTGAGGTGGCTACATTGGAAAGTTGGGAGGAGAAATTGGAGAAGATGGTTCAAATCATCAAGGACGAGGATGTGACCAGTGTGAGTGGCGTGCCCACATGGACGGCTGTTGTGATGCAGCGCGTGCTTGAAGTTACGGGAAAGCAAAACATCCTAGAAGTATGGCCCAATTTTGAACTGTTTATTCATGGCGGTGTGAATTTTGAACCCTATCGGGAACAGTTTAAGGCGTTTTTGCCGAGCGACCAAGTCAAGTATTTAGAAACCTATAACGCCAGCGAAGGGTTCTTCGGTATTCAGTACCAAGCCGATCGTTCTGAGTTGGTTTTGTTGACCCATTTGGGAATTTTCTTTGAGTTTTATCCTGCGGCGGAAGTGCCAAGTATCGAAAATATTGTGCCCCTTTCAGACGTGAAAACAGGAATCAACTACGCAGTGATAATCTCATCAGTGGGTGGCCTGTGGCGCTACATCATTGGGGATACCATACAATTTCACGGGCTCGATCCCTTTACCTTCAAAATTACCGGTCGCACCAAATTGTTCATCAATGCGTTCGGCGAAGAGTTGGTGATTGAAAATGCCGAAACTGCCATCGCGATGGCATGCAAAGAAATGGATGCGATTGTGACGGACTACACAGCGGCACCTGTGTATTTGGACCAAAACGAGAATCCTGGACATGAATGGTTGATTGAATTTGCAACGCCTCCTTCTGATTTGCAGGCCTTTACCGAACTGTTGGATCTTGAACTGCAGCGTACCAACGACGATTATAAGGGAAAGCGCGCAGGCGACATGCTCATGAAAATGCCGCAAGTGATAGCAGTGCCCAACATGACTTTTCACGAATGGCTCAAATCGAAAGGAAAATTGGGCGGACAGAACAAAGTGCCCCGGTTGAGCAACGACCGCAAAATCATCGAAGAAATCAAAGGCATGATAGGTTTATAATAGAGGGCAAAATCGTATTTTTGTCTTTTATACACCTATGTACGGAGCCATTAAACAACACTTGGCGGCAGAGCTGAAAAGCATCGAAGAAGCCGGCCTATTCAAAAAAGAACGCATTATCACTACCCCCCAAGACGCCGTGATCAAATTGGCGGATGGCAGCGAAGTGGTTAATTTTTGCGCCAATAATTATTTGGGATTGAGTAGCCACCCTCGCGTTTTGGATGCGGCAAAAAGGGCCATTGATACCCATGGATTTGGTATGAGCAGTGTGCGTTTCATTTGCGGTACACAGGACATCCACAAAGAACTTGAAGCCAAAATTGCTGAGTTTTATGGTACGGAAGACACCATATTGTACGCTGCGGCTTTCGATGCCAATGGGGGTGTTTTTGAACCATTGTTGGGTGAGCAGGATGCCATTATTTCTGATAGCTTGAACCATGCTTCAATTATCGATGGGGTTCGTTTGTGTAAGGCGATGCGTTTCCGCTACGAGAACAACAACATGGCCGATTTGGAAGCCCAGCTCATCGCTGCCCGTGAAAAAGGCGCTCGCTTTATTTTGGTGGTTACCGATGGTGTTTTCTCGATGGACGGTTATGTGGCCCAACTCGATAAAATTTGCGATTTGGCAGAGAAATTTGATGCAATGGTAATGACCGATGAGTGTCATGCCGCTGGATTTATTGGTGCAACCGGTCGCGGAACCCCAGAATATTGCAATGTGATGGGTCGGGTAGACATTATCACGGGCACATTGGGTAAAGCATTGGGCGGTGCGATGGGTGGATATACCACAGGTCGAAAAGAAATCATCGAATTGCTTCGCCAAAGAAGTAGACCCTATTTGTTTAGTAACTCGTTGGCTCCCAGCATTGTGGGTGCGAGCATAGAGGTGTTGAATATGTTGAATGAGACCACTGAACTTCGCGACAAATTAGAGACCAACGTAAAACGTTTCAAAGCGGGTATCAAGGCGGCTGGGTTCGATATCAAAGACGGCGACAGCGCCATCGTGCCAGTGATGTTGTATGATGCAAAATTGAGTCAGGATATGGCGAATGCATTGTTGGCTGAGGGCATCTATGTCATTGGCTTTTTCTTCCCGGTTGTACCGAGAGAACAGGCGAGAATTCGGGTTCAATTGAGTGCTGCTCATGAATTTGAGCACATCGACAAAGCCATTGCGGCATTCACCAAAGTGGGTAAATCATTGGGCGTAATTGCCTAAACCCCTATATTTGTTTTTTAGCAAAATTTATTATGTCTATTTGGAGAAAGAAATCGTTAGAAGCATTATTACAGCAAGCTCAGGGAAG
>Ga0255129_1000021_pt1 | contig 35728 bp, 31 predicted proteins | sample Law_Yuk_RepA_8d_FD_188558 | JGI IMG/M metagenome (GOLD analysis project Ga0255129, IMG submission 188558) | Freshwater microbial communities from St. Lawrence River, New York, United States - Law_Yuk_RepA_8d | ecosystem: Environmental > Aquatic > Freshwater > River | place: USA: New York... | reverse complement strand
GACCTGATGCCCGCTGAAATTACAGAAAAAAAAATGCGCGGCCAGCTCATCGAGCGGCAGGACTACTATCAGAAGCTCACCAACACTTTCGACAACCTCGGACGGCTCCTGTCCCAGCGGAATGGCGCTGGCTTGGTGCTCGCGACTTGGACAATATGTAGTCTCGGTGGACAGGAAAACTCCGAAAAATGACTCTTTTAATCTCAAAAATTTTCAAGATGAAAAACTTTTTTGTAACTGCATCCATTTTATATCTTCTTGGAATCAAAATTTTTGCATTTGGATTTCTAGTCGAGGGAGATGTCGAAGTTCGTCAGTTTGCCGCATCAGGGCAAACTTTGGAAGAGAGCAGGTTCAATTTTTCAGCAAAGTGTGGTCCTTCTGATTGGTCGGTGACCATAGAAAAGCCAACTCCGTTACATAGTTTTAGTCGTGTTTCCGGAGATGGTACGAATTGCTATTATCAAATTAGATATTCCGATTCAACGCTCGAGAGTATTCGGAGCCAAGACGGAGTTTCAAGAAATGAAGTTGGAGCGCTAGTGCTTGGCAGAATGGTTCCCAATTATCACACATATTCGCCAATGGGTGTAATTTGGTTGACGTACTGTTCATCGAAGTATTTTTCAAAATTTACGGGCTCCGATTCTCGTTACAACGAAGTCGATGTTCCGGCAGGGGAGTTCGGCAATGGTGGGGAGCCGATTGAATTGAGGTCTATTCTCCGTCCCGCTATATGGAAAACGATGGGTTCAACTGGCCTGCCAGTCCAGCTAACAATTCTTGAGGCAGGAAGGCGCCGTGGCAGATTTCAGGGGGACGGCGGTTTTCTTGAAACAAAATACCCTAAGCCGTTTGAAAATGGTTTTACAAACTCGGCCTATAACGCAACGTTTGAAACTTTTGAACATGGAATTAAATTGCCGAGGTCATCGGTTTACCAAACATATCTTCCAAAGCTTGAATCCGCAGCTTCATCTAACGATTTGTATATTGTTCAAGAGATTCGCGTGAATACGACAAGAGTGGAAAGTCTTCAAGACGCGGAGATTCTTCCCCATGCATTTCAAGGTGTGGCGCTGATAAATGATTGCAGGTTTATTGAAAGCCCTGGGGGGGTTAGGCCCATGCTTTACGTTTCAACGTCTAGATTTATGTCAAACGTTGAATTGTTGAATTCTGCTGTGTACAAAAATGCTAAGCCGGCTCCTGATGAATATGAAATTGGTGGAGTTAACAGTTCAGCAAGACGAACTTTTTATATCTTTCTCGCGCTCGTGGCAATAAGTGGAGTGATTGCTTTTGCGCTTAAACGAACCTCCGGTAGAAAACAACAATGAACACAATTAAAAAGCACTCAATCCTACTCACTGTGACGTCCCTTATGGGGCTTCGCCTAGATGCTGCCTGTAACAACAAAGGTCCAGCCTCGTCAACCAAGGTTCCGCAGTGTACAGACTGTAGCAACAATTTGCCAATCAATGGGAGTCAAAGCTGTAGCTACGAATATGAAATTAATGGTGTAGAAATATACTGTTCGTGTGGTGGCACTCATTGTGTTGAGGACGAAGGTAGCTTCCAGTCCGTTTCAATCGTGTACAAAAAGGGAACTTGTCAAAGCGGCCAATGTTCTAATACCGTAACGACCGGTGCAGTTGTGGGTTCTAGGAGACTCGCTGCTGCGGTTGCTTGTCCTCCCTAACCCCGATCAAACATAATAAAAATTACACCGGAAGGATTCGCCGATACCGCTCAAAGATTATTTCCCTGAGCGGATCGGCGATTTTTTTATGAGGAGAAAATACATCGTCTCGGCATCGACCATGCTTATATTTTTTGCGGTTGTTGAATTTATGAATCTGGTGTTTGATGCACAGGTTCTCGCCGGCAAAAATCTATTGTTTCAGATCGAAAATAGGCAATTGGTCTTGGTCGCCGGCACCGTTTTTATGACTGTAGGTTTGAATGGCATGTTTTCGAAGAGATTCGAAAACGTCGTGTTTCAATTCCTTCTGACAGGTCTAGTCTTATTTGGATATCATGCTATCCATTGGTTTTTCAAGATTCCAGATTCTTGCCCGTGTTTGAATTTTGTAGTCAAGGTTCTTGGTCTTTCAAGTTTGACTGCCAAAGTTGCAATATACTCATCAATTGTATTTTTAATTGTTCCACCTTTGTATTATTGGTTTTGGGAACGCAAAAGATCATAGCGCAGAAACTAGCTTTAACAGGTCATGCCAATAAGCGAAAAGCATCGGGCCTCCAACACTTTAATAGAAGTCCTCAAGGTCCTCTATGGTGGCCCCTACAACGTATCCGTTGTCTTATTTATATTGAGTTGGTTTCTGATCGTTGAAAAGAGCCTATTTGAGGTTGCGAAATCGGGGCTTGCAGGAAATGGTTTCGATTTATTGTTTGGGGTATTTTCATTGGTGTTTTATTTGCACATATCCAGAATATCTTCCTTAGAAGTGCCATTTATTAAATCTGCCCTTCCAATATTTTTGGGAACTTTTGTTTTTGCTGGTCATCTATGCTGCAGATTCTTTGGTGACTACCCGCGCCTTGCATACTTCATAAATTACGCCAATGTTCTTTCGATGCCCGACACTAAACGAATGTTGGAGTCGATCGGCTTTAACATGGTTTTTTGGTCCCTGGCGCTAGGTTCGCTGAGTATTTTTATATATTCAATTGCAAATGGCGAGAGGAGTTGGAATCTGTTTTGCCTCAAAAGAAATCGAAAAGCTTTTGATCTTGTTGGCGTATCTATCGTTTCTGTTACTACAATTTTTTTAGCCCCCCTTCGTGAGCCCTTGTCCATAATGTCGTATAGTGTTTTAACGCACTTTCGATATGAAAGCATTTTCAAAAATGTTGTTGTTGGCGATTCTGTCCAATGCATCAAAAATCCTGAGGGCGAAAAGCCGAGCCCTGACACTCCGCTCTTTGGTGGAAATATATTGATAATTGTATTCGAGTCGTTTTCTGCCGAATGGCTTAACAGGACTGAAAACGGAAGAGAGATCACTCCTCATTTAAATCGATTAAGCCGTAAACGAGGTTTCTTTAACCACTTTTATGCCAATGGCACATATACGATCAACGGCCATTCAGCGATCGTTAGCTCCCAATACCCGCCTCGATTTGGTTCTATAGCGGAAAACTATCCTGACCGCCAGATTGAAGGTTTAGGGGGAGTTCTCAAAAAGAGTGGCTACAAAACACATTACTGGAGTGCTGGCGAACTGATGTTTAATAATACATCGAATTTCATGGTGAAATGTGGTTTTGAAGACGTTCGGCATATTGTTGGGGATGGTTTTGACCAGAGAGATAAATGGAGTTGGGGATTGAATGATAAGAAGTTCTTGGAGATATGCGCTTCAAGGTGGAAGACTGAGATTGATGCAGGTGGCCGGCATCTCCATGTTATTTCTACCGTCGCAAATCATTTTCCATTCAATTCGGTTCCCCTATCTAACCGATTTATCTTTCAATCTCCGAGCAACTTGTATCAAAGATTTGCGAACTCGGTGAATTTTTCAGATTTTGCACTCGGACAATTTGTTGAATGGTTTAGTCGAATGAACCTTGCGGAACGTTGTCTATTGGTTGTGACAGCAGATCATTCAATGCCGTTAGGGGATGGTAGGGATGCTGGAATGAACTCGTTATATTACGAGGAGAATATCTCGATTCCGTGCTTGTTTTTAGGGCCGAGAAGAGTCATGGATCAATTAAACTTTAATGTTACTTCCTCGCAAGTAGACATAGCGCCAACGATAGCCGGATTGCTGGGGTTTTCTAGTACACCTTGTGAGTGGGTGGGAAATGATTTAACCAAGCATTTTGAGTATAGTGCAATTAATGTCCAGCAGAGTGGTGATGGGTATATTTCCATTATCCAATGGCCTGAAAAACAAGTTCTAAATCTGTCTTCGAGAAGGCTGATTTCAACCAACTTGGAGACTGATTCAGAGGAAAGGCATTACAGGGATTCTTTATATGGTAAACAATACAAGAAAATGTTGTCGGTTCTTGAGAGGGTTCATTATAAATAGTAATGAAGATGTTGCGCCTCCTCAACGTATGTTTACTGGCGGCTTCACGCTTATTGAGTTGTTGTTGGTTATTTCAGTTTTGACGGTTTTGTTTGCTCTAGTACTGCCTGTGATTTCCAGTTCTAAACGGCGAGCAAAGGTCATGGGGTGTGGAAATAATATTCGCCAGTTTTGTCTGGCGTCCCAAATGTATGCTCAGTCCAACCCGAGGCAGGTGTTTGCCAATACTGATTCAGATGGTTCGGATGATCTATCGTGGACTTGGATTGAATATATTGGGGCGCTCAAGACCTACAGTTGTCCAGAAACAAAAAATCTAGTGCGCGATAATGAATATTTGCAGCGGTGTGATGGGATGGTGTTTAAGGATTTGACTGATAATGCTACATACAAGAAATCGAAATACGGCACAAGCTATGAGGTGTTCGGGTTCATGGGGAAAGGGACAGGATATGAAACAGTTGTAAGCGAGTGCCAAAACGAACGAGTCGAACCGGGGGTTCAGAAGACGGCTGTATCAGTAGTGAATTATATTCATCAGTCCTCCTCATTTGGTTTGAAGAATTCGGTTCCCGGTGCTGCAAATATATGGTTGTTTGTTGATGCGGATGATCTAAATCAACCCAATCTTCCGACGAAATCAGGAAATCATGGAGAATCTGGAGTCAATGTTGGCATGGCAGACGGTCATGTTGAATGGGTTGGGCGTCACAAGTTTGTAAATATGTATGAAACATCTCAAGATGAAGGACGTGTTCGTTAAGATCTAATATTGAAATTGTAATGGTATAAACTTGGTTCATCGTCACTTTTGATGGGTTAGTAGCAGGGTAGTGAGAGTTTGCCTGCGAACAAGAAGAGCATTACGTATTCGACGGTGCGGTAACCACGGGCTCGGCGCTTCACGGCGGAGAAGAGGTCGTTGAAGCCCTCCGGGAACGCGGTGGTCAGTCCCTGGGGCCAGTGGGCCAGGCTCTCCTCCAAGTGCCCCTCAATCATTCGGGCCACCAGGGCCATCGGTTCGAGCAGCTCCCTGGTCCTCTCCCGCATCGCGTGCACTCACGCGCACCCGTTGCCGAACAGCTTCCTGGCCTCTTCGGATCCCTTCCACTGGCAGATGCCCTGCAGCACCAGCCTCATCTCGTAGGCGAGAACGGCCACGCACCGCTCCAAGGCCATCGACACCCACTTCCGGGCCTCCTCCTCCGTCCAGTTCCCGGGGTTCTTCCTCCACAACCACCGGGTTCGTTCCAGAAGCCCCTGGTGTGCCGAGTCGTGCCGGCTTTCCAGCTTCCGGACCTGATCGCAGGCCTCCACCACGTTCTGGATCACGTAGAACTTGTCGTACACCACACGGGCGTTCCCGAGGTTCTCCGCCACTCCCTTGATGTAGGCCCCGCTCATGTCGACGGCCACGTGCTGGATCGCCTTCGGATGTCCATTGTGCCGAATCAGTTCCGCGGCAAAGCGGCGCCAGACCTCGGCGTCCTTCCCGGGCGTGGCGAAGATCATCCGCTACTTTATCAGGTCGGCCAACACCCTCAGGCTGTGATGCGCCTGCGCCGGCTTATCTCGTCGGCTCCCCAGCGACACTAGCTCCTTGAAGCTCAGGCGCACCTGCGCCAACTTGACGTGCGTTAAGAGCATCCGCCACATCCTTGAGTCGCTCTCGCCCAGGATCTGACCGGCACGCTTCACCGGCATCTCACGCATCAGGGTCACGGCGAAGGCCTCGAACTCCAGGGTGAAGTGCTTGCTGCGCCCCTCCCAAGGAGGCGTCCCCCGGAACACCTCGCCGTCGTCGCCTCGGCGTCCCCGCGGCAGCGCACACTCGAATCACGCACTCTTTGTTGAAGACGTTCAGGTGCCGCCACCGCATCGACTCCACATGGTCGTGGCGGATCACCATCGTCCCGGTCCGGGCACTCTCCTCAGGCCACCGCTCGGGCGTCTCCTATGCCTTCAACACGAAGGTCGAACTCTACGTAAGCGTCACCCGAGGCACCTCCCCGCATAGGTGTCATAGTTTGCCGAGTATGACGTTTATGCAGCGGCTTTGAGTGCGGGGATATGCTTTCGCCCCCAGTTTGCCGGCAGGAGGACGACCAACTGACGGTTGGTCATCGAAGGCAGGCGGGTCAGGACATCCTTGAGGTAGGCATACGGATCGATTCCCCGCCGACGGCAACTCTCGATCACTGTGTACAAGATCGCGCCGCGTTCCCCGGCCCCGGCTTCTCCGAAGAATAACCAGTTTTTTTTCCTAGCGCCGTAGGCCGGATCGCATTTTCGATCTGGTTGTTGTCGATTTCAACCCGTCCGTCCGTAAGGAACACCAACAGACGGGGCCATTGCCCCCGGGCAAAATCAATCGCCTCACCCAAGAGAGATGTCGGGAACGTCTTGGGCTGCATCCGCGCCAGCACCCGGCCAAGCCGCTCAACGATCATCCGGCTCTCGGAGCTCCGGAGTGCTTCCCGCAACCGAGGACCTGCTCGGTTCTGGCGCAGCACAGCCTCCACCCGATAAAGGTGCTGGATCTGCCTCAGTACCCAACCGGCCCACAATGGCGACTCATTCCGCCCCTCATAGAACTTGCGCCTCACGTGGGCCCAGCACCCTGCCAACGTCAGGGGGTGGGGATGACGTCGGGCAAAGGATCCATAGGCCGCATACCCGTCACACTGCAATACCCCACTGAAGTCAACCGGCAGAAGCTTGTCCAGACACTTGGCCGCTCGGCTGGTTTCCCAACGGAACACCACGTCTCCTCCCGGTCGAAGGCAGGTCCACAGGTACCCTTGGCCGGTCTTGCCTCGCCCAGGATCCAGATACTCGACGGGCGTTTCATCAACCTGCACATACCCACCGGCCATAACTCCGGTGAGGATCATGTCGTAGATCGGTCTCAACCAGTCGGCCGACAGACCGACCCAGCGGGCCATAGTCTGGCGGGGCAACTCCACTCCGTGACGGGTGGCGTAGATCCGTTCCTGCCGGTACAGCGGCAGGTGATCGCAGTACTTGCTGACCAGGATGTGGGCCAAGAGTCCCGGGACCAGGATGTGGGCCAAGAGTCCCGGAGCCGGCAGACTGCGCTCCAACAGGCGCTCCGGCAGCGGTGCAATCACCGGTGCAGCATCCGGCTCGGTGCGCTGCACGTATCGGGGACGCACTAACCGCCGCCGGAAGAAGCGGCCCGGCTCGTAGTCCAACTGCTCGCTGACTTCCTCACCAATCCGGCGCCATTGCTCGGGTGCAGCCTGTACCCCCTCGGGTTCGAGCACTTCTTCCACCACCGGGAGGTGCTCCGGCACGCGGGCCTTGCGAACCGACCGTTGTGTTTTCTTTTCCAGGGAGGGACCGGGTTCGATCTTCCCAGGCCGGACTTCAACTTCAACCTCCGGAAGGGCCAGAACTAGTTCCAGCTGATTGCTCGGCAACTGCTCGCTGGATACTCCGAAGAAGCGCCGAGTTATTTGATCCAACTTCTGACGCAGCAACTGGTTCTCCCGCCGCAGCGCTTCCATCCCCGACAAGGCCGACAAAGCCGCCTCCAATTGGCGGGTCAGTTCGGCTTCGCGCGGCGTCATAAACAACGTCGCGAAAGCAGCAGTTACAGGGCCAAAAACCGGGGGTTTTGTCGTGTTTTAGTGCCCCAAAAAACCTACTCACGCTGATACCACGGACGGAGTTTGGCACCTCGTAGATCGACCCCATCGGTGAGCAATGCCAGAGCCTCCGGAGTCAGGGAAAGCTTGGTGATCGCATCGTGGCTGGGCTGAGGCCAGGAGAAGGTGCCTTCTTCAAGCCGCTTGGTGCACATCCACGCCCCGGTACGATCGCGAAAGAGGATCTTGATCCGGTTTCGTCGTCGGTTGGTGAAGACGAAGAGCGATCCGCCCCGGGGATCCTCGGCCAGGCGTTCGGTGATCAAGGCGTGCAGACCACTGAAGCCTTTGCGCATGTCGCAGGGGTCGATGGCCACGAACACCCGCAGTGCGCCAGAAAAGCTCAGCATGCGTGAAGTTGACGTAGGAGTTCCACGACCAGGGGCAGTTGGGTTCGTTTGCTGATCCGCAGACGCACCTGACCGGGGAGCTCCAGTTCCAATGCCGGCTGGGACTGTGGTGCCGCGACTTCGACGAATCGGGTGGGAGGAGCCCCTTTGCGGTGGTCGTTGGGAGGCTCGGAACGGCGGCGACGCCAACTGGCGAAGGTCTGGTACTTCACACCGACCAACGCGGCAAAGGCTGATCCGCTCATTCCGCTGCGATCGAACTCCTCCAAGATCTGCAGCCTCTTTTCAGCCGGGATCCGGATCCGGCCAGCCAGATCTTCTTTCAGCAGGGATACACTCGCATTCGTGTCCATGCCGCCAACTTACCCTGATCAACGCATCCCTCGGTAGTGGTGCCCCGGGTGACGCTTACGGTTGAAGAGCCATCCAGTCCGAAAATGTAGTCCTTTGACCCGAGGAACCAGGTTTTGCTGGGGTTTTCCTCGTTCCAGTGCTCAGTAGCGAAAGTCCGGCCAAACTGAGGGGTCGGGCTGCCTGCTGGTCAAAAGGCTCAGAGGAATGGGATCTAAGTCATTTTTTGATTTTTTCTGAAAGAAAGTCGCTGCTTCTCCCGTATTCCAAATGAAGAGTTTTTCTGTAGAACCTCAACTTGGTTTTAACATCGGCGCTGCCATATGAACCCTCACTGCTTTTGCACACACCATGAATACTTTCACCTGCAGTCCGAATTCCCTGCTTTCCAACTCTCATAAACCGATTGTTCCACCTTGTGTCGGTCCTGTCCGCATTGCTGCTGCTGCTAGGGGCTGTCGAGAATTTATTGAATACATCCCAGTTCCTGGAACCGCAGCGAAACCCACACCGTTCGGCCGACCCAATCTAGGTTTGGACTTGGGGCCGGATATGCCCGGGCCCCTAAGTCAACTGGTGTTGGTGCTGCGCGACGGACCAAGGACGGAGTTTGGGCGTGACCAGATCGAGCCTCTGTTGCAGGTATATCATGCGAAGGCACGGCCGGCGGAGCCTCTGAAGCCAAAATGAAGTTTCCTATCGTACATCCGGTAGTGACAAATACACCAAAAGGTCGATGACCAAGTTGCTCGGCAGGTTTTCGATTCGTGAAATCCCCCAATAAATTAACATATATCCATTCTTATTGCAGAGCCCCAGAAAGCAAATTCCTATCAAACCCTAATTTCCCATAATTCTCGAAGAACACACCAAAAAAACTCCATACTATGAAAAGCAAGAAACTTGGAACTCTAGGAACAAAAGCGCAGTTGGCCATCGCGTTGGCCGCAATTGGCGCGGCAGACGGCGCAATTGCTGGTACCCGCTATGTTTATGGCGGCGGCAGTTCGAGCAGTTGTCCGGGTGCTCAAATGTGTAGCGGCACACTTCCAGGCGGGAGCCAAACTTGGTATTGGTGCTGCAGTTTGGGTCCGATTGAGAGATGCGGTTCGGCGTCGTGGATGATTGTAGGTGGCAACCTTGTAGCCGCCGGAAGTTGCATCTCAAATTAATATTATTGAACACCACTATGGCTAGCCGAAATAAGGTTTTAATCTTTGGAATCGCATTTTTGGCGGCGCTAGCGGTGTTCATTCGAATCCGGTCCGCTAGAGAAAATCTCGTCGAACGCGGAACTGCCAAAGCGAAGGCGGAGGGACAACTAGAATTGGCTATGTCCTTCAAAAGCAAATCTTTTACCAGTAACTCTCCGCTTTCGCTCTTGGAGGCACACAACGCTCTGCTTGGAAATACAAATCTGTCAGAAGCGCAGGGAAGTAACTATATCCAAATGTTAGCGCGGTTGATCGAAACCTATCAAGATGGAGGATTTCAAAAATATCTAAAATTCAAGAAATCATTTGGAGACGCCAAATTAGGTATTCCGGCAGGAAATGAAATTGTAGAATGTTCCGTTGACGAACTTGAGCGGCTTTGGAATTCAAAATCAGCTACGTTTGTAGCAATTTTGGCAGGCTCCTCTAATGCCCTTCCGGAAACGTTTAGACTTCGAATCACCAGGTTTGACCCTAACAGCATAGCCTACGACGTCCGTACGACTGTCGTAGGTGAAAGCGGATTGGACAGAATGTTGGGCGGCAAGCAGGTAAATGGGATAGCACGGATAGAAAATCGATATTTTAGATATAACCGTGGGCCAACCCACGTCATCCAAGAAAACGGTAACATAAAGTGGGTTAACGTGGCTTTCACGTGCTATACAGACCTAGGAAAGCTTCCTGGCTATGTGGCTATTAGCTCCTATTGGGATCCAGTAAGGCAACAGTGGATACCTTATGAAATGCTATCATGCAGTCCGCCTACTCTCTTCCTAATGTTTTAATGTCTCGCGTCCTTTTGGTCGTTGAAGTTCTGCTACGGTTCGGCCTTAGCGCGATGTTTCTTTTGTCTGCGATTTCAAAGGCCATCAATCCCCTGGAAACGGTAGCCGCGATAAAAGTAGTACTTGGCTTCAATAGTTACCTAGCCGACTGTGTTGTCGCCATCCTGATTGTATTTGAGGTCGTTTTATCTTTTCTACTGGTATTTAGCGGTAATCGTCGGAAGGTATTACTAATAGCCGCGTTAGTATTGTTTATATTTTCTCTGTACCTTGTGATAGTATCACTAACACCTACGGCACAAAGTTGTGGCTGCGGTGTCCTTGCGAAGTTTATCGATGGATCAATTCAAAAGAAGGCCTTGGTTGGGGTCGCTAGAAATACATTTTTGATTATTCTCTGCGTTTCACTTCGATTCATGTTAAACAATGAGCAATTTCCTTCCAGGAAGTAAATTAACACTTCATTTGTTTGGAAATCCCAGTCCTTTGGGGGGGGCTTCAACTAAACTAATTGATTTTATCCAATCGTTCTACAAGCGATATCGAATAATCAACTACTTGCCGCGTACACCTCCTGACGATATGGCGGCTTTCCTTAGTTCCCATGACGTAGAGATAAAGCAATATTCGGATTTTCCTGCCCAGAACGAGGGTGTTTGTTTAGCAGTTTGTGTGGACAAATTCTTCGAAACGGGCATTCCGCAAAAAGCCCGAGATCATAGAATTCCTTTGGTTTGGTCTAATGAAATGATGTGGCTCTTTCCAGGGGAAGAGGATGCGGTAAAGTGTGGGCTTATTTCAAAAGTATTATATTTGTCACCAATTCAAAAACGTGTATTTCAAAATGTCTACAAATCGGTGTCAAGCATGATAGTAGACAACTATGTTAACCCTGCCTACTTCAAGTTTGTTGATAGAGGTAGTCGTGAGCCTTTTACGATTGGAAGACTCTCTCGTCCAGATCCATTGAAATATCCGATTAATTTTCCAACCCTATATGAATCGTTAATATCAAAAAGCGAACGGTTAAAAATCCAGTCATGGAGTTCTGATCTTGCAGCGGAGTATTCGTGGCATTACTTTAGTCCGGATCGATGGGTCCTTCAGGAAGTTGGTGCTGAACCGGCAAATTTGTTTCTACAGAGCATCGACGTTTTTTCATATCCGCTTGGACATCGGTTCATTGAAAGTTGGGGACGCTCAACGGTTGAAGCGATGCTAACTGGTTGCGTGCCAGTTGTACCTTCAGGGCATCATTTAGAGAACCTTTTAGTGCATGGCGAATCTGGTTTTGTCTGCCAGAATGACGATGATTTCATAAAATGGACAAGAGAATTATGTGCCGACGTAAGTCTCTTCATGAAAATGTCACGAAGTGCTGCGCAGTATTCGCGCGATGTTATTTGTAATAGTGAGGCAAACTGCAGACTTTGGATTCAAGCCTTGGAGGAATGGTAATGTATCTCAAAAAGCCGACTTACTGTTACTGGATCGTCGACAACTCTTTCTGTGACTCTCGGATGGCTGAAATGGTTACTGCCGCGAGAAACCGCGGGGTGAACACTGACATAATAGCATTCAGCCCTAGAGAGATAGAAGGTGCTGACACTTATGATTTGTATGATATAGATCATGCTGATCCACTATTTCCATTGGTTTATTTGCAAGCTGGGCTTCTAAATCTGTCTTACGATGTGGTTATTTACATCGACCGAACGACAGAAATCAGAGGGGAAATAGTGAATACCGAAGCTTTGCTAAACTTTGATCCAGTACATGTCCCGCTTTCTTCCAATCATCGCAGTCCGAATGATGTTGTTCTTGAGAGGACTGCTCGGAGGTTTGGCTTTAATCGTCCGTGGCGTTCTAATCTCGATGGAGGCTTCGTCCTAAGAAGAAGGGCTGTTGAGAGAGTGGTGGAGCTTTGTGGGGCGTTTCGGAAGTTCTCTGGCGAACAGGCGAATTTTAAGTGCAGTGAACTTGTCGGATCGGTGTGCCAAATTTTGAGCGGTGATACAAGAGCACACGAAGTCCAATTGACCCGACAATGCTGGGACATTCAATTGGCTTCAGAAATTGATTCTAATGCTGCGCTAATTACAAAAATTTGAATATGAATCGGGCTTTTACGCTTGTTGAACTGTTGGCCGTAATATGCGTGATTGCTCTCCTGGCTGCGGTAAGCCTGCCGAGCTTGTCAGGGGCGAGGTACCGTGCGAAACAAACTGCATGTCTTAATAACTCGAGGCAAATCACTATGGCGCATATACTATACGCGGCAGATGATGCTGCGGGATCTTTTAGCGCCAAAGAAGTCACAGATGACTTAGATGTAAATTGGTTGCATGGTATTCTAAAAACAAGGCAAGTTTGGATTTGTCCGGCCACACATAATATCGTTTCAACAAATGTTGGAATATCACCATTTACGAGCCGTGTTGGTCTTGTTGACCTAATTAAGATTAGTGTTAGCCGGGTTAGCGCTGGAAAGAGTTATCAGAGTATGGGTGTTATGGGTGTTGGCACTCCTTATAGTATGAGTATACCTACTGCGCATGACGGCCCTGTTGAGATAAGCGGCATTCGTAAAACGGACCGCAATATTAATTCGTACGTAAAATACCATGATTCCTTTGGTTTAGCCGGACAGGTTCCGGGTCCATCAAAAATCTGGATTTGTACAGAAAGTCTCTTTGTGGGAAATCCGTATTACCCTGACCTTGGAGACAATCATGATGAACGTGGCGTAGCAACAGGCTTTTGTGATGGGCATGTTGAATTTCTCTCTCAGGCAGCCTATCTGCGAAGTTATGAATTGTCACAAGACGAGGGTCGCACTGGAATACCTTTAACCTGGTAGTCAAAAACCGATATGGCTGAAGTAGTTAAAATCAATAAATGTTGAGCTAGGATTTCCGACGTTCGCTGTTGTGGGTAGAAATGGAAAATTGCCAGGGGCTGCATGGCGCAGGTCTAGAGCAGGGTCTTTCGGTCCAAGTGGCCGCAATTGGATTGTCGGGTGGGGGCACCTATAAGGCGACAGGTTGACCGAGGCGAATGTCCGTTTGCACTGCGTGGTGCAAGTCCTTCCCGCAGACACTCAGGGGCGAGTTAGGGGGGCTTCTCTCGGCTTCTATCGTGTAGCCGAGAGGGCACCCGTTCCGAAGCAGCCAGAATGGACTCCGGCCAGTTTGCTTGCTGTGGGAGGTCACGGCGGGGCGGATTAGTCCGGGTGAGGTAGACCTTTGCTGTCGGTCCAGGGTGAGTGGTTGATAGGATACAACGCACGCACCGACTCCAGGGTTGGCTCGGCCAGCGAGGGCAGGTTCCCAGGAGTCAATTCGCAGAGGAAGAAGCCGTGCGATTCTCAGTCTTCGTGCAGGCGGTTCGAAACATCCCAGGGCGGCATTAAGGACATCCAGTCCAGGTGGAGCTGGAACTCGATCGAGCGGGTGACTCAGTGGTCGCAGTTGAGGTCGATGCCCGCGGCGTTCGCGTCTGTTCCGCAGAGTCCTGAGCCAGGCCCTCAAGGGTTATACCAAGGCCACCTCGCGGCAAACTACTGAGCACTTCATCCGGTGCTTGGAAAACGCCTTCCGGTCCTTCAGGGGCGTCCCTGCCACCGTTATCCGTGAAAACCTTAATGGTGGATAATCTAACCTGCCTTTACGCCCCCCGGGCTCAATGCCAAGCTCGAGAAGTTCGCACAGCGCTACGGCATGGTGGTCCTCCAAACCCATTCCGCCGCCCCGTCACAAGGGCAAGGTCGAGGCCGGGGTCTGGATGCTGAAGCCCATGAAGGCGTTGAGCGAGATTGTGCGCACCCGGGGCATGCGGAACGGACCCAGGTTGACCTCGCGGGCCGAAGGGCATTTCCACAGAGCGGTGTTCTGGACATAGGGGGCCAACAGGCTCTGCTTGAGGAAGAGGGTGTTGGTGCAATCGGGCCCGGGAAGACCGAGCCATCCCTGTACCCAGGTTTCACCGAGGGGGATGTTCTCGCCGTCGAGATTGGGTGGCATGAAATCGGCGTGATCGAGGGCGTACAGGGTGCCGGCTAAACCGAATTGCCGAATCTGGGACACGCACTGGGTGGTGGCTGCTCGTCGCTTGGCCCCGGCCAGGGCTGGTAGGATGAGCCCGGCCAGGATGGCGATGATGGCGATGACGACCAGTAGCTCGGTCAATGTGAAACCGAGCATCTGACCAACATATCTCTGAGGTGCGGAACGGTCGTACCGAGAGCTGCGCGATGTACAGGAGTCGCTTGAAAACGTGAGATTCATAGCGTCGCGGGGCTCTACGGCGAGGAGTGCCGCTGCGGTGTTCCCGATTTGGCCTTGCGGTCGGGTTGAAGGTCCCATCGCCACTGGTTGCCCATTTCATCGGTGGTGATGATGGCGGAGTCACGGTCTGCAAACATGGCAGAGATGATCCGCCTGGCGTGCATTAGGGGCATGGTCAGGGGCTCTCCGGTCGAGACATCCCAGACCACAGCCGACCCATCGTCGCTTGCTGTGACGACCCAGTTGTGGGTCTTGGCGAACTGTCCCGATCGCACTTTGTCTCGGTGCCTGAGCTTTGGTCCTACGGGTGCGCCTGTGTGTGCATTCCAAATCGCGGCTGAAAAGTCTTCGCTAGATGTGACCACGTGGGTTCCATTCGGACTGAATGCGGCATGGAGGACTCCATCGTCATGAACCAAGGGTGGTCCAGCTGGCTTGCCCGTCTGGACATCCCAGAGGCGTGCACTTCGCTTCTCCAGCGTCTTGTCCGCCACCGCGGCTACCAGCCTTGTGCCGTCCGGGCTGAACTCCACATGGACCACGGAAGCTTCGTGTTCTAAACTCTTCGGTTCAGAATCCAGTAAACGGATCAGGTGGACCTGGTCCCCGGAAACTGCAGCCAGCAAGTCTTTGGCAGGGCTGATAGCGAGTTGGGTAATTTCTTCGGATAAGTGCATCACCCGTGCCGACGTGGACTCAGCACTCGAGATCGTCACCTGATTTCCGATTGCGCGCACCTCTAGAGGACCCGCCCGGCACAAGACAGGCCGTTTATCGCCGGGTGCGGGCACGGTGCCACAATAGACGGGAGCCAGTCGCGGCTTCAGGTCCCAAACGACAATCCGCCCCTCAATATCGGCCGTGAGGATGTGGTTCGAGCTGTGACCGAAGGAGGCGGTCATGAGCCGCCCCTCATGGCGGATCGTGTGGTTGAAGGGAACGGGCTGGTGTTCGTGTGCATCCCAGATCCGCGCGGAGCGGTCCAAGCCCGCGGTTAGTATGCGATGTCCATCCGGGCTGTAGCGGACATCGTACACCGCTTCTCCATGCTTCAGGCTAGGCGTACGTTCCAGGCCCGTGGCGAGGTCCCAGATCTTGGCCGTACCATCGTAGCCGCAGGTGACGAGGGATTGCTCATCCGGGCTGAAATCGGCGCTGTACACCCAACTCTTGTGCATCAAGGGAGGGCATTTTTGTTGACCGGTCGCGGTGTTCCATAGTCGGGCCGAGTGGTCGGCGCTGGTGGTTACGGCCCAAGTTCCGGACGGGCTGAACTTGGCGAAAAATACGTGTCCATCATGGCCTTGCAAACGAAACACCGGCGAAGTCGCCACCGACTGCCAGAGGTAAACCCCTCCGTCCAGGCCTCCGGCAATCACTTTGCTCCCGTCAGCACTGGAGCTAGTGAACATGGCTGGGCCATCGATTTTGAACAGGGTTTCCCGTTTTCCGGTTCGCCAATGGGTCCGCGTGATGGTTCCGTCCAGGTGCGCCGACAAAACCTCCTCGCCATTTGCGGTAAAGGTCGACGTTTCGGGTTCAGTACCTAGGCCAAGGCAATCCGACAGGGCCTTGCCTTCGAGCAAGTCGAACACCTGGAAATATTGGCGATTGAGAACCACAAGGGCCTGGGTGCCATGGACCTGGGAATATCGGATCGGTTTGGCCGCCAGTCGCCATTCTTGAAGCTTCTGAGGGGCCATCTCATCGAGCAGGGTGAGCCTGAGGCGTTGTCCGGTCATGTCGTTGTCCGACGGGTGCTCCAGGTTCAAGGCTTCAAGCAAAGGAGGGATGGCTCCTTGGTAGTCCCCGTTGCGCATCAACGCAGTGCCCATGGCAACCTGGGTGCCGACCTGCCGCTGGCGCTCAACTACGCGGTGGTGCCACTGCTGTTGGAAGTGGTAAAATATACCTCCGAATAGGAGTACCCCGACTGCGAACAATAGCCCTAATCTGCGGAGCACCCGGACGCGACGTTCGAGAGTGTGCAGGCGCCGCACCGACCGCCCATTGGCCAAAGCCAAGAGGTCACTGCTCATCTCAGCCGCAGTTCGGTAGCGCAGGCGCACGTCGTTTTGACAGGCCTTGATCAGCACTTCGTTGAGTTCCAGCAACTCCTTGGAGAATCCGGTATGGTCGGGCAATGCCGGGAATTCGTTGCGGTCTCTGCCCGAGACCAGTTCATAGAGCACCTTGCCCAGGCTGTAGAGGTCCCCTTGGAAGCTGTTGGGACCTTCAGGAGCGATGAATCCGGAGGTTCCGACATAGGTATTCGCTTCCGACACGGTCGAAACCAAGCTGATATCCGCGAGTTTGGGCTTGCCGGTGACGAACACCACGTTGGCCGGCTTTATATCGCGATGAATAAGTTCCTTGGAATGCAGGAACTCGAGGGCAGTAGAGAGCGCCAAACCGATTTGGACGGTCTGGTGAACGGTCAGCGCTCCACCGGCGGCCAGGTCACTGGCCAAAGTGCGTGGACGGAATTCTTCCGGAACGATGTTCTGCCCATGGACTGGATCATCGCCCAGCTCCATAATGTAATAGAAAAACTCGGAGTCCGGACTCCAACCTACCTGAAGGACATCCAAGAAGGCGTCATGCACACGGGAGATGGGTTCAAAACGCTTAATGCCCGCGTACTCGCGTTCGAAGGGGCGTGCATCTTTGAACCGATTACGGGCGACGATCTTAACTGCACGGTAAACCCCAAGCACCGACCGGGCCAGCCACACCACACCGTAGCTTCCGGAGCCGATCGGCCGGATCAACTCATGGTCGGGAATGCTGGGGACTGGCTCGTCTGACTGCATCGGGCGTTCGCAAACTACCGGACGATTCTGTCCCAAGCCCAAAATGTTCCAGAAATCTTCGAATGAGGCTTGATTTGGACGTGGTGATAGTAACGTTTGAGCAGTTGCTCTAGATCGACTTTGCGATATTGTGTTATTCCGTTAACAACAGCGAATGATGGCAGTTTTATTACTTCCTGGTACTTGCCGCAAATAGCATCAACGCGTCGCAATTCTTTCGAGGTAATTAGAATCGGCCATTCTGCCCCCTCGCACGCAAGTTTCAACAATCGTACCCGTTTGAAACGTTGCAATACCTTATCTAGTCCCACGCAGGAGACCAGATTTCTGGCTTGGGATGGCTGCTCTTCGCATTGCACAAGGACCGTACCACTCCCGGTATCCAAGGTGGTACCAGCACGATTATACCCGCTGTGGATCAGGCTGGTCGGATGCCTGTCTGAACGCCATATGGCCTTTTCATAAACACGCACGCGAGGTCCAAGTGGTTCCAAATTGCTCCTCGCAAGCTTGAAGTTCTCGCGATCTGGTTCAAATGCAATAATGGTTCGAGCCCCTCTTTTACTGCAGGCATACGCAAACGAACCAATATGGGCCCCGACATCAATGACAACATCTGTGGAACGAAAGCGCTCCGGGAGCCCATACTTGTTCTCGTTTACTACAGTGTTGAAAATATCTGAGTCACAGGTGCGGCCTCGTAAAATAACGCCCTCCTGACGGGTAGAATTGACCGGTTCAAACTGTATCCTTCCATCCCATTTTTCTCTCAGGTCATTAAGGAAGCTCAGGCATAATTTTTCGTGTAGGAAACCTCGAACACGTCTATTTTTCGAGGAAAATTGCCATTTATGGCTGTTTCGGTGCTGAAATATGCGTTGCCCGCGAAGGTCATGCTGACACATCACTCCTTCAAGAGATTCAATTGGGGTCGCTACCATGGTGTAAGGTTGCTTAAGCTTCCTCCACGCTAGATGAAACGTTTCTTTGTCTCCATGGATATGGGAATAAAAAAAGTCAGAATGTTCATTGAACCAAAAAGTCAGAGCTAGCGGTTTCCAACACATTGTTTTGTTGATGAGCATTTGTCCGCTTTCAAACTCAGATTCCTCACGATAGGGGATATCACAAATGGACCAAATGGCTCGATCGGGGCCAAGGGTTCCGTAATCTGGCCAGAAAATGCTGCCGGTCCGGTGGTACTCAACCTCTTCAAATAAAAAAGCTGGATCACAGCAAGGAACGTTGTCGGCATCTAATAGGAGGACTTCCTCAAAGGTTGAATGAATGATGGCGTATGATTTGAGTTCCCACCCTCCAGGACTGCGTCTTGGAAACCGTTTCTCAACCTCTTTGGCATCGACGCATCGGACACCGAGCGGCTGGAGGAGTTGAACCATCCGTTGGTCCATTTCCTCGGGGCCCTGAAACCATAGTTCAATCGGCAAAGTACAGCCCCAATGCCGAATCATGTTGATACATACCCATGCACACGTGAAGTACTTGATTCCGCCGGCGCAAATCACAATTCCCCTGCCACGAAAACCACCGGGATACTGGGGAAGAGTCTCAATGGCCGCAGCGATGCGGTTTGGCGCGTTGCAGCGGTTAATCGAGTGCTGGTCGAAATCGTTGGTCTGCGAGGCTTTTACACCCTTTGCCTTGGCACGGTTCTCACCGGCGGTGAGGAACTGAAGCATTCCACCAGAGTAGTACATGCTGATACGTCTGATGACCTCCTCTGGAGTAATCATCATCATGCAGCGAGGCAGCGATTCGACGACATCGACACAAAGATTTGCTTTTGTGTCTCGCCGGTCACCATCCAGAAGGGGGTAGGTCCGTGATTTCCAGCATCCTCCCTCAGCACAACAAGGAAGGGCTCCGACCGAATGGATAAATTGATGATGCGGGTATGATTCCCAGTGAGGCGGTTCTCGCCCGCCGGCAACCACAACACATGGACGGTTTTTCGGGAATCCGGGCTTCGTTTCTACGGCCGCTGCCAAATGCATCAAGGCAGTCACAGGAGATAGTACCCCTTGGGCGTGGTGAACTAATCGAATCAACTCGCGAACCGAGGTTTGCCCCCTCAAATCGATGGTGCCCGCAAGTTTTGGGTGGTGATGACCAAAGTCACCGATCTGAACGAATGCAATCTGGTTTTCGAAGTGGTCTACAACACGCTGAAAATATTCCGTACTCCACCATTTGATTGTGATGTCGTATTTGCCTCCAGCGGACACAATCCAAAATGGAATAGGGCTTCCCGTCAGTTCGTGGACTTGGGATGCCCAGCTCCGTTCGTCTTCCGAAAGATGAATATCTCCATGAAACGCAGTTGGTTTTATATCAAGCCCAAGAGTGCGATTCAGAAAATCTATGTATCCATGAAGTACATGGTACGGTCGAGAATTCGAAAAATCGATGAGTGGGTAATGACACTGTATTACCTGAACCTCCGGGTCCCGTTCATCAAGATGGGTCAAATACGGGTTAAAATCCCAGACATCTGGAAAGTGAGTTCGAACATCCGTCTGAAATTGTCCCGGATAGCAACGATGCAGGTCTCGCACAGCTGCTGTCATAAGCACAACATCACCAAGCGCAAACCCGTTCTTGAGGATTAATTTCCTCATCAACTATGCGTTAAAATAGGAAATATAGTTGCCAGCGTGGTGGAATGTTTATTTTGTTTTCAATGGCTTGGCATAAGGAGTTATGGGAGTTGGACTTGGGCTTGTCGCGGTGACTAGCTGACGAGGTCGTTTGGCAGGTTTAGGGCTAAACTTAATGGGATTCTTCATTGTCTGTGTGATATGATGGATGTTGTAAAACGATTATTTAAAATCTTTTTGAAACGACTGAATAGCCGTTGTTTAACATCGGATTCTTTGGCGGTTGAATACAGCCTATATTGTTTGATTTGGTGAGGAGTTTTTATAAACCAAAGCGCAAATGATTTCATTTTGACTCCTCTTGCAGATTTTCTAACTCTGTTTTAAATCGGCAATTCACTCGGTGCTTTGTGATGTAGACATAACTGGCATTAACATCTAACTCGGCAGAGATCTTGGAGGTAGACCACCCTCTAAGCACCGCGAGGTCAAAAATTTGAAAATGCTTCGGTGAAACCTGTCGCTTGACCCGCTCAATTGCCGCAGAAAGAAGGTTGGTTTCCCATTCCGTATCCCAGACCTTTTTAACTTCGTTCTCAATTGTCGGATGAATATCTTCATTGTATTCCGGAACAAAATCGAGCCGTCCAGAGGTTCTCTTCCGCAACTGGTCCTGCACCCGCCACGCCGTAGTCTTAAGTAACCATCCTTTGAAGCTTCCTCGGGATTTATCGTATTTGAAATCCTGTATGCCTCGCACGATAGTGATCAGTGTTTCTTGGACAACGTCTTCTGCTTCGGTTTCCGTCAACCCAGAGCGTCGGGCTGCATTGAAGATGAGTTTCCAGTAGGTATTGAAGCATACCTGCCAACTTTCAGAATCATCCAAGTTCTTGAGGCGCGACAGAAGGCTCGCACGTGTCGGGACCAAGTCATCGTTCTCCTCCATTTCTCAAGAATACGGGGGTTCTGGGGCAAATCTTTCAGAAAAAATGGGTCTTCGCTCTTTTATCGAAAATGTTAAAACGCTACGATGGATTATCGGCAAGGGTATAAAATACCTAAAAATCAAATGAACAAGATGCCATCAAAGTGACCCACAGAACTGGTGTTTACCTTGGCTGAATGACGCTTAGAATTTGGGGATTGGCTATAGCTGTGTCAGCGGATCGATTCTGTCAATTCATTACTGTGATCGGCCGCGCATTTTTTTTTCTGTAATTTCAGCGGGCATCAGGTCGTGGGCGGGTTGGAGGAGTCCATGTTGAGGTAAATTTTTCCGGTCTCCCAATCTTGGGAGATCTCGGTGAGGAGGGCGGAGACGAGGCGTAGGAGAGAGGCCTCGTTAGGAAAGACGCGGGCGACCCGGGTGCGGCGCTTGATTTCCTGATTAACCCGTTCGAGTGGGTTGGTGGTGCGAAGACGCTTTTGATGAGCCAGAGGGAAGGCATGCACTGAGAGACCTTGAGGAATATTTTCCTCGATCCAGGAGGCGAGCTTTGGGGCGGAGGCGGCGTACAAGGCGACCACCTCTTTGAGGCGGCGCTGAGCGGCGGGAAGGTCGGAGCTGAGGAAGATGCTGCGCACGGCTTCAGCCACAGCGGCGCGCTGGTCAAGGCGAGGGACGTAGGCCTGAGCGTTCTGCTGGAGGTGGAATTGGCACCGTTGCCAGGGAAGGGAGGGGAAAACCGCAGCGCGGGCCGCCCTGAGGCCTGCATGGTCGTCGCTGACGAGAAGTTTGACGCCGGTGAGACCTCGGGTTTGAAGGCTGGTTAAGAACTGGCGCCAGTGGACCTCGGCCTCGCTGAGGGCGACGCTGACTCCGAGAATGGAGCGCTTGCCGTCGGTGCCGATACCCAAGGCGATGAGGACGGCGCAGTCGATGAAATGGCCGCCGTGGCGGACCTTTTCGTAGCGGGCATCGATGAAGACATAGGGGGTTGGCCCGAGAGGTCGGGCGCGCCAAAGCGAGAGTTCAACGTCAAGTTTGGCGGCGCAGGCACTGACTTGGGCTGAACTGACGGAGGTGCCGCAGAGCTGTTCGACGATGGCGGAGACTTTGCGGGTGGAAACGCCCTGAACGTACATCTCGGCCAGAGCAACTTTGAGGGCCTGTTCGCTGCGAATGCCCTTGTCGAGGGTGGAGGGATAGAACTCCAAGCCACCGCGGACCTGTGGGACATCGAAGGTGATGCGACCCAAGCGGGTGGAGAGGGTCTTGTCCTTGTAGCCGTTGGCGTGGCCGAGGCGGCCCTCGGAGCGCTGGTAGGGTTCCGCGCGCAAGGCGGCGGAGCGTTCGCGAACCATGGCCTCATTGACGAGGAGGCGGATGCCTTCGGCGAAGCCATCGGAACCTTGTTCGGTGAGCAGTTGCACTACGGTGGTCAGGAGGTCAGAGTTTTCTGGGTGGGCCATGGGTGAGCTTGGGAAGGATGTTTTTTGTCGAACACCCCAACACAGGCACCTCTTGGTCCACCTACGACGACTAATTTGCGGTTCCCAACCCCTGCGGGGTCGGTTGCGCTCGGCTCGCTACGCTCGCCATTGCTCCACCTCCCCCGCAGGGGTTGGGAAGGAGCAGTCGGAGAGCTAATTACAGAAAGCTTCTTACACCGGCCTGTGATCGGAGTGATTCTTACTCCGCCTGCTTAGAAGGTTTATGGATGCGAATGATTCGCTTAAGGGAACGTGATGAAACCGACGGCCAAGGAAGCGCCTGAAGGGAAAGATTGATGGATGGAAGATTGAAACCGGGTCGATGATGGATGGGCCTTACCCCTTGCTTCGTGGTTGGAGTGGCGAGTTCATTCTTCCGAGATTTCGTCATGAGGAGGGTTTTGTACCCCTCGATCCCTCCACAGTTTTCCGGAGGACGTTCCCCAGATCCGTCCACGCAGAGTGCGACGGTGGGGTTCTCGATGAGGTCTATTTTTGTCAACACGATGGTGTGCTCCCATGAGGCGCCAAAATCATATTGGTATTTTAGAACATCCGAGGGCCGGACCAGCAGTTTATCTAAGCGTCCTTTAGCCTCATCGATGGTGAGTGGGTCATACAGTTCGAAGCTAGGGTCGGAGAATCTCTTGTCTTTGAAGGTGAACTGATGGAGGTGGCGTGCAGTCCAGCCCATGGAGATTTGCAAAACTGCGTGCAACCAACCGAGATGGCCGTCGGGGGGAACTACGAGGCTCCGCCACACCTGGTTGTCGGTACCGTCCAATGTTACCGTTAGAAAAAGCCCTTTGCAGGATAGCATTGGGATGAGCGGTTTCTCGTTGAGCAGAATCATACTGCGTTGTAATTGAGGCTGTGAGTTCTCACGGGTTGAGCCTCGAACGTCAAGTTAGCCTCGTTGCTCGGATTTAGCTGGGGCGTGGTCCGATGGGATAAGGTGCCCCGTTCCGGGGCCGGAGCCCTACCGGAAGTAACCCAGTTCCCGGAGGGAGACATGATTGTTGTTTCCAACGATCACGTGATCGAGCACCTCGATGCGGAGGACTTGGCCAGAGCGGACGAGTTCGCGAGTGATTCGTAGGTCTGCTTCAGAGGGGTTGGGTTCACCCGAGGGGTGATTGTGCATGATGATGATGGAATGTGCGGAGGCGATGATCGCGGCCCGGAAGGTTTCGCGTGGATGGATGATCACCGAATCGGCGATCCCCATGGAAACGAGGACGTGACCCTTGATTTTGCGGCGGACGTTGAGGAGCAGTACCACGAAGCATTCGACCTCCGGATTGAAGTACGGATGTGAGCGGACGTGGGTGTTCCAATAGCTAGCCGCATGGGAGGAACTGGTGCATTCCAGTTGTTCAACCGGGAGCGGGCATTCCCGCAGGGCGATGAGGCCCCATTCCTGAGGCTGAGCCTTGCTACGGAACCGTTTTGCGCCGGTGCGTTTGGCCTCGTCGATGGTTTGCATCATGGGGGTGGAAGGAATCGGTTCGTTCATGTGTTTCTTGCGTTTTGAAGGAGCTGGAGGGCTCTCTTCGCACCCACGGGGAGAGCACGACGGGTCCGGCAAGAAACATGGGTCCGCCGTCCCTCTGGACGGGTTTCTGGAGCAAGGGCATGCCCTAGTGACAGGCGTGGCCTGGCGCGAGGGCTGCGCGGAGGAGGCCCGGGAGGAGGGCAGAAGGCGGAGAACGAACCGAACCTGGAGCCGCTGTGGTGAAGGAGGTAGGCCTGAATGTCGCTGAGAGAGAAAGGTCTGCAGTAGGAGAGGGGAGGGGAGGGGAGGCTGAGCGCTGGGAGTGCCTCTTCTTGTTGGTGAAGCGAATGAAAGGTTGGTCATCCGAAAGCCCCTCCCGGCGCATGTCTTTGGCCACGCCATGGTGGTGCCCTAGGTGAAGCGTCGAAGTAGAGGGCTGGCTCGAAATATGTAATCATGCTTTCCGGAAAGTGGGTGAAGGGTTGTTCTAGGGCACAATCCTTCAAAAGCCGTGGAAACCTTGGGGAGCCGTCCGTGGATGGAGCTGGTGTGTTTCAGACACTCAGGCTCACCGTCGGGGTGGGCTCAGAACCTTGGATGACCTGCTCTGCTAGACCCCAGAGGGCCTTGTTGAGGGTCACCTTCGAATCAATGCCCCTGAGGGCACGCACGGTACGGAGTCGACCATTTCGGTCTCTTCGTCCGTCAGAAGCCCCACCGCGAATCAGGTGTTCCTGCACGCGGTTGAGGGTGGTCCAGAGGTCGGAAGACGAATCTTCCGACCGCCGGGCCTGAAGGAGGGAGCCCGGGTTCACCGGAGCATCTTCCTCGAAACGGACCGCAAGAGCGGCCCGAGCAAAGGCGAGCTGCTCGCCCCAGCTCATCGAGCGCATCCGGAAGTCCTGGATGCGCCGACTGACCTGCGGCATGAACTCAATCACGCGCAGGCTGGCCCGGACGACCTCGACGGGGTCGAGGCCGGAGTGCCGGAACCGCAACGCCTCGAAGCCCGCCTCGGAAACCACCAGTCCGTTGGAACAGATCCGGCGGTAGATTCCGGCATGGAGCTGATAGGCACAGCCCGCGTCGTGGGAATTGAGGAGCACCAGCTCCACGTTCCACTCGTCGAGGGTCTGCATCTGCTCCACCTGGCGGAACCGGAGGAGGTGCTTCTGGAAGCCCAGACGCTCGACTTTGCGGGGGCGCTGTTCTTCCACGTGTACCGGAGCCCAGTTGGCCTCGCGTAACCCTTGCACGATTTCCGCGGTGGGGACGAAGGTGTACCTGGGACTCAGACCCGGCGCGGCTCTCTGAGCAAAAATGCTCGGAGCGGCCAGTTGCAGGGTCTCGGTGCTCAAGGCGCTGGCCTTGAAGGTGGTGGTGGTGCTCATGGTGGGACTCTCTCTGTTGCTGCCTGTGGCCTGCCACGGTTGCCGGGGATTGCCCCCGGCTAGCCTGCGCTGATTGTTTCTCCTCCTCACCGGCGCTTTCGGCGGACCTGTGTTTCGGGAGGGGAGTTTCCGGGGCGGTGGAGGGTCAAAAAGTGACCCCACCAAAACCGCCCCTGTGAAAACCTGAAGTGGGAGCGCAGAGAGAGGGGTCTGCGCCTTGAGCAACCCCAACATCAGGATTCTACCCGGGTTCTGAAACGCTAAGCAAACGGGCTGATTGAAAGCCTAAAAGAGAGTCCGCCCACCCGTTGTCAGTCTTCTGACTGTCAGGCTGAATAACTATGACAATCGACAAGGGAAATCCGCTTCAGCCTCTTTGACCCAGAACCCCTTTTGCCAGCATCAACAGGAAGGCGGATTCCTTTCGAGTCCTCGCCTGGTCGAGCAAAAGGTCGATAGTTGCCCTCGCTTGTTCGTCGGGAAGATTAGCGATTGTGGCAAGTTCATCTCCCCACTTTGACTGAACAAGTTGCTCAGTGGTCTCGATGTACTCGGCGAGTTGGTCTACTTCTTGAATTGCACCGGCGAGGTCCAAAAGAGCCTCACCAGCCGATTCAAGGACGTCTTCCATCGAGGCCTCGTCATCGGCCAAGTCGAATGCATCGCAAGCCGCGTCCAGCTTGGTGATGGCGTCCGCCAATTCCTCAAGGACGTTCTCGAAGTCTGAGAGGCTCTCCAGAGTGGGTCCTTTGGCTACGATTGATTCGGAAAAATCCAAAGCCTTTGCGTGGATTTCCCTAAGGCTGGCAAGGGTTCCATCCGTAACGGGTGAGTTTCCCAAGCGAAAGATGTCGGAAAGGAAGGGTTCAGCGACGGAGGGCATGAGTTGGAAACTACCCTGTTCCGGAGTCGCTGCATAGGGATCGAGGTTGGGCAGCACCCAATAAAAGTGGAGTCTCGCTCGAAAACCTCAGCGATTCTTGAAAGAACCGTCGACCTCCACCCGTATTGTAAGAAAAGCCCGCACTACATGGAGTCCCAATGTGTGTGCCCGAAGCGTATATTTATCGAGGTTATTTAATTGAATTGATTGAGCCCAACTATTCGCAAATCATTAATTGCGACATGTGAATCGTGTTGGGTGAATATTTATTAATACATGGCAACAGCTGTTTTACAACCAAATGGGGGGGGGGTAACTCAAAGACAAATCCGGTCGACAGGTCTCAAAACGACAATGACAATAGATTGCAGAATTAAACACGGTTCGGATTGTGATTCGTTTTATCCTGCCGACCCAACAGTAATCTCATGGTTATATGGTCTATCTGATGAGTGGAAAACTAGTCTTGATACTGTTCGACAGGAGGTCTCAGAACTCAATTGGCTGATTTTTCTGAATTACCTGATCGACGACCAAGGTTCTCGACACGTTGCTGAGCGTTTTGGAACCACGGCCGTCAATGTCCGCGTCATCACGCATCGAATTCGAAGGAAGTTGAAAGAGCACCATGGAAATCTGACTGACGTTGACAGGTTGGTTCGCCATCCATGACAACCACCGTTATATAAAATCAGCTCTCGATATCGCCAACTCCCAACCTTCTCAGCACCTAACGAATCTGAGTCGACCAATAAAGTCGCTGCCTAATGCAGCGCCTGCGAATCGCCGAATTACGAATAGCTAAACATTAATAATGAAAATCGGACTCTTTTTTGGTGCCGGTGCCGAAACGCCTTATGGGCTTCCTTCTGGCGGAACGTTTGCAATCGAGCTTTTTCGACTGGATACAACAGGAGAAAAGCAAAAACTACGAACCGATCTGCAAAACGTCAACCGCCATACCGCATATGCAACAAAATGGATGCCTGAAAAGTTTTGGTCAAAGAACCTACATGCCTTCGGAAAATCCGAATTCAGCAGTCTAATTGAGTCGTCGATTGAGAATAAAAAGCAACGGTTGATTGAACGTCTGGGTGACTTTGATACCCTTGCTCAGTCTCAATTCAGCAAACTCAATTTTTCGGAGACTTGTCTAAGAGATGCATATCGAGCAGAATTCAATCGAGAACTCGGCACCCAGGTATATAGCCAGGTTATCCGTCTAAATAGCATTCTGGGTTCCAATGGGCAGCTCTTTGAATCACGTTATTACTCTGCAATACTGGATGTGGTCCGTACACATCCAGAGGCAAGTCTGCTATAGCGATTGGCCGTTTCTTTTCTTCAATTACTAGTTGGTTCCTGTGGTCACGATCTCATTAGCCAGCTGAATCAGGAGATCTTCACTGAGGCTCCAGATGATCTGCCAATCTTCGACGATGTAGCAGGACTATTCCGTGTCGAGATGAGCAAAAGTGGTCTCGACGCCATTGACATATTAATTAATGAGTATACAAATACAGTCTCAGGTCAGAATCCGAATTTGCCGCAAATGCTCAGCGCGCTAGCGATGAGCGTTCTTGAGGCTCTATTTAATGGAATTCTTGACTACCAAGCGCTAATCGACAGCCATTTCCGATACCTCTTCACCCCGAAGACGGAATGGGCCAAATTTACGAAAATGGTGATATTTATGCGTCTAGCACGAACCTATATTGTCTCTCAAGAACATGCTGTGCGCAGTGATGGCTACTACCATGATTTAGCAAAAGCGGGCAAATGCGGCATCGAAATTGGCGCAATCGGAACCTCAAATTGCAACAGCCTTCTGGAGCGATTTGCAGCAGAACTTGAACTTGAACTTCCAAAGACAATTCACCTAAACGGTGGTGTGACGGACTATTACAATCCATATACCAACGATGTCGTTAATAAATCCTCGCCAGAAGATGTTCCAAACGCCCAACTTCACGTTCCATTCATCCTAACTCAGAGTGGGCTTAAGCCTCTAACATCGGTGAGCATGTCGCGTCGCTACGTAGAGCTTTTCGATCAGTTTAAAAGTTGTGACGCCCTTGTAGCGGTCGGTTTTGGATTCAATAGTGATGACAGTCACATTAACGGAATGTTCCGAAAATTGATTGAGGAAGATCACAAAATCTTATTTTGGGTGGTTCCAAAACCTACTTCCGAAGGCCGAAAATTGAGCGAACTACTTGAAAAACTACGTCTTCCTGAAGAATGTCGGTCTAGACTACGGCTGATTTGTGTTGATCGTGATTCCAGAAAAGCGGATGGAATTCTCTGGCTTGAGAAAATCTCAAATGATTATCCAGATTGATCAGATCTACTTTTCACTAAGCTGTTATTAGTTCGGCTCCTACGCAGTCGCTACTGCATTCCAGTTTTACCTATCTGAGCTCAGAGTAGTGCTGAGCGATTTCAGGATTTCATTCGAGGCCCGGGTTTCAAGATAAATGGCGGCGCTGTTCTATACCGAACACCCGCCTTATCGAAACCTCCCCACTATGAATCTTCTCAAATGCGGCGGAACGGTTTTGACCACACCTTCACTTCAAGTGTTAACTCACTAGATCGCTTTATCCTCCAATTCAGTATGCAGATGTCCTGATGCCTCTTTACCGGCCGCGATCAAGGCCCGTTTGCTTCGCATAGCGTGGACAATCGCTGGATTCACTGTGATTCGTTCTTCAGTGAAATAGTCTGTGAACGTCCACGGTCGACTGTCGGGTAGTCGGTCTGAGAAGACCCCGGTCCAATCGGAGCACCAAAAGTCCATTGAGCTTCGCAGTGTGTGGCGGTAAGGGTCACCACAAAGCATGTGCATGGCGTAGGCCATTAGGGGCTCGTCATTGAAGGTGAATCCTTGCGCCTTGGAGAACTGCCAGAAATCAAATGCGAGGCGGTAAACCGTGTCGATTGCATCCCGATGGATGATGAACAAACCTCCGTTCACGTTAAATATATGCTGGCTGCGGACCCCACGTTGGCGCATCAGCCCAACAAACCGCTCATTTGGGCAATCCCACCAATCTCGGCGGCGGTTTTCCGGGATGGTGAGGTCTCCTTCCAAAGCAATGTGCAATGGTGAACCCTGCATCATCCGCAACGGATCGCCGGGATTTCTGGCAAACCATGAGTCGGTATCTAGCCAGACGAAATACTCGTAATCCAATTTCTGTACGGCATCTCGGAGGAAGAATAACTTGAAGAGGCAGCCCCACTTGTCGAACTGACCACATGGGTGGTGGATTGCACCCGCCACCGGGCGGTCTGACCAAACGTGGAAATCTCGAAAAACGCCGACCTGACGGGCTGATTTAATCACGGCAGCCATCATCCAAGAGTAGTCGCCATCAACGACTGACCAGTAGCAATAGTTCGGTTTCATTGAAACACTTCCAACCAGGTACGTCGGTGCTGTTCGGTGTTGCAAAGGTTGTTCAAGGCGTGGTCGCGGCATTGCCTTGCCATCGTCTGGCGGGCCGGATAATCGAAGAATAGTTTGTTGGCCCACTCTTGGTATTCTCGAAAATCGTTGCAGATATAACCTGTTTTGCCGTGGACGATGAGTTCATCCAGATGGTGGCCTGGGGGAACCAGCGGGATCGTTCCAGTGAGCATGGCTTCAACGGTTGAACGACCCCATGATTCGGTGAAGAAGTGCCCCAACGGATAAACGAATAGATCGAGGCTGTTTAGGAATTGTACGGTATTCTCTTTTTCTGCTGTTAACAGGTCCCATCGGTGGTCGAAATGGTGCCATCGGTATTTCGAGGCGAGTTTTTCGTCCCATGCCATAACGCGGAACCGGCATTCCGGGAGTTGAAGGCACTCGTAGAAGACCGGGAAATCTTCGGGGTATTTTTCCGGCGCTGGTCGAGACAAACGACCGATGGTGAATCCAGCCCTACGGCGTTCGGTAAAGGGGAATTGGACAGGGTCGATGTAGTTTCCGGTGATGAACCCCGGGATCTTGCCATAGTTTGGGCTTAGCACCTCCTTTTGAATCCTCGAGGTGTAGAGGACTCGGTCGATGAGTCCATTCCGCACCGCATCGAGTTCGCCTTCATGATGCCACATCATTTCACTGGACCAAACCACCGTCAGACCCCGGTCTTTCGCGCGGTGGCAGATTTGGTGGCTGAAAAAGCACTGGTTGGAGAGGGCGAGCGCGAAACCGTTCAGACGACGCGGGAGCTGGTCGAGCAAGCAAGAGTGAATCCCGAGGTTCCTGAGGTAATTGGGCCAAAACGGACCGTCCAAGTGACGTTTTTCGTTGGGAACGACGATAAATTCGACTTCCTTGTGCAGAAGTGCGAGGAGGTGGGCCAATTTGGTATCGGCACCACCCAAGTGAGAGGGCCATCCAAAAACGATGATTTTGGGACGAATCCGGTCCATGGGAATTCTTTAGCTTCCATCTGATGGGCGATATCGTAAAGCCAATTCGATACCGACACATGGCCCATGCCTGCCTGTGCTGTTGGTGGGAGTGGATTGTTGGGAGATTTCTGAACTTTCTTGAAAGATTGGGTGCAGTTCTCCCGTACCTGAGAAAAGCACCACAAAAATCCAGGTCTGCTGGTCGTGTCGACGGAGTACTCGTTGTACTCTTCGTTGAGCGGCTCAGCACTGGATGCCCCTTCTAAAACCCCGCTAAAGAGGCCTCTTTATGCCCACCTCTCAGGACTACACCTACTACAGCTCCAGCACGTCTGCCACGTCGTCTTCGACCTCCACTTCGACGCCGCCGGAGCCTCCGGCAGAGGTTCCCAATTCCTGTGGGTCATCGTCCTCTTCGTCATCGTGCAGTTGTTCGTGCCAGGACTCTTCGTCGAGCGGCTCGTGTGGTGGCAGTTCGACTTCCAACTACAGTGCGCATCCCATCCGGTATTCGAATGGAGAGATCCGTCAGGTGCAGACTCGGCTTAGTTCTAGGGGCTATGGACTGCCGTGGGGTCATACCTTGAGTTACGGCAGTCGTGTGGATGGTGCGACGACAGCTGGTCCGAATGGGTTCCGTTGGTTCATCGCGCAGCTTCCGCAGTTGGGCAAGGATTCCAGTGGCAACATTGAGGTGATTTTGGTCATCAACGATGGTGTTTGGTTCAACAAGAGTGGTTCCAACTATGTGGCTCGGTTTTTCACGTTGGACACGTTGACGGAGGATACGACGAACAAGGAGTTTGTGTTCACGGACAGTGGGGGGAGGGTGTTCAAGTTCTTTAGCTTTGATGGGACCATTGCCACGGCCAAGCAGGGACAGTTCAAGAGCTATACCGATCAAGCGGGGACTACCTTTACTCCCACCTACAATGGAAGCAATCAGGTGACTTCGCTCAGTGCTGGGTCATCGCCGGGGATCAGCTACAATTACGATTACTACACCTCTGGAAACAATATTGATCGTATTCAATATGTGACATTGAAGCGGGGCACGACCAATGTGCGCCGTCTCTACTACACCTACCATGATACGAGTGCGAGCACTGGCAACGGGCTGACGGGTGATCTCCGGACAGAGACCTTGGAGCAGTGGAATGGCTCCAGTTGGGACAACCTCGGGTCGAGCTATTTTCGGTATTACACCAGCGATACGTACGATTCATCGTCGAACCCGGGGTTTGCGCATGGTTTGAAGTTTGTTCTAAAGCCTGAGGCCTATGACCGGGCGACATCTGGAGGGACGGTCGATCCGGACAGTCTGAGTGATACGACGCTGAAGAATTACGCTGACAGCTACTTTGAGTTCACGAGCGACAAGCGCGTCAACAAGGAGTTGGTCAATGGGCCTTGTTGGACTTCGTCGTCGTCATCGTCGCCGTCCTCATACGGGTACTCTTTTGGGCAGAGCAGCAACAGTGACGGGTACAATAATTGGAAGAATAAGAATGTCGAAACGCTTCCGAATGGCAGCACGCAGACGGTGTATTCGAACTACTCGGGACAGGTGATGTTGAAGGTGTTCCAGCAGGCGAGCAGCACCAACAAGTGGTATGACTATGTCAACTACGACTCGAAGGGTCGGGTCGTCCAGGAGGCGACCTCCGAGGCGGTGGCCAGCGTTAACGAGGGTTCGGTTGGGTTGGTGACGTTGAACAGTTCGACGGGCCTGATCCGGGTCAAGGAGTACTATTCGACAACGGATCTGCCCAATGGGGCTGTCTTGGATTACCTGCGATACGAGAAGGTCAAGCAGGGCAGTTCGGGAGCTGAGACCAAGGTGCGGGAGTTCAAGTACACCTCTCGGACGGTGGGGAGCAAAACTATCTATCCCTTGTGGAAGGATATCCGTTACCAGAGCGACGTCAGCGGTGGATCGGACCCAGCGGAGACCACCTATGACTACACCTTTTTCACGGGGTCCTTTGCGGTGGAGCAAAAGACGACGACTTGGCCTGCCATCACCACGACGCAGAATGGTTCGGGCACCAGCAATACGCGGGTGGAGCGGTTTGATCAGTACGGCAACCTGATTTGGGTCAAGGATGAGCGGGGGTTCCTCACCCGCTTCAAATACGATGCCGCCTCGGGTGGATTGCTCCAGCGGATTGATGACGTGGCGACGGGGCAAATCACCGATACACCCTCGGTGCCCTCGGGCTGGAGCACACCATCGGGCGGAGGTCTTCACCTCATCACGGACTATACGGTGGACAACCTGGGTCGACCCACGGTGGAGAAGGGACCGCAACACAATGTCGATTTATCGGGCACCTCGACAGACCTGCGGCGGGTTCGCTGGACGGTGTACAAGGACACCGTTTCGGAGACGCGGTCCGCCTTGGGTTACGAGACGGCGGCTACGTCGAGTAGCTCCAGCTCGACGAGCCTGATTGAGCCAATCGTCGTTGAGAAGACCGACGAGAGTGGTCGTGTGACCGACCTGATTGAAACCAAACGTGCTCCGGGGGTCTCGGGAGCTTTGACCTCCACCGAGGACGTGGCTACTCAGGCGCGGTGGGTGCGTTGGCAGAAGGTCATCTACTACAACAACACGCGGTCGGCGAACAAGACGCGGGTCTATTGGTCCATTCCTACCACCGATGGGGACCCGGGTGATGCGACCTCGAACTACAACGAGACGAACTTCGGCTTTGACACCGCGGGCATGGGCTGGGTTGTCCGCGAGCAATCTCCTGGCGGAACCATCACCCGGTGGGTTTACACCGCTCAGGGTCTTCGAAAAGAGAAGTGGGTGGGAACTGACGACAGTGGTGCCACCGACAGCAATCCCTACAACAGCACCTCGGGCACCAACAACATGGTTCAGGTTGAGGCCTACGAGTATGACGGCAATGTGGCCGGCAAGAATGGGAACCTGACCAAGCTCACCCAGCTGGTGGATACGAGTTCGACGAACAACCGGGTCACCAACTACGAATATGATTGGAGGAACCGGAGGATCAGCCTATCGGGGGAGTTGAGCCGATTTGAGAGCTACACCTATGACAACCTGGACCGGGTCATCAAGGTGGAGCAGAAGAATGGTTCCGGGGGCACGTTGATCGGGCGTCAGGAGACCAGTTTCGACAACCTTGGACGGGTGTTCCGGACCAAGGTCTATGCCGTGGACCCGTCCACGGGTTCGGTGGGCAACGCCTTGAGCAATGACTTTTGGTACGATGCCCGCGGTCAGACCATGAAGACCAAGTCGGCGGGCAGTTCAAAGCTCACCAAGTCGACCTACAACGGTGTAGGATGGCCTCTCAAGCAGTATCAGACCGTCGACACAACGGATAGCAGCTATACCGATGCGTCTTCCATCACTGCTGACACGGTGTATGAGCAGGTGCAGTTCGGCTACGACAACGCTGGCAACGTGGTGTTAATCACCCGACGCCAGCGCTTCCACAATGCCACGGGTACGGGGGAACTGGACGGGACGTCCACGGAACCGCGCTCCCGGGTGAGCTATGAGGCGTTCTGGCCCGATGCCCTTGGTAGACAAATTGGTCGGTGTGACTACGGCACGAACGGGAGCACGTCGTTGTCTCGTCCCAGCACCGTTCCGTCTCGGGCAGACACCCGTCTGGTCACCACGACGGCCTACAACTCGGCCGGTGAAGCCTATCAGGTGACCGATCCCAAGGGAGTGGTGACCCAGTCCGCATGGGATGCGGCCGCACGGTTGACCTCGACCGTTGAGGATTACGGGACATCGAAGCTGAATCGAGAGACCCAGTATACCTACGACTCCGACAATCATCTGGTGACCCTCACAGCGGTCAATGCCACCACGGGGAACCAGGTGACGACGTTCATCTATGGGACCACGTTGGCGGACTCAGACGTCGCCACCAACGACCTGCTGCGTTGCAAGATCTTCCCCGACTCGAGCGATACCGATCCCACCGGGACCGATCAGGTGAAGTTCGAGTACAACCGCTTGGGACAGATCCGAAAGCAGACCGATCAACTGGGTACCATCCATACGGTCGAATACGACAAGCTGGGCCGGCTGAGCCATGATCGGGTGACGACCTTTGGGACTGGAGTGGACCAGAGCGTCCGACGCATCAGCCGAACCTACGAGGTCCGTGGGCTGCTGGAGAAGCTTACCAGCTACGACAATGCGACGGTGGGCTCGGGCAGCATCGTCAATGAGGTTCAGTACGCCTACAACACCTTCAGCCAACTGGTCACCGAGTACCAATCCCACTCTGGTGCCGTGAACACCAGCACCTCCCCCAAGGTGCAGTACGCCTACAGCGATGGGAGCGCCAACCATGTCCGCCGGACTTCGCTCACCTACCCAACCACGAAAGTGGTGACCTACGACTACGGCGCCAGCAATGGAGGCGATGATCTCTTGAGTCGGGTTGCTGCCCTCAAGGAATCCACCACCACCCTGGTCGAATACAGCTATCTCGGACTCTCCTCATTCGTGCGGGCCAACTACAGCTCGCAGCCAGGAGTTGAGTTGACCTACATCAAGCAGGGATCTGAAGGAACGGGGGATGCCGGTGACCAGTACACCGGATTGGATCGCTTCGGCCGAGTCTGTGACCAGCGTTGGCTGGTCACCAGTTCCGGCACCGCGGTGGACCGCTTTCAGTATGGGTTCGATCGGAACAGCAATCGGGTGTTCCGAGACAACTTGGTGGCCAGTTCGGGACAGGACGAATACTACTCCTATGACAACCTGAACCAGCTGACGGTGCTCAAGCGGGGGGATCTGAATGCCGGACGAACGGACATCTCGGGCACCCCGGTATGGCAGGAGAACTTCACCTTCGATCCTACCGGTAACTGGCATGGCTCCAGCAGTGGCTACGTCACCCGGACCAGCGGCGTCATCGACCTCGACCAGAATCGCAGCAACAACCCGGTCAACGAAATCA
>Ga0255129_1000019_pt1 | contig 36530 bp, 36 predicted proteins | sample Law_Yuk_RepA_8d_FD_188558 | JGI IMG/M metagenome (GOLD analysis project Ga0255129, IMG submission 188558) | Freshwater microbial communities from St. Lawrence River, New York, United States - Law_Yuk_RepA_8d | ecosystem: Environmental > Aquatic > Freshwater > River | place: USA: New York... | reverse complement strand
TCACGCCATTGGACTGAACGGTTAGACGCAGTTGCTGAACCAACAGTTTCAAACTGTGTGCAAGCAGGTAACAAATAAACTGCACGGTCTTTGTTAACCTGAGCACCGTCTACTTGCATTGCAGCCATCGCAGCAGTTGCACTTGGATATGGATCAACCACAACCAACAACTCTAACTTGTCCATGGCTTTCTTCATGTCAAGACCGCGAGTTTGTGAGTTCGGAGCATGGCCCCAGAAGAACACACCCTTCACGTTATTGTCTTGATCGATGAGTTCATTCTTCTCAAGCACAGCATCCACCCAACGTGAAACTGTTGTACCTGATTTCTCCATCATGTTTGGAGAAAACTGAGATTTGATCCACTCGTAGTCAACATCCCAAACGCCAGCGTAATGTTTCCATGAACCTGCTGCTAAACCATAGTAGCCTGGCAATGAATCTGGGTTAGGACCTACGTCAGTAGCACCTTGAACGTTATCGTGACCGCGGAAAATGTTTGTACCGCCGCCCGTCTTACCTACGTTACCTAATGCCAATTGCAAGATACATGAGGCACGAACCATCGCGTTACCGATGGTGTGCTGAGTTTGACCCATACACCAAACGATTGTTCCTGGACGGTTCTCATGTAGCGTCTTAGCAACTTGGAATACTTGAGCTTCAGTTGCACCGCAAGCTTCTTCAACTTTTGCTGGTGTCCACTTTTCAAGCACATCCTTCTTAACATCTTCCATGCCGTAAACACGGTCGTTAAGATATTTCTTATCTTCCCAACCATTTTTGAAGATGTGATGAAGCACACCAAACAAGAATGGAATGTCTGAACCAGAACGAATGCGCACGTATTGATCAGCTTTAGCAGCAGTACGTGTGTAACGTGGATCAACCACAATCATTTTGCAACCAGCTTCCTTAGCGTGCAACATGTGCAACATAGAAACTGGGTGAGCTTCAGCAGCATTTGAACCAATGTAGATAGCAGCTTTAGAGTTCTGCATATCGTTATAGCTGTTGGTCATCGCGCCATAACCCCAAGTATTCGCTACACCAGCCACTGTTGTTGAGTGACAGATACGCGCTTGGTGGTCAGTGTTGTTTGTACCAAAGAAAGAAACAAACTTACGTAGCAAGTAGGCTTGCTCGTTGTTGTACTTTGATGAACCGATGAAGAACAATGAATCTGGACCTGAAGTCTTCTTCAAACTCTTCATTTTTGCTGTGATTTCGTCAAGCGCTTGATCCCAGCTGATTTTCTCGTACTTGCCATTCACAAGCTTCATTGGGTACTTCAAGCGGAACTCACCGTGACCGTGTTCACGAATCGCCGCACCCTTGGCGCAGTGTGCGCCCAAGTTGATCGGTGAATCAAACACTGGCTCTTGACGAGTCCAAACGCCGTTTTCAACTACTGCATCAATGGCACAGCCAACTGAACAGTGTGTACACACAGTACGTTTAACTTCAATCTTGCCCTTGCCGTCTAGCTTTGCTGCTGCAGAAGCTTTGGCTTTTTGCACCAAGGTTAGTTGTGATGCGGCTAGACCCACACCTACACCAACGCCTGAGCGCTTAAGGAATGTACGACGATCCATCATTGGGATCGCGGATTGCAAACTGCGCGCTAAGCTACCGACCATTTGGGCGGAGTGACGTGAAGCAGCAACTGCTTGTTGTGATGTTTTACGAATCAGACTCATGGATAGACCCTCAAAGATTCAAGAGAAATAAAAAAACACTCGTTTAAAAATTAAACGAGTGTAGTTTTGTAATATTTACGGACATGATCAGAAAGCTTGTAACCCTTGCTATCTTCAATCATGGTAGAGGCTTGTTCAGCGATGGCTGTTCCCAATGGTGTTTGAGACACAACAGCTACTGCGCCTGCAGTAACACCTGCTGTAACAAAGAATTTTCTGCGCGAATCTTTGTGTTTGTTTTCACTCATAACTATCTCCTATTAATTCTTAACAATCTGCCACTAAATTACAAAAGTAACACTTGCATTTATGGTCTAACTATAAACGTTTATTATTTTTTTTGCACACGACAAACCAAATACTTGACTAGGGGTTTCCCTAACTCAAAAGGCTTGCTGAGTCTTAATCGGCAAGCCTTTTTCCAATAATGCTTAGGTAAAAAGTAGATTGATTTTTTATAGCGTTATTCGACCATGTCCATGGCATAAGCCTCGACCTCAAAAAAGGCTTTAGCCAACATGGCAACTGACTTGTAATGATTGGCCATGGGGTGTACTTCTGTTGCATCGCACAATTCCTGCACCCAAGAACGCAAATGTTCATCAAAAAACTTTTTCTGTTGCGTCAAGTTAGCAATTGCCAAATCATCACCGGCGATCAAATAGCGCATCACCTCACACAAGGAGGCAATGTGATCTTCACTCTCCGTGATATTTTCAGCAGCTTCCAAGCCTAACTCTTTAAGAGAGTCACGCAAGCGTACCAATGGTTTTTCATTCAAAAAGCCTGATTGGTAATAAGAACCGTATAAAAAGACTTCAGGTTTACCGATACCAATAAAGAGCTCTTGATATTCATCTGCCCATTCTTGAGCAGTCGAGGATGAAGCAACTCTGACCAATTCATCCCAGGCTTGAGTCAAGGCTGCGCTGTCAGGCGCCTCGGATCCAGTGCCATAGGCAGCAGATGCGGCAATACGGTGCAATAAGTCATCGTCTGGTGCTTGATAAAAAAGTGTTGCCAACAGGCCATAAAGGTCTGCGCGAGCAACGTCTTCCTCTAATCCATCTGCACTTAAAGCAGTGACTTCTTCATCTAATTTTTTTTCCATATCACTCATCAGACCACATCGTTATCGTTAGGTTTATTCATCATGTCAACCACTCGGCAGTCACTGCACATCTTGAGACGCTCAGTGGCAGCGCCCGAGAAGGCTGCGTGCAAAGACAACTTACCAACCATCAATTCAACCATCTTCAAAGTACCAAATGCTTTGCCACAACTGACGCAGTGGAAAGGTTTTGTTTCATTGAGAACCACTGTTTTTTTTCTGATCTCAGTGGTTTGCAAACGCGGCGCTAATGTCAAAGCATTTTCTGGACACGTTTGAACACACAAACCGCATTGCACGCAGTTGCGCTCAATCATCGATAACTGAGGCGCATCTGGGTTATCTCGCAAAGCACTTTCAGGGCAGGCGCCCACACAAGACATGCACAAAGTACAAGCATCTTTATTGACAAGCACACCACCAATTGGAGAGCCTGTTGCTAGAGTCAGAGGCTTCTCAGCAGTGACCTTGATAGAACCGTGCAACATCAAATGCTCTAAAGCAGCTTCTAATGTTTCACGCTTCTCATTGGCAAAAGCAAAAGTTGCTGCTGGACATAACGCTGCTTTTGCTGGCAAGGCCACAAATTGTTTTTCCAATGCTTGAGCACTGTCAGCTTGCAAGAGAACAATGCTGTCTTTGGCGTAACCCAAACCTTCAAGCATGGATTGCGCAACAGTCACCTGTGTTGTTAATGCTTGCTGATATTCAGGCGCTTCTTCACCGCTCAATAAAATAGCCACTTGAGCAAAACCATGAGCCAAACTACCCAACCACAAGTCCATACCAGTTGATGCACTGTGATGCAAACCAAATGGAATTAAATGCGCGGGCATGCCCTTGAAATTAGCTTTATCAGTGGCTGCAAGTCGACCCAAAGACTGAATCAACTCTTGACCCTTACCATTGCTGTGCAATAACAAGCTAGGCGCAAGTTTTGCACCAGCAGCTTGATAAGCCTTGGCCATCACTTTGACCTGCTGACCTTGATAAGGAACGCTTGGATAGTTATAACGCATCGCACCAGATGGGCACACCGTCGCACAAGCTCCGCAACCCATACAAAGATTTGGATTGACCTTGACCGTGCCCTTACCATCTCTAAATTGAGATTCAATAGCCTTGGTCGAGCAAACATCCACGCAAGCAGAACAACCAACCTTACCGTTGCGACCATGAGCACATACTTTGTCGTTGTAGGCAAAAAACTTCGGCTTTTCAAATTCACCCACCATGCCCATCAATTCAGATGCAGCAATGGCTTGATCCAATGGATCTGATTTTGGAGCGTAATAACCTTGTGGTGGTTGACTCATCTTCAAGATTGGATCTTTTGATAAATCAAAAATCAAATCCCAAGAGTCCGTGCGACTTGTGTCAACACGATCAAAATTGATTGCACCAATTGCAGAGCATGCTTTCACGCAAGAGCGATGGCTCTTACATTTGTTCAAGTCAATTTGATAGCTAAGATCAATTGCATCTTCTGGGCAAGCATCCACACAAGCGCCGCACCGAGTACACAACTCAAGATCAATCGGATTCTCTTGAGTCCACTCAACCGAAAATGCGCCAAGATAACCTTTGAGATTTTTGATCTTGCCGCTGTAAACAGGAAAGTCACGAAGCTGCGGCAAAGAACCTTTTTCTGTGCACAGCACGCCAACGCTCATGTTTTTTGATAAACGTTCTGCCCATTGAATCGCTGCATCTCCTGGGCCAATCAGCAATACACGACCACCACTTTGATAGCTGACTGTATTCACTGAATCTGGCTCAGGCAAAGATGCCATTGCTAACAAGGCCGCGATCTTTGGCATGGCATTTTTCGCATCGGCAGACCAACCACCAGTCTCACGGATATTCACAAACTTGATTGGGGCAATCAGTGGCTTTTCTTGCTCACTGGCGACTTCATCAAACAAGCGCTTTTCTTGAGTACAAGCGAGCACAATCTCGTCCGACCCCTGAGAGGCAGCAATAAAAGTGCCCACCTCTTGGCGGCACAAAGCGTTATTGAGTGAAATATTTTTGCTGTCGACCCCCATCCCCTTAGCTATCTGAACGATATCTATGGGCATGGTTTGATTACAGCTACAAACGAGCGTCTTCTTTGTCATCCTCTGCCTTCAGCCATTTAATCAATACACCTGGCTTTTTATATTCAACAACCAGGCCTAGGCCTGGTTCGATTAACTAATTATGTTTTTGTTTGAGTCTTTACTTCTGCTTTAACCACTGGAACTTCTTTTGATTCTTGAGAATCAGTCAATTCTGGTGATTTTGCCGAATTTTCAGCATTTATAGCACTAGGGCTTACATCAGTCTCTGAATTTGCATCAGCAATGGCTTTCTCATCTGCGGCTTCCTTGTCCTCTAAAACCTTCAAACGCTCGTGATAATCGGCTCTTTCAATGCGCTCAGCCTCTTCATCCGCCAGCTTTTCTTCATCTGTTTTAAATAAACCAAGCATTTTTGATTGATTCATTCTCTTGAGCATCTCTAGAGGAATTGGGTCAGGCTTTGAATAATCATCAATGTAAATATCTAAGCCATCCATGATGTTGTAGCGCGGATCTGAAAAGAGCTTTTGCATGGCCGCCTTTTGTACTTCAGGATCAATGCCTGGCTTGACGTATGCAGAGAAATCAGAATCTTTGGTGAGTTTAAGAACATCTTCAAGCGTTGGCGCAGCTTCCTGCGCTTGAGCCGCGGCGGCCACTGGCTCTATATTTTTCTCGGATGACTGCTCGCCCGATACTGAGTCTTTTGCATCTTTGGCAGACGTATCAGCCGATTTTTTTAATTGGGCAGGTAATTGCTTCTCAGCCAATTCTGAAGGCGATAACTCAGGCTCTGCACCTAATTTCTTCTTGGACCAACGATTTAAAAACCCAGCCATTAGCTTGCCTCATCTTTTGGTCTATGCGCACCCTTGAATGAAACGGGGCGAGCACGTTTCTTAGGCTCAGGCTTGTAGTTTTCTGTAACAAAATCAGCCAACCAAGCAGAAGTATCAGGATCCAAAGGAACATTCTCAACCGTTTCACCACCATCAAGCAAACGTCCCGCTTCGTAGTAACTGATGCTCAAAAAATGAGGGACAGCGATTGGATCGCCACCATCAGGATGATCCTCAAGACGCCACATCACAAACCATGCTGGCTTTGTCGATGTTGAATTTAAGTAATAACCTTCTGCCTCATCCTTGTACAACTGAATTTCAAAACCTGTGTAAAGCCATCGTTCGGTTTTCTCATCGCTTCGCATGCACATCGCAGGACGATCAGAAAGAATGTGATCAGGTGTTTTGTGTGCGAACTGGCCGACGTCATAAACAACTTCATCCAAAACCCAACGATAAGACTGCCATGGGTTATCCAAGAAGTCTTTGCGCATCACGACGGCAAGTTTTAGCTTCATGATTTAGGTGTTCTGCACAACAATGCTAGGGAACTTACTACTCATATCCTTAGACATCTCAGCCACTTGAATCGCGATCTTGCGCGCGATTCCTTTGTAGATGGCGCTGATGGCGCCATCAGGATCAGCCACCACCGTTGGACGACCAGAATCAGCTTGTTCACGGATCGACAAGTTCAAAGGCAAACTGCCTAAGAAATCAACGCCGTAGTCCGTACACATTTTTTGACCACCGCCTTGACCAAAAATATGTTCTTGATGATCACAGTTAGGGCAGACATAAATGCTCATGTTTTCAACGATGCCAATGATCGGAATGCCGACCTTCTCAAACATCTTGAGACCCTTGCGCGCATCCAACAAAGCGATATCTTGAGGCGTTGTCACAATCACAGCCCCAGTGACTGGCACTTTTTGAGACAAGGTCAATTGAATGTCGCCTGTGCCTGGTGGCATGTCAACAATCAAATAATCCACATCACGCCAATTGGTTTGACGAAGTAACTGCTCAAGCGCCGATGTGACCATCGGACCACGCCAAACCATCGGACTATCTGGATCAATCAAAAAGCCAATCGAACTTGCTTGTAAGCCATGGCCTTCCATCGGTTCAATGGTGTTCTCAGCAATTGATTCAGGGCGGCCAGTGATACCTAACATCATTGGCTGACTTGGGCCATAGATGTCAGCGTCCAAAATACCCACTGTGGCGCCCTCTGCAGCCAAGGCCAGCGCTAAGTTAACAGCCGTGGTGGATTTACCCACACCACCCTTACCGCTTGATACTGCGATGATATTTTTTACATTCGGAAGCAACTTAACGCCGCGTTGAACCGTGTGAGCCACGATGCTCATGGTCACATTGGTGCTGACGTTTTTAACCCCAGGAACCTCGCGCAAGGCGGTAATAACCAACTTTCTTATAAGGTCAATCTGACTCTTGGCTGGATAGGCCAAAACCACATCCAAACTCACATCTGAGCCATCAACCTTGATATTTTTAGCAGATTTAGAAGAAATCAAATCTTTGCCAGTATTAGGATCTATAACGCTTTTAAGCGCATTTTGTATGTTTTCTACCGTTACCGTCACTCTTATCTCCTAGTGCTTTTTTTGTTTTTTCAACTCTCAACTATATCCGCAGACTAAAATCCATGCCTATGCGCCAAATTTTAGTCACTTCAGCCCTCCCTTATGCCAATGGTCAAATTCATATTGGTCACTTGGTGGAATACATTCAAACCGACATTTGGGTTCGATTCCAAAGAATGCGCGGGCATGAAGTTCATTACGTAGGCGCTGACGATACGCATGGTACTCCCATCATGCTGCGCGCTGAGAAAGAAGGCATCACGCCCAAAGAGCTGATTGCCAATGTTTGGAAAGAACATAAAAGAGATTTTGATGATTTCTTGGTCTCTTTTGACAACTACTATTCAACAGACAGTACTGAAAACAAGACGCTTTCAGAAGAGATTTATATCAAGCTGCGTGAAGCTGGCTTGATTGAGAAGCGTGCCATTGAACAAGCCTATGACCCCGTCAAAGAAATGTTCTTGCCAGATCGCTTCATCAAAGGCGAGTGCCCCAAGTGTGGCGCCAAAGATCAATATGGCGATTCTTGCGAAAAGTGTGGCGCGACTTACGCCCCCACAGATCTAAAGAACCCATTCTCTGTGGTCAGTGGCGCAACTCCGATTCGCAAAGTATCCGATCATTACTTCTTCAAGTTATCTGATCCACGTTGTGAAAGCTTCCTCAGAGAGTGGACTCAAGTTAAAACTCCGCTGCAAGCTGAAGCTCGCAATAAAATGAAAGAATGGGTGGGCGAGCCAGGTGAGAGCCAATTAGGTGATTGGGATATCTCTAGAGACGCCCCTTACTTTGGCTTTGAGATTCCAGATGCGCCAGGCAAGTATTTCTATGTGTGGCTAGATGCACCGATTGGCTACTACGCCAGCTTTTTAAATCTATGCCAACAAAAAGGTTTGGACTTTAACGAATGGACCAAACCAGATACAACTACTGAGCAGTACCACTTCATTGGTAAAGATATTTTGTATTTCCACACTTTGTTCTGGCCAGCGACTTTACATTTCTCTGGCTACCGCACACCTACCAATGTTTTTGCCCACGGATTCTTAACGGTTGATGGCGAAAAAATGAGTAAGTCACGCGGCACCTTCATCACCGCTCACAGCGTGATTGAATGCGGCTTGAACCCAGAGTGGTTGCGCTATTACTTTGCAGCCAAGCTGAATGCCAGCATGGAAGATTTAGATTTGAACTTGCAAGACTTCACTGCACGCGTGAACAGTGACCTCTTAGGCAAATACATCAACATCGCGAGTCGCAGTGCTGGATTCTTAGTCAAACGCTTTGGCGGCATCGTTGATGATGCAGCGATGAATCACCCATTATTGGGTCAGTTGGCAGATGCCAAAGAAGAAATCGCCGACCTATACGAAACTCGTGAATACGCCAAAGCTTTGCGTCGCGTGATGGAATTGGCTGACTTGGTCAACGGCTTTGTTGACAGCAACAAGCCATGGGAAATTGCCAAAGACCCAAGCAAAGAACAAGAGCTACAAACTATTTGCAGCATCACTTTAGAAGCCTTCCGACGTTTGACCTTGTACCTCAAACCCGTGGTTCCCAATGTGGCTGCGGGCGTTGAGAAATTCTTCAACATATCACCAATGTCTTGGGAAGATGTGAACAAATCTCTATCCTCTAAGCAAGCGATCAATCCTTATCAGCACTTGATGACTCGCATTGATCCCGTGATGATAGAAAAACTCATAGAAGCCAATCAACAATAATGAACTTAGCGCGTTTTCGACCCAAAATCGTCAACGCCGCTAAAGGCTACAACAGCCAAACATTTATCAGCGATTTAAGCAGTGGCATCACCGTTGGTGTTATTGCTCTTCCCTTAGCGATTGCATTTGCGATTGCCTCGGGACTTAAACCTGAAGCTGGCTTAATCTCTGCAGTGATTGGTGGTTTTTTAATTTCAGTCTTTGGTGGCAGCAAAGTTCAAATTGGTGGTCCAGCCGGCGCCTTTGTCGTGATTGTTTACGCGATCGTTGAGCGCTACGGCGTAGCCAACTTGATAGTTTCGACATTCTTTGCCGGAGTTTTGTTGTTCACCATGGGCTTGTTTCGGGTGGGTAATTTAATTCGCTTCATACCTGTGGCGATCATCATTGGCTTCACCAGCGGAATTGCGGTGTTAATCGGTCTGTCTCAAATCAAAGATGCGCTAGGTTTACAAATCGAGAAATTGCCTGCTGATTTTTTCTCTCAAATTCATGCGTTTTATCAATACGCCAACACCGCCAACCTATTCGCGTTTCTGATTGCTTTGAGCACTCTGGCTTTGATCATTCTGTGGCCCAAAGTCAGCGGCTTAGTGGCCCGCGTTTGGCAACCCATCAGCTTTGTTCCGGGCATCATCGTCGCTCTGCTGCTGATCACCATCATGGTTTATCTATTGGATATACCTGTGGAAACCATTGGTAGTCGTTTTGGTGAATTGCCCAATCAAATACCCAGCCCGAAGATGCCCGCCTTGAATTGGGAAACAGCCAAACAACTTTTTGCACCTACGCTCACCATTGCCATTCTTGGCGCAATTGAATCTTTACTCTGTGCAAGAGTTGGAGATACCTTAAGTGATGATAAGCATGACCCCAATCAAGAATTGATGGGGCAAGGCATTGCGAACATGGTGGTGCCATTCTTTGGCGGACTTCCGGTCACAGGAACCATTGCCAGAACTGCGACAAACGCCAAGGCAGGTGCAAAAACACCGGTTTCTGGCGTGATTCATGCGGTGGTGATTTTATTGATTATGATCATTGCGGCACCCTTTGCAAGCCATATTCCTATGCCCTGCTTGGCAAGCATCTTGATTTACATTGCCTGGAACATGTTTGATCGCACTGAGTTCAAGCGCTTAAAACAATTTCACATCACCTACCAATTGATTTTGTTAGGTACATTTTTCCTAACGATTATTTTTGATCTGACTGTGGCTGTGCAAGCTGGCCTGGTTTTAGCGTGCATTTTCTTCATCTACAGAATTTCATCATTGACTCGCATTGAAAAACTAGAACTCCCAGAATCATTTACTCATAAAGAAGAATTGCCACTCAATGACTCAGTTGATTTAAAAAACACTGTTGAGGCTTATGGCATTTATGGCTCATTATTTTTTGGGGCCATCGATAAAGTTGAAGATTTATTCAATCCTCAAGATCCAAATCGATTAAAACCAAAAGTGATCATTTTGGAAATGCATCAATTGATCAATATCGATACCAGCGGGATTGATGCATTAAAAGCACTGAATAAATCCCTCAACAAGCATGGCGGTCAACTATTGGTCTGCTGTGCCAATAGCCAACCATCATCATTGATGGTGCGCAGTGGCTTCATTGATGAGATTGGTCCAGAGAACAGTCTAGAAACCCTAGAATTGGCCTTTGAGCGAGCCAAAAAGCTGAGTGCTGAGGCCTGTAAGGTAAATGTAGGCAGTTGATTCAGCTAAATCGCTACAATTGACAAACTATGGCCCAATACAAATCAAATATCACTCATTTTTTGGAAGAGCTAAAAGCTCAAAACCCTCAGCTAGAGCAGGCTCAGCAAGAGGGGCGCGCTCTTTTATGGGATAAATCCCCCATCAGTCCTGAAGAGCAAGAACGCCAAAAAGCCGCTCGTGTGAAGCAAAAAGCGTACGTTTACCAATGAGCGATTTAATTACTGCCATTCCTGATGTCACTGATGGCATGTCAGAGTCTTTCGCCAGACTCTATGGGGAGCCTTTATTTCAGCTACCCTCTGATTTATATATTCCGCCCGATGCCTTAGAGGTTTTCTTAGAGGCTTTTGAGGGTCCGCTGGATCTTTTGCTTTATTTGATCCGCAAACAGAATTTCAACGTTTTAGACATTCCAATGGCCGAGGTAACCAAGCAGTACCTTGGCTATATTGAACAAATTCGTCATACCAACTTAGAACTTGCTGCAGAGTATTTGTTGATGGCTGCCATGTTGATTGAAATCAAATCACGCATGCTCTTGCCAATGAAAAAAGCAGACAGTGATGAAGAGGTAGAAGATCCTCGCGCAGAATTGGTCAGACGCTTACTCGAATACGAGCGCATGAAATTAGCAGCTCAAGAACTCGACAAGATGCCAGTGCTTGGTCGTGACTTCTATAAAGCCAGCGGCCACGTTGATACAACTGTAGCTGTTACCTGGCCTGACATCAACCCGAATGACATTCAAGCAGCCTGGAAAGATGTTCTTTATCGCGCCAAGCTCAATCAACACCACACCATTACTCGTGAGCAATTATCCGTGCGTGACTTCATGACGCGCATTTTGCGACGTTTGCAAGGTGAGCGCTTTATTGAATTCACCGACCTATTTGAAGATGCGATTGCCACCGGTCAAGGTGCGCCAATGGTAGTGGTTAATTTCATTGCGATGCTAGAGCTCTCTCGAGAGGCTTTGATTGAAATCACTCAAGCAGAACCATATGCTCCAATTTATGTGCGTTTGGCATATTCGCCTAACTAACATCGCCCTCTAAAGAAAAAATACCCCATGAAGATCATCAGCGACATTCAAGACTTGCGTGATCAATTGCGCGGACAAAATCGAGCGGTATTTGTTCCAACCATGGGCAATCTCCATGAAGGCCATCTTTCTTTGATGCGCTTAGCCAGACAGCACGGCGACCCAGTGATTGCGAGTATTTTTGTGAATCGTCTGCAATTTGGGCCAAATGAGGATTTTGATAAATACCCACGCACCTTTGAAGCAGACATTGAGAAGCTAGAAAAAGAAGGTGTGTATGTACTGTTCGCACCCACCGAAAAAGATTTGTACCCAGAGCCTCAAGAGTATCGCGTTGAACCCCCTCAGAATCTAGGCAAGATCCTTGAAGGAGAATTCCGTCCAGGCTTTTTCCAAGGCGTGTGCACGGTTGTTTTAAAACTATTCTCTTGCGTTCAACCGAAGGTTGCAGTGTTTGGCAAGAAAGACTACCAACAGTTGATGGTGATTCGTCAAATGTGTCGACAATTAGCGCTCCCAGTGGACATTGTTCCCGCCGAAACAATTCGTGCTGATGATGGCCTGGCCCTTTCCTCAAGAAACGGTTACCTATCAAGCGATGAACGCTCAGAAGCTGTGCAACTGATTCAGACGCTCAAAGAAATCCAAGAAAAAATATTGCAAGGAAAATTAACGCCTGCCGATATTTTAAAAATTGAACAAGACGCTTGCTCCAAGTTAAGCGCTAGAGGATGGGTTCCTGATTACATCTCTGTGCGCAAACGCAATGATTTGCTGAGCGCGAATGATGCTGATCTTTCAAGTAACGAGCCATTGGTCGTTTTGGCTGCAGCGAAATTAGGTAAAACTCGCCTCATCGATAATCTAGAAATCTGATCAAGATGCGCTCACCAGGCTTTTCAATAGCATTGATTGCCTCACAAATATTGTTTGGCATCTCACTCAGTTTTAGCACTAACGAGATTTTTGCCAAGCAAGATAGATACACCCAACCTTACCCCCAGCGCATCATCACTCTCGCCCCACACTTGAGTGAGCTTGTGGATTCAGCCGGAGGCTCTGATCGCCTCGTGGGCGTGAGTGCTTTTAGCAACCACCCAGCATCTGTCAAACGATTACCCATCACCAGCGATGCAAGATCCATTGATCTTGAAAAAATGAAATCACTTCGTCCAGATTTGATCATTTACTGGCATGGTGGCACCTCTGAATCTCAGATTCAATCGATCAAAAAAACTTTTAATAAAGATGTTCAATTCATCTCCATTCAGCCTAAGAAGCTATCAGATATTGCCACCGATATAGAAACCATTGGCAAAGCCTTGGGCACTGAATCAGTGGCCAAAAAAAATGCCGATGCACTCAGATCTTCAATTGCAGAGCTCAGCACCAAACAGCCAATGACTAAACAACAAAGTACCCATCAAAAAAACATCAATCAAAGAAAAGTCAGGGTGTTTTACCAAGTCTGGGCACAACCCCTGATGACGCTCAATCAAGATCACATCATCAGTGACATCATTCAACTATGTGGCGGCGAACAATTATTTGCCAATGAAAAAGTTCTGGTTCCTACGGTCAGTAGAGAAGCCGTCATTAAAGCCAACCCAGAAATTATTTTTACCGCAGTGGACAATCAAAAAATGACCAGCGATTGGTCAATGTGGTCCTCTTTCCCGCAACTGGCCGCCACAAAAAATAAAGGCTTCATTGATCTTGATGGCGACATCATCAGCAGACCATCACCACGCATCATGCAAGGCGCCCAAAAGATCTGCGCTGAAATTAATAAAGTTCGCTAGGCTCTCAACGGCACCCTCAAGGGCACCATCAAGCTGGAATATAAATCGTTTGTCCCGCAACTGTTTGAGCAGTTGAAATTGGATGACCAAGTGCTCTTTCCAGATTAGTCGGATTAATCACTTCCGATAAAGACCCCGCCAAATAAGATCCATCATTCATCAACAACAATGCATGCGTGAAGCCTCGCTGAATTAAACCTATGTCATGCATGCTAGCAATCATGGTTTGCTCACACGCATTACTTTGTTGAACCAACGTATTAAGTAGCGCAACTTGATGACCGATGTCTAAATGAGAGGTTGGTTCATCCAAAAGAATGGCTCGGGTATTTTGCGCAAAACACGCCGCCAAAGACACTCTTTGACGCTCACCACCAGACAAGATTTGCCACTCAGCATTGGCTAAATGAGCAACATCGCAGGCACTTAAAGCTGCTTGCGCTTGCTCTTGGCTGCTTGAAGCATCAAGATGCCACGGCCATTGAGCTGCCAAGATAATATCAATCGCCCGAAGGCCTACCCCACCCACAGCAAACTGTTCTGCATAGGCCCGAACCTTTGCAAGTTCCTCTGATTTGTATTCAGTCAAGGCTTGCCCCAACCAATTGATTTCACCAGCAGAAGAGTTAGCTTGAACACCAGCAATGATTCTCAGCAAAGTGGATTTGCCAGCGCCATTGCGACCAATCAAACACCAGCGCTCACCCTTCTTCACCTGCCAATTCAAATCATTGATAAGGATGCGCCCAGGAACATGAACGTTCAAATGTTTTGTTTCTAAAACAATGGGGGTGTCTTTGGCAGAATTGATGGTCATCATGTATTCCAATGCCTAAAACGTGACAAGATCCACAAGAAACTTGGCACCCCGATCAAGGCTGTGATGATGCCCACCGGTAGCTGAGAAGGCGCGATGACGGTTCTAGCAAACATATCAGCCAAAACTAAAAAAGTACCTCCCAATAAAGCAGAGGCGGGTAATAAGAACTTTTGATCAGGGCCATGCTTTTTAACAACCCATGCTCTTAAAAGATGTGGCACCAACAATCCAACAAACCCAATGGATCCGGCGATCGATACAGCAGCGGCTGCAGATAAAGCAGATAACAAAACCATCATCCATTGGACATAAGACACATCAATACCCAAGGTCAAAGCCTTATCAGTGCCCAATTGAAGCAAATGAATTTTTGGCGAAAGCCTCCACACCAAAATCAACACAGATAGCCAAACGCCTAATATGGCACCCACTGCTTCAAGACTGATCACAGAGTCTAAATCACCCATCAGCCAATGAATCATCCCAGGCATGGCCACATTAGAAGCGAATGTGATCATGAGAGTACTGATAGCGCCACAAGCAGTGGCAATCATGACCCCAGCCAATAACATCCGTGATGGATGCGCAGAGTAACCACCAACCAGCAACCACAATAGGATCATCACAACAATCGCTCCTACCCAAGCACCACCAGCGACCCAAATAGTTCCAGCACCACCCATCATCAAGACAGCCAATGCACCCACCGACGCTCCACCAGAAACACCCAAGACAGAGGGTTCAGCCAAAGGATTGCGAGTCAAGACTTGCAAAAGACTGCCTGACATGGCCAACAAACCACCCACAGCGAATGCTGCCAACACCCTGGGTAAGCGCAATTGGTAAATGATGGCAGCGTCTGCATTCGAGACGCTGCCAAAAGATAAAGCCAAAGCCACCGATGCCAGCGATGCAATCACGAGCAAAATAAAAAGGGTGGTTTTGGATGAGGTCATTTAATTACTTTGGTTGATATTGCAATGTAGCAAAGACTCCGCGACCGGGAGTATTAAATCCGGAGGCCAATTCATAGTTAGTATCGCCCGCATTCTCAACCCTCAATCTTGCAACCCACTCTTTATCTATACGATATGAAGCATATAGATTAAGGACTGTGTACGAAGACATCGTCGTTGAATTAAAGTCGCTGTCCTTGCGAGTACCGGACCAATATAACAATCCACCAATTTGGTATCTCCCCAACTGATGATTTAAATCAACAGAACCAAACTCTTTTGCCCTTCGGGCTTGTTGAAGATTGATGTCAGCATTCACTGGATCTTGATTGGTGTAAGAAACTTTCAGACTTGTTGCGCCAAATAATTGCCGTACTGATAATTCTGCGCCATTATTTTTTACATTCATGTTTTGATACTCACCCCAGCCAGCATATGGGTTGTAATAAATAGCATCTTTTGCTTTTGTATCAAAATAGACGAGCCTGATATTTGTGCTTGGTGCAACGTAGCTAACGCCCAATTCATTAGATTGATTGGACTCGGGTCTTAAATTTTGATTAGCCACAAATTCATAGGGGGCAGGCGCTCTAAAACCTGTTGATGTGGTTGCAGTCAATCGGTAGTTGCTGGTTAATCGATACCCCAAACCCAAAAGATAAGTATTTTTTTGATATTCATTGACTGTCGAATTCAACCTATAGCCATCCAGAACATCGCGCCTCAGATTAGCCTGAATATCGAATTGATCAAACTTTTTTAAAGTTCCAACATAAGCTGATTTTGACTTCCTAATATTGGTTGCATTAGTGAAGCTGCTCAGCTCATATTGAGCATCGGAACTTTCTAAACCAAAATTTATTTGTTGGGAATCATTCAAGTCATAGTTATTTGAAAAACGATACACGGTCTGTCTACCTTTTTGCAATCCATCAGCATAATCATCCGATGGTCTCAACGCTCCATTTTTCATATCTTTATAGGTTAAAGATGACCACAAAACGTCAAACCTGGATTTTAAATTTGCAGTTAAACGACTCGAAGCAAACAAACCTAAAGTATCTGAATTATTTTCAAATACATCCACATTTGTAAGAGATCCTGAAATGAAAGAATCTCCATCAAAACTTGTTTTATTTCTGACAACTTGTGTCGTTAGACCAAACTCTGTATCTCTAGAAACTTTCTGAGATAAGCGTCCAACAAAGGACTCATTAGAAGTGCCATCTTTATCAGGATTATTTACGCCATTGGCTTTTTTTGCAGAGAAGCTATCCGTTTCTAAACGACTTAGATTTAAAGAAAAACTGGTTTGATTTACTTCACCAGAATAACCAACTGCAACTTCAGATGTATTTCTAGAACCATAGCTCAGCAAGGCACTTGCTTTAGGGTCACCCTTGCCAGATTTGGTGATAATGTTGATCACACCTCCAATTGCTGACTCGCCATATAAAGCACCAGCATTCCCTCTAAGAACCTCAATTCTTTCAACACTGGACATGGGCACATTTGAAAACTGCAAAGATCCTAAATTGTCTGTTTGAGTTTTCACACCATCAACAAGAATAACTACATTTTTACTATCTGAACCACGCAAAAAAATACTTGTCACGCCACCAGGACCGCCATTTCTTCCAAACTCAAACCCAGGCTCACCTTGAAGAACGTCTGCAAGAGTTTTAGCTTGACTTCTATCTAAGTCCCCACGGGTAATAACGCTGACAGAAGGTAGAACATCTGATAAAGATTGTTCAGTTCTGCTTGCCGACACCACCACTGGATTAAATTCAGAATTGATTTGCGCTTGCGCTGTTGAGATGGTTGCAAAAATACCTGCGCAGGCCAGCGCAACCTTGGTTGGTTTAATAAACATAGGATTAACTTTCAAAAAAACAATGGTCGCTGGCTTGTTCCCCCGCAAGCACGGAACCTTCATAACTGAGCAACGTCCCCGTAGCTCAATTAACCATTCCAGGCCGGTATCCGGGCTCATGAAACTAACTCAATGACCTTCCCAGCCTAAGCCAGTGGTATATCGATTGAGCCAGCACTTGCGTGCGTTCACTTACCGTTGCGGGGGCAGCACAGGTTATCCTCTAGTTTTAGACTAATAAGACCCCTGTTTCCCGTTTAACTTTGGTAGATTGTTATCTTCCAAGAGCACCTAAGAACGAGAGTAGTATATACAATATGCCTATGTCAGAACTTACAAACAATTCATATAGCCGTTTGCAAGACAGTCTAGAGCGCCTAGAGGATAAAACCAAGGCTTTGCTAGAAGCTGTGGAGCAATCCCATAAAGACCGCTTGGCTCTTGAAACCAAAATTGAAGATGCTCAAGGGCGAATTCAACAGATCTTGGAAAAACTGCCAAGCCAAGCAGATACCGGCCAACTAGACTTACTTTCTGTCCACCCTAAGGATATGCAATGAGCCAACACCGCATTGAACTTACTTTGGCAGGTCAGAAATTTGCGTTTTCTACTACCCCAGAACACGAAACCAGCCTCAGAGCTGCCGCTGCTCTTGTTGACGAACAATTAGAAGCAGCGCTATCTGCAGGCAACCGCAGCATTGAACGTGCCGCCATCATGACCGCTATTAAATTAGCAGGCGACCTTCAAGCAGCCAAAATGAATCTTAGCAACACAGAAAATCCAGGTGCCAGCCTTGATCAAATGGTTGCCTTACAAGGCAAGGTTGATCAAATTGAAGCATCTGTAGATTCTGCGCTGAAAATGCTTTCCCTACCTGGTGCGCCAAGGCCAATAGTTCCTTGAACCGATGCGCAAGCATCAGGCGTGGGCCATATAGTGTGGGCGCGAGCGTCTCGTTACTCATAGAGTTTGACTTCGGGTCATACTCTCCCTGAAAGACTTGATGCACCCGAAACATTATTGCCATGCCAACTTGAACCTACTGGGTTCAGGATGACGGCCTAGCGGCCAAGGTGGGGAATCCTTTAAAAAATCTTTGGGAGGAGATTGCGATGTTTAAAAAATCAATCATCACAGCAACTTTGACAGTTGCATGCACAGTGATTGCATCACCAGGCTTTTCTGCAGATGTCAATAATGGCAAAACGCTTCATCAAGCCAAATGCTATCAATGTCACGCTCAAAAATCAGGTTTGGGCAATGGCGATATCATCTACACCAGGGCTGACCGTAAAGTTAAAGATCCGGCACGCCTCAAGTTCATGGTGGGTATGTGTAATACAGAAATGCGTTTGGACTTATTTCCAGAAGATGAAGCCGATTTAGTGGCTTACCTCAATCAACAATTTTATAAATTTAAATAAAGAGTAATCAATGACCCTTGTTCAAATCGGCTCACTAGCAGTTCTTGGATGTTTCACAGGCTTTGCAGCTGGTTTATTAGGGATTGGTGGGGGCATGATCATGGTGCCCTTCCTGACATTCTTATTCACTCTCTACGGCTTTCCTCTTGAAGTAGTGGTTCATATAGCAATTGCGACATCGATGGCCACGATCATCTTTACTTCACTATCTTCTGTGAGAGCCCATCATAAGCGTGGCGCCGTGCGATGGGATATCGTCATTCTTTTAGTACCGGGCATCTTGATTGGCGCTCTTTTAGGTGGCGGCAAATTATTTGCCCTACTTAAAACATCTTGGCTTTCTTTGATCTTTGCTTTGTTTGTTGGTTTCTCAGGCTATCAAATGTTGGCCAATAAAAAACCCAAACCAAGTCGTACCCTACCTGGTAAGTTAGGCATGTTTGGTGCTGGCAGCTTCATTGGATTTTTATCAAGTTTGGTCGGCGCTGGTGGTGGCTTTATATCAGTTCCCTTCATGACTTGGTGTAACGTCACCATGCACAGCGCTGTTGCCACTTCGGCTGCCCTGGGCTTTCCAATTGCTTTAGCCAGTGCGATCGCGTACATCATCAGTGGTTATGGCAACCCCAACCTTCCAAGCGGCGCAATTGGTTACATTTATGTGCCAGCCCTTGTTTGTATTGCACTGGCCAGTGTGCTCACCGCCCCCCTTGGCGCCAAAGTGGCCCATCAACTCAACGTGGCACAACTGAAAAAAGTCTTTGCTTTGGTGCTATTCGCACTATCAGCCTACATGCTCAATAAAGGTCTGATCACATTAGGTCTTTATTAAAAGATCTTTAGAAAATCGTTCATAAATGTAAAAGGCCTTCGTGAGAAGGCCTTTTACTTGATGCCCAAGCTTATGACCATTACTTCCTGGTCATAGCTCTAAAGTTCATGCATAGGTTTGCCGCAGAACATTTTTCTGAACCTTGCCCATCGCGTTTCTTGGTAACTCGGAAACAATGATAATTTTCTTTGGTACTTTGAAGTTAGCAATCTTGCCTTTTAGATCAGCAATCATTGCATCTGAATTCAGCTTGGCCCCTGGCTTAGAAACCACCACAGCCAACACTGCCTCACCAAAATCAGGATGAGGCACGCCAATCACAGCGCTCTCATCAACCCCATTCATGTCATCAATAAAACTCTCAATCTCTTTTGGATACACGTTGTAACCACCAGAAATGATCAAATCTTTACTTCTACCAACAATGCAAAGGTAGTTATCAGGCACTTTGCCAGCGCTGGTCTCACCGCCCCAACGTCCAACATCACCTGTTTTAAACCAACCATCTTTGGTGAACTCTTCTTTGGTCTTTTCAGGCATGCGCCAGTAACCTTTGAACACATTCGGGCCTTTGACTTCAACGCTGCCGATTTGATTCACGCCACACAACTTACCGTCATCGCTTGTGATGCGAACCTGAGTCTTTGGCAAAGGCACGCCCACTGAACCACCGACGCGAGCACCTTCATATGGATTAGAAACCAACATGACTGTTTCACTCATGCCATAACGCTCAAGAATTGTGTGACCTGTTCTTTCTTTGAAAAGATTGAAAGTCTCAGTCAACAACGGAGCAGAACCAGAAACAAATAAACGCATGTTTTTAACCGTTTGCTTACTGAATTCTTTATCTAGCAATAGGCGCACATAAAAAGTTGGCACACCCATCATCACTGTTGATCTTGGCATGTGCTTGATCAACTCTTTGGTATCCAAACGTGGCAACCAAATCATCTTGCTGCCATTGAGCAATGCCCCGTGAGAAGCAACAAACAAACCATGCACGTGGAAAATAGGCAAAGCATGCAATAGAACGTCGCCTTTTTTCCAACCCCAGAACTTCTTCAGCACTTCAGCATTACTGCCCAAGTTACCGTGGGTCAGCATCGCGCCTTTACTTCTACCAGTAGTACCAGAGGTATACAAGATGGCCGCAAGATCGTCATCATCACGCTTGACCGTTTTGAATTTATCTGACAAAGAACCAGAACGCTCTAACAAAGTTCCAGTTCTATCTTCGCCCAAAGTGAAGACATTTTTAGTGCCGGTCTTGAATGCCACCTTTGACACCCAAGAAAAGTTCTTAGGACTGCACACCATCACAGCCGGTTCAGCATTACCAATGAAGTACTCAATCTCTGCAGCTTGATAAGCAGTATTCAAAGGCAAATAAACCAAACCTGCTTTTAATGTAGCCAAATACAAAAAGAGTGCTTCAGGAGATTTCTCAACCTGAACCGCAACTCTAGAACCCTGAGGCAAGCGCAAGCTTGCCAAAAGGTTGGCCATTTTTGATGTGGCTTTTTCTAAATCATCCCAGCTATAAAACAAACCATCATGCGTTTCAATCGCGCATGATGGTTTATCTTTTGGAAAGCCGGATTCTAGTAACTGATATAAATTCATCTGAATCTCAACTTAAATTGTTAAACGAGAATTACATTTTTGCGCCAGAGGCTTTCACAACTTGGTTCCAACGCTTGATTTCAGCATTAACGAACTTACCAAATGCATCACCAGTCAAAGTAGGAGTTTCTGAACCATTGTTAAGCCAAATTGTTTTTAGCTCAGGTGTGTTCATCGCTCTTGTTACTTCAGCTGTCATCTTGTCGATGATTGGTTGTGGTGTGCCTTTTGGTGCCCACAAGGCGTACCAGCTACTGACTTCATAACCAGGCAAACCTGCTTCTGTTGCAGTTGGAATATTTGGGAAAGCAGGATTGCGTTTGTTTGAAGCAACTGCAATCGCCTTGATCTTGCCGCTTCTGATGTGCTGAGCAGATGAACCTAGACCATCAAACATGATGTCTACTTGACCAGCCATCAAATCAACCAATGCTGGACCAGCGCCACGGTAAGGAATGTGCGTGATAAATGTCTTGCTCATATCTTTGAACTGCTCACCAGCCAAATGGTGTGATGTGCCATTGCCAGCGCTGCTGAAATTCAACTTACCAGGATTCTTTTTGGCGTAATCAATCAAACCTTTTAAATCATTCACTGGCAATTTTGGGCTTGCCACGATGATTTGTGGAGGAGCAGCCACCAAAGCCACTGGCACGAAGCTTTTCTCAATATCGTAGTCTAGCTTTGGGTACATAGATGGAGCAATCGCATGGTGAACCGCACCCATGAAGAATGTGTAACCATCAGGAGCTGCTTTAGCAGCAACGCCGGCACCCAAAGTACCACCTGCACCACCCTTGTAATCCAAAATGAATTGTTTGTTCATCAATTTATTCATCATGGTTGATAAAGGACGTGCAAAGGCATCAGTGCCGCCACCTGCTGGGAATGGCACGATGATCGTGACTGGCTTATTAGGCCAATTAGGATCAGCCATCACCGCTGTTGATCCCATTGATAAGCTGACAGCAGCAACGGCTGCTATTGCACCTGCTACGGAGGTCAATCGACCCACTACATTTACTGATTTTTTCATTTTTATCTCCTCGTACTTTAATTAGAGTATTTCAAACAACTATTGCTTTCAAAATCAAATTGAAACTCATACCAACTGCGAAACTGCTCTTGAATAAATCACTTCACCATTCACAAAACGCTCATGATTATCTTCAACCTTATCAAGGTCATAAAGGTAATTAACCATCAAACCTGCGGACTGCTTGATAGCTTTTTTAGATAAGTCTCCAGACCAATTGATTCGATGTAATTTTGCGCCATTTCCAAGATGAAACTTGGCCACAGAATTACCACCTCTTCGTGGTGAGTAATATAGCAAGTAAATGGCGCACAAAGCCATCAAGGCCTCCTTTTCCTTCAAGGATGAAAGGTCTGGATGCCATCCATTTTGCAAGCGGTCATGCCAAGATTTGTCTTTTAAATTAAAGACTTTAATGGCCTCCTGGTACTTCTCAAGAGCCGCAGGTTTTAAATGATCTAGGGGTAAGTCCGCATGCGAGCTCAACCACTCCATCAAGCCTGGGATCGGCGATAAAGTACAAAAAGTCTTGAGCGCTGGAAACTCTTTCTTCAAACTCTCAGCCACTCGCTTAATTAAGAAGTTCCCCATAGAAACTCCGCGCAAACCAGGTTGACAGTTACTGATTGAATAAAAAATAGCGCACTTATATTGATTACTCTCCAACGCTGGAGATTTCTTATCCACCAATGGCGCAATGGACTCAGGAATATCTGGCAAGAGTGCCACTTCCACAAAGATCAATGGCTCATCCGGTAACTGAGGATGAAAGAAAGAAAAACAGCGACGATCTGGTTGCAAGCGTCGACGCAAATCATCCCAACCATCAATCTCATGAACAGCCTCATGCTGAATGATCTTTTCTAAAATATGGGCTGGCGACTTCCAATCCACTTGATGCATTTTCAAGAACCCTGGATTAAACCAAGAATTCAACAAATGTTGCATGTCTGCATCAACCGCTTTCAACTCCGGCTTCTTTGGCAGTAACTTGAGTACCTGATGGCGCATATTGATGATCGTGTGCGTACCACCTGGAGCGCGATTTAAGCGACGCAAGAGTTCTTGTCTTGGTGACTCAAACACCTTCATGAGCCAAACAAAATTATCTGCAGTGGGTTCTTGAGAGTACAACTCGGCCGCACTCAACACATCAGCCGGACTTGGATTAAATTTTTCTGCCAAATGCACAAAATACTCAGACTTCTGTTCATCATCCAGCGTTTTGAAGTTTTCAATCAAATCACTGGCCATGCTGGCAGCATTTGACTCTCCGCGTTCAGATAATAATTTTTTTGTGGCACTGATGGTTTTAGTCATGTGCCTGGCTCTGAGCATATTATCCAAAATCATGCTGTTAACCTCTGCTCAAACTTCAAGTGTCTCAATGCTTCGCGTTGATTTTGGATGTGATCTTTCATCAAGGTTTCAGCCTTCTTGGCATCTCTTGCTTTCAGCGCTTCAAATACCGCTAAATGCTCTTTGCAAGACTCTTCAATTCTGCCGCGCTGATGCAAACTGCGATGACGCGATAGATTCAAGATTCTTCTCAAATCATGAACCATTTGAGTTAACCACTCATTGCCAGCCAGATGTTGAATCGCTAGATGTATTTCTCTGTTGGTTGCATAGTAGCGATCGATGTCTTTATCTTCGGCACATGCTTTGAGTTTTTTATGCAAGATCTCTAAAGCATCTAAATCTTGCTTATTTGCTTTGGATGCTGCTTCAAATACACAACGCCCTTCCAGCATCGCCATCAAAGGAAAGATTTCATCTAAATCTTTTTCCGTCAATTCCGTGACATAGCAGCCACGGCGCGGTTCTATTCTTAGCAAACCTTCTGATGCCAGAATCCTGATGGCCTCTCTGAAGGGGGTTCTAGAGACCCCTAATTGCTCTGCTAATTTTTGCTCGTCAATCCAAGTTCCTGGAGATAAAACACCACCAGCAATCATCGAGCGCAATTGCTCAGTGACTTCTATATAAAGGGCTGTTTTAACTACTTTTAATGACATGCATTCAATATATTTTGTATACATTATTGAATACATTGGTAAATACCCTTGCAAAGGGAAATTACCTAGGATGACACGAACTACCTGTTGAGTTTATTGAGTCTTGCGATTGAGCAAGTAAACGCCAAAAGCAATCATTGGCAAAGACAGCCATTGCCCCATTGACAGGCCTAGGCTCAAAAGTCCCAAGAAGCTATCTGGCTCACGGGCAAACTCTGCTAAAAATCTAAAGGTGCCATAGCCCAAAAGGAATAAGCCAGAAACTTGACCAATTCCCCGGGCTTTACTGGCATACCACCAAAGCACCACTCCCAAAATCATGCCTTCGCCCATGAATTGATATAACTGCGATGGGTGCCTTGCCAACATATCGCCAGCTTGCGGAAAAATCATGCCCCACGAAACATCTGTGGGTCTTCCCCACAACTCACCATTGATGAAATTACCCAAACGTCCAAATGCAAGTCCAAACGGAATCAAAGGGGCAATCAAATCTGTTACTTCAAAGAATCTCTGCTTGTTTCTTTTAGCAGCCCAAAGCATGGCAACAAGCACACCCAAGAAGCCACCATGAAAAGACATGCCACCTTCCCAAACTTTGAGAGCATCTAATGGGTGACTCATATAGTGAGCCGGCATGTAAAAAATCACATAACCCAGACGCCCACCCAAAATCACCCCGATCACGCCTGCAAATAAAAGGTCTTCAATGTATTTGTAACTGAGGTGCTGATAGTGAGCTTGCTGGGTGCGCAACTTACCCAAGAGTAAAAATTGAGCGAACGCCAATAAGTACATCAAGCCATACCAATGAACCGCAACAGGCCCTAGGCTGATAGCAATCGGATCAAATTGAGGGTGCATCAAAGCCATGTGAATATTCTTAAAGTGTCTGGTGTTGAATGATTGATAGGTATACAGCTAAATAAGTTATTGACCTGTTTGATCAAAGTTATGCAGTTCATGACCTTGATCGCGATAAGCTTTGTAACGCTCGCGACCAGCCTGACGATCAGCTTCATCGGTAGAAACAATTTCAACAATGCGTGGAAATCTTTGCGCAAGCGCTTCTACCGAAACAGGTAAATTCTGGCCCACATGAATCAAGACATCCCCATGAGGCAAATGATCTAATTCTGGCGACTCAAAACTTTCAACAAAGACAATTGGCGTTTCATTGGCAACATCATCTTTACCCCATGCATGCGGCAAAAATTCTGTTGCGCTGAAAGACCAAAGTTGCTGATCAAGCTCTTTTAAAAAACTTGAAGAACCAACCACCACGATATTTCTCATGGGCAATTCTTCATGCTTGCTTAACATGATCTTTCTGATCAAGCGACAACTGTACAGAGGCTTGTTGTTCACTTGACTATGGAAATCAATTCTGGCCATGACTTATTTTGTCAAAAGATAGTTCACCAACAAAGGCACTGGTCGACCTGTAGAACCCTTGGCCGCACCACTCTTCCAGGCTGTACCTGCAATATCCAAATGCGCCCATGAGTATTTCTCAGTGTATCTGGCTAAGAAGCAAGCTGCTGTCACGCTGCCCGCAGGACGCCCACCAATGTTGGCCATATCTGCAAAGTTAGATTTGAGTTGTTCTTGATACGCGCTATCAAGAGGCATTCTCCAAACAGTGTCTTGTGATGTGCGACCAGCACTGAGCAAACTCTCAGCCAAGGCATCATCATCTGAGAACAAGCCTGAGTGAACTGCACCCAATGCAATCACACAAGCACCCGTCAAGGTTGCGATATCAATCACGGCTGCAGGTTTAAATCTCTCCACATAGGTCAAGGCATCACACAAAATGAGGCGACCTTCTGCATCGGTATTCAAGATCTCAATCGTTTGACCAGACATGCTGGTGACAATGTCACCAGGACGAGTGGCTTGACCTGAAGGCATGTTTTCGCATGTTGGAATAACACCGATCACATTCTTCTTTAACTTAAGTTCGGCGACTGCTCGCATCGTGCCTATCACTGATGCAGCGCCACACATGTCGTACTTCATTTCATCCATGCCTTCACCAGGCTTTAATGAAATACCACCTGTATCAAACGTGATGCCCTTGCCCACCAACACAACTGGTGCATCAGTGGCGCGACCACCTTGATGACGGATCACAATGAACTGAGGAGGAGTCACAGCGCCTTGAGTGACGGCTAAAAAAGCACCCATCTTCAAAGCTTCAATTTCTTTACGGCCCAAAACCTCAACTTTCAAGCCAAGTTCTTTGCCCAATTTTTTAGCACTTGTGGACAAATATGTTGGATTACAAATATTAGGAGGTAAGTTACCAAGGTCTTTGGCATGATCCATACCGTTGGCAATCGCACGACCTTCTGCAACCGCCTCAGCCACGGCTTTGTTATTTTTCGCAATACTGGCAATGACCAACTTCTTGAGGGATGGAGATTTTTCAACAGGCTTGGTTTTAAATTGAGGATGACGCGCACCAAATTTATACACTTGCTCACGGGCCAATTGAACCAAGAGGCGCACTTGAGTCAAACCATCTTTGGCAGAAAAATCATCGAACACCCAAACAGCATCCTTGGCCGTGGTGGCAATTAAAGACTTTAGGCCAGCAGAAATCCACTTAGAACAATTGTTACCGCCCTGCTTTGGCTTGACCTTTGGCTCCTCACCACAACAAACCAACAACAATCTGTCGGCCTTAAGACCTAATTTGGCCCATGCATCGGTGGCATTGAGCAAAAGAGTACTTCCAGATGTTGTATCAAGATCTTGGTTTTCAATAGCTCTTGCAACCGCCCCATGAGTAGCAGCATTCAGGGCTGCCAAGCCACCTGATAACTTCTTGGCATTCTTGATATTGCTGGCAGGAAACGCCCATACCAAGCAAGCAGTGACAGAAGACATGTGAGCCTTTATTCCTAAAGCGCCCTCTCCAAATACTTTCGTGCTACATTCCATGTGGATTTCCTTTGCTTTACCTTTGCTCAAGGCAAGTTTCTAATAACAACCATTATCGCCCAGCTTCGCTTTTTATGATCTTTAAAAGAGCCCTTCGACAAGAACTCAATTTCACCACAGGTGTGGTGTTCATGGTTTTGGTCACGCTCGTTTTAACCAATTTAATGATCAGGGTTTTAGGAAACGCTGCCAGCGGCACCGCCAACCCAAAAGATGCCCTGGTTTTAATTGGTCTTGGCATGATCAATTACCTGCCAATCTTATTAACCGCTTCGGTTTTTGTGGCGATCTTGATGGTCTTGACCCGTTGGTACAAAGACTCGGAAATGGTCATTTGGCAATCTGCAGGCATTAGCTTATTGAAAATTCTGCGCCCCATCTTAAATTTCACAGCACCCATTGCAGTGGCGATTGCTGTGCTTTCTATTTTTGCCTCTCCTTGGGCCAGCGAAAAATCAGCCACCATCAAACAGCGCTTTCAGCAACGTGATGATATTTCAATGTTAGCCCCTGGCCAATTTCGAGAATCCTCTGGCAATAATCGTGTGTTTTTTATTGAGAGCATGAATCCAGAAACAGATGTGATCAAAAATGTTTTTGTGACTGACTTTGGTAAAGAACGTCAATTAGTGGCTGTGGCCAAAGAGGGTTTTATTCAAAATCTGACCAGTGGCGAAAAGCAACTGGTCCTCGAAACTGGCAGACGCTATGAAGGAACTCCTGGCAACACTGATTTTAGAATCACCGAATTTGATAAATACACTGTCAAGCTCGAAGACAAAGTGGTCGACCCCATCATCAATGGCCCAAGAACTTTGCCTGCATGGGTTTTGATTCAGGATCTTAATAAAGCACACCTTGGTGAAATTCTTTGGCGCATTGGCTTACCGTTGATGGTCTTTGTATTTGCAATCATTGCCATTCCGCTCTCATACATGGATCCCCGCAGAGGCCGATACACCGCGCTGATCATGGCTGTTTTGCTTTACTTCACCTACTCTAATTTGCTGAAATTAATGCAGGCATGGGTCAGCACAGGCAAGCTTTCATTCTCTTTTGGATGGTGGCTGCTTCATGTGGTGATCGCATTGATTGGCCTCACTCTGATTATCTATCGCCAAAATAGATCGATCACATTGTTTGGTCGCTATAAAAAATGGATGCTGAGCAAAAGCTCCCCCAATCAGAATGGGGTGCAATGAATATGTGGCATAAACTTTTTCCACTCGTTTACGAACGTTATTTAGCAAAACAAATTTATTTGGCTTTTGTTTTTATTTTGTTTGCCTTGATTTCATTGTTCATATTTTTTGATTTCATTGCTGAGATGGGTGACACCACCAATACCTACACAGTGTTGCTCGCATTCATCACAGTTCTTCTCAGAGTGCCAAGTCGCCTGGTTGAAATCATGCCAATTGCAGGATTGATTGCTGGCATTTATGTCATGGCCAATATGGCTGCACAATCTGAATACACCATCTTGCGCATTGCGGGTCTTGACACCAAAAAAGCTTTGGTCACTTTGATGAAAATTGCAATACCAATTGCTTTCTTGATCTTATTGATGAGCGAAGTATTAGGCCCCTTGAGTGAGGGCGTCTCCAAAAATGTGCGCTTAAGTGCTCTTAATCAAGGCAAAGAAGTTTTAGAGTTCCGTTCAGGCGCTTGGATCAAAGATAAATTAAGAGGCGATGACGGTAAAGGCCAAGTCCAAAAAGGCATTCGTTACATCAATGTGGGCTCTTTAGAAACCAATGAAATTATTCGCGGTTTCAGGATGTATGAGTTTGACGGCGAATACCGCCTACTATTGAGTCGTACTGCTGAAACAGTTCAGTTTGTTGGCAGCGGTGTCTGGCGTTTAAACAAAGTTACTGAAACACGTTTCACTGAAATCAATTCATCCAATCGCTTAGATCCAAGCTTCTCAACCACCATCAAGCGTGCTGATTCTTTGGACATTGAAACTGAAGTCAGCCCAGCATTATTGGGCGCTTTATTGATCAAGCCTGATCGACTATCCATCATCAATTTATTCAGCTACATCAACCACCTTCAAGAGAATAAGCAAGACTATCAACGTTACGCCATTTCTTTTTGGAAAAAAGTTATTTACCCATTCACAATCTTGGTGATGCTGGCTTTGGCTTTGCCCTTTGCTTACCTACAAACACGCTCTGGTGGTATTGGCTATAAAGTCTTCGGCGGAATCATGCTGGGCATCAGCTTTCAGCTCTTCAATAGCCTGTTCTCACACGCCGGCTTACTGGGAGCCTGGCCACCATTCTTGAGCGCTGTCATTCCCGCTCTGATTTACTTCATCTTGGCGATTGCCGGCATTCGATGGGTATCTAAGGTTTAAAAAGTCCCGCCAGTACAAATAAAGTACCTTCAACAGAAGAAGTAGCTCACATACCCCTTAATTTCTAAAAAGCATATAGAATGTATTTAATATACGATTAAATACATATAAGGGCATCCGGCCATGAATCTACATCAATTCAAATTTGTCAGAGAAGCTGTCCGTCAGAATTTCAACCTGACCGAAGCGGCCAAAACCTTGTTCACATCTCAACCCGGCGTATCCAAAGCGATTTTGGAGCTTGAGGACGAATTAGGCGTTGATATTTTTCGCCGCCACGGCAAAAGGATTAGAAACCTTACCGAGCCAGGTAAGCGGATACTAACTTCAATCGAAAGAATACTGGTTGAAGTTGAGAGCTTGAAGAGAGTCGGCAAAGATTTTGCCGCTCAAGACCAGGGCAACTTTGTGATTGCAACGACGCATACCCAAGCAAGGTATGCTTTACCCAAGGTGTTAACGGAATTCACGAAGCGCTTCCCAAAAGTCAGGGTCAGCATTCAACAGGGCAGTCCTCAGCAAATCGCAGACATGTTGCTGCATGATCAAGCCGACATTGCGATCGCTACTGAGGGAGTCTCAGATGTTGAAGGTTTGCTCACATTACCAGGCTATCAATGGCAACACGTGATCGCTGTGCAATCAGAACATCCTCTGCTCTCGAAAAAGAACATCTCACTCGAAGACTTGGCGGAATACCCCATCATCACTTATGACAAAGCATTCGCTGGTCGCTCAAAAATAGACAAAGCTTTTGACAGCAAACACTTAAAACCAGATGTGGTTTTAGAAGCGATTGACGCTGATGTGATCAAAACTTATGTTGAAACAGGTATGGGCATTGGCATTGTGGCGGGCGTTGCCTACGATGCAGAACGCGATAAAAATTTAAGAGCTATTCCGGCAGGACATTTATTTGGTAACAATGTGACAAAAATTGCACTCAAGCAAAATGCTTATTTGCGCTCGTTTGTTTACACATTCATTGAATTATTTTCACCAAGCCTGACACGTAAATTAGTGGATCAGGCCATGTTAGGTGAAAGCGTCGATTACCAGATCTAAAGCTGCACAAACATTTAGCTATGAAAGCTCGTAATGAGCGCCATCGAATTGTGCCAAAGCATCTACCAAATAAGGTAGGATGTTTTCAAGTTTTTCTTTTAACACCCACGGTGGATTGATCACACACAAACCACTGCCCAACATGCCAAAGCCTCTTTCATCAGGCTCTTGCACAGTGATTGAAACATTCAAGGTTTTTTCTGAAAGCGCTCTCATCGACTCTACCAGTGGAATGTGATCTCCTCTGGTCAGTATCGGATACCAAACCACATAAACCCCTTCAGCAAAGCGACTTAAGCCATCTTCAAGCGCGGTGATCACCTTGGCATAATCGCTCTTAATCTCATAAGGCGGGTCCATAAAAATAAGTCCACGCTTGGTTGGTGGTGGCAATAAAGCCTTGAGCGCGGCAAAGCCGTCGCTCTTGAATATTTTTGCCTGGCGATCGCGATCAAAGTGTTCAGAAAGTAAATCATGATCAGTTGGATGAAGCTCAAATAAGCGCATCCGATCTTCTGCTCTGATGGTGCGACGAATGATTTCAGGGGAACCTGGATACAAGGTCCACTCACCTTTGTTATTACATGCCTTCACCAAATCCAAATACTCTTGCAACACAGGCGGCAAATCATCGCGACCCTGCAAACGAGCCACACCGTTGTGATATTCACCTTTGGTATTGGCGTACTCTGATTCAAGTGAATACATGCCCGCTCCTGCATGAGTATCGATGACCCAATAAGGTTTATCTTTTTGATTCATGTAGAGCAAAATTTGCTGAAGCACGCAGTGCTTTAAAACATCAGCATGGTTACCAGCATGGAAGGCGTGACGGTATGCAAGCATTAAATATTTTTACTTAAGACAAATAAATCGATTGCTTATTTAGAAGCAGCGAAAATATCAGAGAGTTCAGAGTATCTCTTCCAGCCCAACTTAGTCAAATCAAGATATTTTGTGCGGGAATCTGTTGCAGGAATTTGCACAATCAAATTTTTAACAATCAAACGTTTCATGGCAGCATGCAAAGTGGCAGGAGAAGCTATTTGCTTAAGGGCTAGTAAACCTGAGACTGTCAAACTACTCTCTGCCAAAAGAGCACCTGCAATCTCGTTTAATAATTTAATCTCGATATTATCAAGATTGTATTTAGCGTCTAAATCATCGCACTGCTTTAAATAAAGCAAATATTGGCGAATTTTCTGATTGACATTCATGGCTAATCATTCTATACCTCCAAGAAGGTAATTCAAAGAAAATATCCAACTCATAACAGACAAACTTGGTGTTAGTATTTGTTTTTCAATTTATATAAAATATAAATCAGTGGGCGAGATGGAAGATTTTTATACAAAAGCTGAGCGTCTTCTGGACTTGATTAGTCGGGTATCAGACCAATTGCCTGACAATGGCGAAGAATTACCTCTTAAATTTCGCGATGATGGTGAAATTGAATTTCATGATCAATTGCACGCCGAATTATCAAAGCCCGAAAATGTCGACTTAAAAGATTGGGCAGTGGCGAACGCCAAAAAACTATTTGAGTAAATTAAGACTTGAGTGATTTGACTGACTTGAGATTACCAACCTAAGTAACTTAAGTTTGGTGCCGCGGGACGGACTCGAACCGTCACACCTTTTGGGCGGGAGATTTTGAGTCTCCTGTGTCTACCAATTTCACCACCGCGGCATGTGTGTTGCTGCTCATCATTTTTCAATGAATTGCAAACAAGACCGCTATTATGCCTCAAGAACCTTCAGAAGTGAAGAAGTGTCATCGTAACCCCACCCAGACGCCATCAGTTTCTCTAACTGCACAGCCACTGTTTGTAAGGCTGGCATGTCTAAATGGCTTTTTGTAGAAGCATCTTTTACCAAGAAAAAATCCTTGGCATGAAGCCTTGCCTCAATGCCCGCTTTAAAGTCTCTGGACACCATCTTAGGCCCCATCAAATCAAGCATTCGACTACCGGCCATACCACCAGAAATCGCCTCAAATACTTTTTGTAAGTCAGCGCCATTGGCCTGGGCAAAACGTAAAGATTCGGCAACCCCCTGGATATTGATCACCTGAGCAATCTGATTGCATAACTTTGCTACCTGCCCATGACCCACGCCACCAATGTGCGTGATGGTCTTGGCATAGTTCTTCACAATTTCTTTTACTTTGGCCACATCCTGATCAGAGCCACCCATCATCATCACCAAAGTGCCCTCTGTGGCCGCTTTAACCCCACCACTCACCGGCGCATCAACATAAGTCACACCTTTGCTGGCCATCATCGCAGCGATGTCTTTGGCGCCCTGAGGATCAATCGTGCTGTGATCAATACAAATGGCTCCAGGCTTTGCTGTTTGAATAACTGCATCACTACCCGCATGTAAGACCTCAGCCACATCCTGCGTGCCCATCACATTGGTGATGATGAAATCAGCACCTTGCGCCGCTTCTGCAGGAGATGAGCAAGCAACAGCACCGGCTTCAATCAAATGTTTTGCTTCATTTTGAAAAACCTCAGGACGTCTAGCGTAAACACGCAGTTGATGACCTGCTTTTAATAAAAAGCCGGCCATAGGGCGTCCCATATTTCCTAATCCAATAAATGCAATCGTGCTCATTTGATTTAAAACCTTTGTTGATGGATGAAGTTATTTTTATCGAGGCAAAAAGATCGTTGAACCTGTGGTTTTACGATCTTCCAAATCACGATGAGCCTGAGCTGCATCTTGCAATTGGTAGCGCTGATTGATTTCAATTTTGATTTTGCCGCTCATCACCTTATCGAACAACTCAGCAGACATCGGCTCTAACAAACTTCGATCGTGGGCATAAGTCATCACGGTTGGACGCGTTAATTTCAATGAACCTTTAACACCCAAAATACCCACATCAATCGGTGGCACAGCACCAGAGGCATTGCCATAAGTCACCATCATGCCGCGCGGCTTGATGCAATCCAAAGATTGCATGAAAGTATCTTTACCAATGGAGTCATACACAACATTCACACCTTTGCCGTTAGTCAACTCCTTGGTGCGCGCCACAAAATCTTCTTTGGTGTACAAAATCGTGTGATCACAACCATATGATTTTGCTAAGGCTGCTTTTTCTTCTGAGCCCACCGTACCAATCACTGTGGCACCTAATAATTTCAACCACTGCATCGCAATCAAACCAACGCCGCCTGCGGCTGCATGGAATAAAACTGTATCGCCTGCTTGCACTTTGTAGCTATCAGTCAACAAGTAATTAACCGTCAAGCCCTGCAACATCATCGCAGCACCCATTTCAAAAGAAATGGCATCTGGTAACTTCACCACGATTTCGGCTGGCATCAAACGCACTTGAGAATAGGCACCCGCTGGTTTACCTGCGTAGGCCACACGATCACCAGCTTTGACATGTTTCACATTGGAGCCAACAGATTCAATCACGCCTGAAGCTTCCATGCCTAACCAACCAGGCAATGGTTGTGGGTAAACGCCTTTGCGGAAATACACATCAATGAAATTCAAGCCAATGGCCTCATGCACCACCCTGACTTCATCTGGGCCTGGGGCGGCAACCTCGATATCAACCCACTGCAAAACCTCTGGACCACCCACTTGCATCATTTTGATGGCCTTTGACTGAATCACACTCATGACTGTCTCCTATTTTTATTTGGCAGTTTTTTGCTTAATTTTTGAGTTTTTTGGCTAATCAGGCGCTAATTTGCCTAAAATTACAATCTTAGCTAAATATATAGCAATTCTTCAATAAAAGTTATTCAGGGAGTCTTTATGGCCGGTCATTCCAAATGGGCCAATATTCAGCATCGCAAAGGACGCCAAGACGAGAAGCGCGGCAAAATTTGGACTAAATTGATCCGTGAAATCACTGTGGCTGCAAAAATGGGTGGCGGTGACATTGCAACCAACCCTCGCTTGCGCTTGGCGATTGACAAAGCCAAAGACTCCAATATGCCCAACGATAACGTGCAGCGCGCTGTTCAACGCGGCACAGGATCACTAGAGGGTGTTAATTACGAAGAAATTCGTTACGAAGGCTATGGCCTCAATGGTGCTGCCGTGATCGTGGATGCTTTGACTGATAACCGAACCAGAACAGTGGCTGAAGTTCGTCACGCTTTCACCAAACATGGCGGTAATTTAGGCAGTGATGGATCAGTTGCTTTTTTATTCAAGCATTGCGGTCGCATGTTCTTTGCACCAGGTACATCTGAAGATGCTTTGATGGAAGCTGCTCTAGAAGCGGGCGCAGACGATGTGATTCCTCAAGAAGATGGCTCGATTGAAGTTGTGACGCCTCCTTATGAATTCGCACAAATCAAGGATGCTTTGATTGCCAAAGGTTTTTCTCCAGAACTTGGCGAAGTGACCATGCGACCTGATGCCGAAAGTGATTTATCCGGAGATGATGCAATCAAAATGCAAAAACTGTTGGATGCTCTTGAGTCACTGGATGATGTGCAAGAAGTTTTCACCAACGCATCCATGGAATAGCAATAACAAACAACAATTCTTCAGCTTGATCGAGTAAATAATTAAATAGGTTTTGAAAGTTTTTTATGAAAATTTTAGTGATTGGTTCTGGTGGTCGTGAACATGCTCTTGCATGGAAGTTGGCTCAGTCTCCAAAAGTACAAAAAGTATTTGTGGCTCCAGGCAATGGCGGCACTGCAACAGCTGCTGCCAAAAACATGGGCATTGAGAACCTCAACATCACTGATCTAAATGCTTTGGCATCTTTTGCCAAGGATGAGCAAATACATTTGACCGTGGTTGGTCCAGAAGCACCATTGGCTGGTGGCATTGTGGATATTTTCAGAGATCATGGTTTGCGGATATTTGGGCCTACTCAAAAAGCTGCCCAACTGGAGTCTTCAAAAGATTTTGCAAAAGCGTTCATGAAACGCCATCAAATCCCAACAGCGGAGTATCAAACCTTTTCAAACATCCAAGAAGCTCATGCTTACATTGATGCCAAAGGTGCGCCCATTGTGATTAAGGCAGATGGCCTAGCTGCAGGTAAAGGCGTGGTCGTTGCCATGAGCCTTGAAGAAGCTCATGGTGCGATTGACATGATGTTGTCTGATAACAAATTGGGTGATGCAGGCGCGAGAGTGGTGATTGAAGAATTTTTACAAGGTGAAGAAGCCAGCTTCATCGTGATGGTCGACGGTAAAAATGTTTTGACCTTGGCAACCAGCCAAGACCACAAGCGTTTACTGGATGCCGATCAAGGCCCCAACACTGGTGGCATGGGTGCATATTCACCAGCACCGGTGGTGACTCCAGAAATACATGCCCGCGCCTTAAGAGAAATCATCATGCCAACCGTTAAAGGTATGGCAGCTGATGGCATTCCATTCACAGGCTTCTTGTATGCTGGATTGATGATTGATGGCAAAGGCCAAGTTAAAACATTGGAATTTAATTGCCGCATGGGTGACCCTGAAACACAACCGATCATGGCTCGCCTCAAGAGCGACTTCTTGATTGCTTTGGATGCCGCAGTAGACGGCAAACTCGATCAAGTGGAATTAGATTGGGATGCCAGAATCGCTTTAGGCGTGGTGATGGCTGCTTATAACTATCCAGAGACTCCGCGCAAAGGTGATGTCATCACAGGTATTCCTGCAGACGATATAGATCATGTGACATTCCATGCTGGCACCACCATGGATAACGGCGTGCTCAAAACATCGGGTGGTCGAGTTTTGTGCGTGGTGGGTTTAGACCACACCACAAAAGGTGCTCAACAAAAAGCTTATGCGCACTTAGATCACATTCAATTTGATGGCGCGCAGTTCCGTCGCGACATCGGTTATCGCGCACTTTAATTAATTAATTCTATGTCAAACACAAGCATCAACGTCGATCAAATTCGTCAATACTTTTTAGGTTTACACGAACGCATCACCGCAGG